>Ga0180437_10011027_pt1 | contig 10911 bp, 12 predicted proteins | sample SS_ome_4_FD_132410 | JGI IMG/M metagenome (GOLD analysis project Ga0180437, IMG submission 132410) | Hypersaline lake sediment archaeal communities from the Salton Sea, California, USA - SS_3_D_1 metaG | ecosystem: Environmental > Aquatic > Non-marine Saline and Alkaline > Hypersaline >... | reverse complement strand
CGCCCTTCATGCGCAGCGCAGTGAGAAAGGCAGCCACCTGGGCGGGGCTCGCCCTGCCCGCTGTGATCTCCAGCATAGCGGCCTGCGCCTGGGTCTCGCTCAGCCCCTCTCTCTCCACCAGCTGGGCAATCGCTCGCCTCACCTCACTCATCTTCACTGTCCTTCCCTGCGGTCGCATCGGGAATCGACCCTGCTGACCCGCCGACCGCGCGCGCATCCGCCGCTGACCCGCGCAAGTCTTCGGCTGACTTCCCCGAGGATCCGATCGCCTCGTCCCGGCCTGCCAGCTCTCCACCGCAATAGGCACAGAAAGCCGCATCGAGGGGGTTGGCCCGACCACAAGAAGGGCATGTCGGCCTTGACTTCCGCCGCCGTTGGCGCAGCCCCAGCAGTCGACGCTTGAATCTCTCCCCGCGGCCGTGCTGCTGGCGCGCCGCAGGCAGCGCGTCACGAGCCTTTGCCACCAACTCAGCGCTGACCGTGCGCGACTCTGCTGCCGCATCACGGCACATCGCCCTCATCCGGTCGGAAGACAGTGCCTGACTGCCATCACACCAAGCTGCCACGGCTCGGCCGAACAGCAGTGTGCCACCATAGGCCAGGCGCACCTTTGAGCTGAGACCCCACACTGGCACCAAACCGCGTACTTGGCGAGCAAGTTGATGCCAAAGTGTTCCTGCCTGCCGGGCCGGATTGGACGGGCTGAGCGAGCGGTGCCAGTCCACAGGCAGGCCGAACGACAAGCCGACACGATAGGCCATCATCGCTTGGCTCTCGCTCATCACAGCCACATCTTCCTCGCCAAGGGGCACCCTTAGTAAAGGCACAGGCTCTGCAAGCCCACTCGCTGAGGCATACGTAGCGTTGACCAAGGCAGTGCGTGCCACAATCCTCTCAACAACGGGCGCTCTGAACAGCGCCAGATGCCTTGCCAACGCCAGTCCGCACTCAGGCAACGCATCCAGCACAGCTGGCACGAACAGTTCCGCCACCGTCGCTGACTGCGTGGCGCTCAAGGGCATGATCTCAACGCCGTGCCACCGCGCCTGGCCCCGGATGAGCTTGGCCTCAATAGGAAGGAGATCCATCTTGTTGTAGCAGACAAGCATCGGTTTCCCCAGATAGGAAAGATAGTCAGCCGCTGCCACCTCTTGGGCATAGTCACCCTTGGTGGCATCCAGCAGCAAGATCAAGAGAGTTGCTGCTTCCAGGTCTGCCACATCATCAACCGAAAGGGGTAACCGATACTCGCTAATGCGCTCCTGCGCCTCCACTGGCATACCTTCAGTCGGCTGAGCCCGAGCCAGGGTCAGAGCTAGCGTCGTCTTCCCACAACCAGCGGCCCCCACAAGCGCGAGCGTGAACTGCTTCCCCGCCTCGTCCTGTGCTTGAGCGACACTAAGCCTTGTCAGCGCGTTCCAGACTTGATCGGTAATGTCGTCCCAATCAGACATGTCATGGGTCCCCCTCAAACCCAGGCCGATTTTAGTCTACGCTCCAGGCGTTGTCAACAACGATGATGCCTAGCTACACCGTGATGCCACACGCCCTGCGAGCCAACTTGTTACACGACTGTCGCCCAGTTGTCAGAATCTGTGTATAATGATGGTATAGGCGACGCGTGAACCATCAGGGTGGAGGTTCGGGCTATGCGATTGCAGAGGCAAGCGATTGACTCTGGGCCGTATCTTCGATTAGGGAGGATAGAGCGCCCTGTCGTCTCAAGGTTGAGAGTGTTGATTCTTGCCTTGATCATGCTCCTGTGGGCCAGTTGTCGAGGGCACTGCATTGCCGATGTGGTGGTAGCGCCCGCGGGCCCTGCTGCGGCGAACACGGCGCAGCGGTCAATAACCCAAGTGTTCTGCCCCTCTCCAGGTGATCCCATCTACACCATCGGCCCGCGTACCTTTACGCCCTACCGCTGCCGCTCTGCCACTGACTGCTCGTTGCGCCTCATAAGCTCGCCCCCTGCCCCACTTGATTGGAATCAGCCGCAGTCTGCGCCCGATTCTGCTTGGCTGAGCGGAAGCCCGGCCTGGTGGGACATCTGGGAGCAGCTGGGATGGCAACCACAGAGTCTGGGCTGCGGCCAGCCTATTGGTCTACAGGATGCCGGTGGCCGTGCGATGGGCACCAATGGGGCGACGCAACTCTATCGGCGCCTGATCGAGCTTGTGCCGCCGCAGCCGAACATGCGAATCCGCAGCGCCTTGCTGGACATGTGGAGCGACAACAAGTCCGCCTGGTGGTGGCAGGGCGAGCTCATTGCCTCCAACCAGCAGGGCTATGTTGGCCAGGTCAATCTCGCGCCTGATCGCATTGCACCCGTAGGGGGCAGCTACGTACTGGCCATCCAAAACAGCAACGACTTTGTCTGTGCCGAGTCAGACTACTGTAACCCCCAGGGTACAACGTTTCGTCTCACCGTGACGTGGGCACCGGGGCGCACGTTCGCATATCTGCCATTGATCGTCAAGCCCTGTCGCTACTCGATCGCGGTGGCTGAGAACTTTTCTGATGTGCATGCCTTCACCTCAAGCCACCCAGAGCACCTCTGGATCAATGCCCAGCTTTCGAGAGCTGAGCTCACGATTCGGCGCTATGAGACGCGGTACCTGTGGCGCTCAATTCCGGAACTCCGGGGTACAGACTTGCGTCTAACGGTCACAGGATCAATCACGGCGTCCGGCAACAACTGCGGCCTAGCTATCGCACTTCGCCACGGCGAGCCTGTGCTTGTTCGAGCCACGGTCTCTTCAGAATCGCGCATTATCAGCCCCTCGAATCCCGGAGTGCTGATCGGCTTCAGCTACTGTGGCGCCGATTGCGGCAACTCTTTGCAGAACCACCTGCACGCAGAGTGGATTGGCGTCGACGGGCAGTGGGCAGGTACTCATGAGGGCTGTCGCTGCGAGGGCACACCCGGCAGCGTCATCGCTATCGATCAGGGCAAGCGCTATGCGGCGATTCTGGACTTTCGTCCCTCCTTAGGAACAGCCAGTTTCACTGTGAGAGATGAGTCAGGAAGCCTGATCGGCCGGCTGCAGTTCCCTGTATCCGTCAGCACCAGCGAGACGAGCCTGCTAGACACCCTCATCCTCGGCAGCTCGCTGTTCAGAGCCGGTGGCGAGGCGTGCTCAGGCTGGGTCGACTCTGTGGAGGTCGTATCGATTGAATGCGGGCCCTGAGGAATGATCGGAGCACAGAGGATTGCCGTAGCGCCGGCGCTGGCCCTGGAGCTTGTGAGTCAGCTCAGCGGGATAGCCTGAGCGAGGGAAGAGGGATAACCACAGCCAACAGGGACAGACCACCACTACGGATCCGAGAGGCCATCCTGGCAGATGCGCCGGCGCTTGCCAAGCTCGTCACGCTGTGGGGATACCCCGCAGACAGTGCTGTCGTCGCCAGCCGCCTCCGCCACGTGAGAGGTCACTCGAACGTCGTCCTGGTGGCAGCTACTCAATCACAGGTTGTCGGCTGGGTCCACGTGGGCCTCTACCCAACCTTGGCCACCGATTGCGCGGCTGAACTCTTTGGCCTTGTTGTCGATACGGAGTGGCAGGCTCAAGGAATTGGACGCCGGCTGATGCGCGCCGCCGAGGCCTGGGCCCTCCAACGGGGCTGTCGCAGCATGTACGTTCGCAGCAACGTGTTGCGACGAGAAGCGCACGCCTTTTACGCACATCTCGGGTACCACCAGATCAAGACGTCGCTCACGTTCGAGCGACGTCTGAGTGACGCGGGACGGCGCCCAGAGCCATCACACCGCTGAACCGAAGCATGCCACCTCCAAACGAGCTGACGTATCGAGGCGACGTTGTGCGAGGTGCTAGCCCAGACTCTCTACTCCGCCCGCTTCAAAGCCCTCTTGATCAAGCTCAACCATCTCGCCCGTAGCGGTGAAGATCACCCGCTCGCAGATATTGGTCACCCGATCGGCCGTGCGCTCCAGATTGTGCCCCACCCACAGCAGGTACGTCGCCTGGTCAGTTCGCCGCGGATCGGCCAAGATGAGCATCAGCAGTTCCCGGTAGACCTGGTTATAGAGAGCATCTACTTCGGAGTCTTCCTGTGGAATCTTGCGCGCCAGATCGACGTCTCGCCGCACAAAGGCATCCAGAGATCTATGCAGCATGTCGGTAGCCTTGTCCGCCATCCGCGGCAGGTCAATCAGCGGCTTCACGAGCGGTTCCTTGCCAATCATCAGCGTGACGCGTGCGATGCCCTTGGCATAGTCGCCGATGCGCTCCAGTTCGCCCGTGATGTCAAGCACCGAGGCCAGCAGGCGGAGGTCGACCGCCATGGGCTGCTGCGTAGCAATCTGCACCAGCGTATCCTCTTCGATGCTGAAACGCTTGCGGTTGATGGCTTCATCGCTCTTGATCAGCATACGCGCACCCTCTAGATCCTGCCTCTTCAGCAGATCTACGGATTCCACAATAGCCTTCTCCACCATGCTGCCCAGCACAAGGACTTCATCCTGCAGTTGCTGCAGGTGTTTGTCAAAGGCTTCCCTCGGCATGTTCATTCTCTCCTTCTTTTTCGGTGAGCCGTTGCAGCCTTCCGGATCAGCTGCTGTCGTCTCCCTGACCCCGCCATAGCCGCCGGCCCATGCCCAGGCAGGCTCATGTTATCCAAACCGTCCAGTGATATAGTCCTCAGTTCTCTGATCACGGGGCTTGGTAAAGACTTGCGACGTCGGCCCGTACTCCACCATCATGCCAGCAAAGCTGTCGTCCACCCAGAAGAAACCTGTATAATCAGAGACCCGCGCAGCCTGCTGCATGTTGTGAGTCACAATCACAATGCTGTACCTTTGTTTGAGCCTACGCATCAGTTCTTCGATCTGCAGGGTCGCAATAGGATCCAGAGCAGAGCAGGGCTCATCCATCAGAATCACTTCTGGTTTCACTGCAATCACTCGGGCAATGCACAAGCGTTGCTGCTGTCCGAGTGACAGGCTCAGCGCATCCTGCTCCATATCATCCTTGACTTCATCCCACAGATCGGCCCCATCTAGGCTAGCCTCCACAACCGCATTGAGGCGCTGCTCCTTGTCCAATCCCAGCACCCGCGGACCAAACGCAACGTTGTCAAAGACGGACTGCGGAAAAGGATTCGGACGCTGAAACACCATGCCGACCCGACGTCGCAATTCCACAACGTTCGCTTCAGGCGCATAGATGTCATCGCCGTCAAGCAACACCTTGCCATCAACCCGAGACCCGCTGATAGTATCATTCATACGGTTAAGACAGCGCAGAAAGGTGGACTTCCCACAGCCGGATGGCCCAATGAGTGCTGTTATCTGCCTGTCCAGTATCTCCACGCTGAGATTTTTCAGAGCCAGAAAGCTCCCATAGTGGAAATGCAGGTTCGAGATCTTGAACTTCGCAGCGTTCATCCAAACCGCCCTGTCACATAGTCCTCTGTCCTGCGATCGCGTGGCGAGGTGAATACCTCGGCTCTCGTTCCGCACTCGATGAGTTCCCCCATCAAGAAGAATGCGGCATAGTCCGCTATGCGGGCACCCTGCTGAATGCTGTGCGGGACAATCACAATCGTGAACTCTTGCTTGAGTTTGTTCAGAGAGGCCTCAACCTTGGCGGTGGAGATTGGATCGAGGCCTGATGTTGGCTCGTCCAGCAGCAAGATCTCCGGCTCGAGGGCAAGGCTGCGTGCTATGCAGAGACGCTGCTGCTGCCCACCGGACAGTCTACTGGCAGGGCCGTCAAGCCTGTCCTTGACCTCATCCCACAATGCAGCTTGGCTGAGGCTGCGTTCCAGAATCGGCTCCAGGCGGGTCCTGTCGCGGATCCCGGCCAGCATCGGGCCGTAGAGCACATTCTCTCGCACCGTCCCCGGCAGCGGAAGCGGCAGGGCAAAGACCATACCGATCCGACGCCGCAGTTGGCACACGTCCACGCCCGCTGCGTAGATATCAAGGCCATCCAGGAAGAGGTGCCCGGACATCTGCGTGTTGTCGACCAGGTCATTCAGCCTGTTTATCAGGCGAAGCAAAGTCGTCTTACCGCCACCGGCGGGCCCGAACAGCACCGTTGTCGCTCTGGGCGGCACGTCAAGCGTGATATCGCTCAGCGCGGCCTTGCCACCGTAGGAGTAGCTTAGGTCTTTGACCTGTATCTTAGGGACTTGCATGGACACCATATCGCCTACCACTGGGTTCCTGGTGGCAGTCCGGTCCGTTGCCCGGCAAGACGCCTGCCAGCTACCACTCTCTTCTCGTTCGAAAGAAGCTGCGTATCACTGTGGCCACGCCGTTAAGCGAAAGCACAAGTGCCAACAGGACCAGAGCAGTGCCGTACTGGATCTCGAGCGGCATGCCGGGGACCTGAGTACTGATAACGTAAAGGTGATAAGGCAAGGCCATGGTCTGATCGAAGGCAGATCGAGGCAGGCGCGGCAGGTAGAACGCGGCGACCGTGAACAGGATTGGCGCTGTCTCGCCAGCCGCCCTCAGCAATCCAAGGATTACGCCCGTTATGATGCCAGGCAGTGCCTGTGGCAATACGACATGTCGAATTCCCTGCCAGCGAGTGCCTCCCAGGCTTGCGCTGACGGTGCGGTACTCAGTCGGCACCGCCCGAAGGGCTTCCTCAGCCGTACTGATGATAACGGGCAATGTCATGATGGATAGTGTCAGTGATCCTGCCAGGATCGAAGTCCCAAAGCCCAGGAACAGCACAAAGAGGCCCAGGCCGAAAAGGCCATACACAATGGACGGGATTCCTGCTAGATTCACGATGGCCAGCCGGATGGCGCGAGTAAGCACCGTGTCTCTCGCATATTCCGACAGGTAGATGGCGCCACCTACGCCAACAGGGATCGCCACCACTGCGGTCCCTCCTACAAGCAGCAACGTTCCCACTATCGCCGGTAGAATCCCGCCAGCTTTCATGCCTTCCCGGGGCATGGCCGCGAGGAACTCCCAGCCAATCGCTCCGAACCCTCGGACCACGATTGCTGAGACGACGAGCAGGATAGGCAGAATGACTGCTGCGGTTGCAGCGAACAGCAGAATGAAGCCCACGCGCTGCACGGTGAAGCGGCCCACTAGCGCAGTCCTCCCTTGCGTCGCTTTTCGAAGATGGCTGACGCAGCGGTGAGATTGATCACAAAGGTGATAACAAAGAGCACAATGCCAAGGCCGAATAGCGCGTGGTAGTGTGTGCTCCCTTGCGCCACCTCGCCCATCTCAGCTGCGATAGTGGCTGTGACGGTGCGCACGGGGCGAAGCAAAGAATCAAGCGTGGTCGGCATCCTGGCGGCGTTCCCTGTGACCATCATGACTGCCATCGTCTCGCCAATGGCGCGGCCCATGCCCAACATGATAGCCGTGACAATCCCCGATCGAGCCGCCGGTACGACGACGTACCAGATAGCCTGCCACTTGGTTGCTCCCATCGCCAGCGCCGCGTCGCGATAGCTCTTGGGAACAGCGTCCAGCGCATCCTCGGCCACGCTGATGATTGTCGGAAGCGACATGTAGGCCAAGATCAACGCGCCCGACATGGTGGTGAGCCCGGTCGGCGCACCAAGCCTCTCTCGCACCAGCGGGGCCAACATGGTCATGCCGAAGAATCCGAGCACCACTGAAGGAATGCCTGCCAGTACCTCAACCAAGGGCTTGAGCACTTGACGACCCCAACTTGGCGCAACCTCGCGCACAAAGACAGCCGTGGCAACACCAAGAGGCAGTGCGATGAGAATCGCTGTCACGCTGACCAACAGAGAGCCCAGCACCAGCGGCGCTATGCCAAACAAATCGAAGGTCGGATACCACCTGGTACCAAGGGCATTCTGTGGCGAAACCTGAAAGACGACAGGCAGGCCTTCCCGCAGTAGGAACAGGAAGATCAGCACCACAAAGCCAATGGCTGACGATCCCAGGACACGAATCAGGCTCTCGATAAGGAACTCTCTGCCGAAACTGGGGCGGCCTTTCGTCAAGCTTTGCATCGATTCCCTCATGTAGGCGGACTCCTCACCTCTTCAGCGGTACGAACCCCAGCCTTGCGACCAGGTCTTGCCCATCAGACAGCACCCAGTCCATATAGGCCCTAATCTGGCCAGAAGGCTCGCCGCTGGTGTACATGTAGAGAGGCCGCGAAATCGGGTAGGAGCCATCATTGACACTTTCGATGGACGGCAGAACGTAGGGCCCTGCAGTACCACCCGCAACCGCGATCATCTTTTGATCAGGAGTCACGTATCCCAGGCCATCATAGCCGATAGCGTTGGGATTCTGTCGGATCTCAGCACTGATCCCCTCTGATGAGGGCATCAGAAGCGTCTCAGGCGAGAACAGGAGGTCGCTGTCCGACCGTCCCAGCCGGATCACATTTTCAAGAAAATATACGTAGGTTCCCGAGTTCGACTCGCGCGACAGCAAGACAATCGGCCGGTTCTCTCCGCCTACATCGCGCCAGTTGACGATCTGACCTGTGTAGAGGGCCGAGATCTGCGCCAACGTCAGACTATCTACGGGATTTGAGGGATGTACAACCACCGCGATCGCATCGCGTGCCACCACAAACTCCACAGGAGCTATTCCATTGGCCTGAGCCGCTGCGATTTCCTCTGTCTTCATCTCGCGCGAAGCGTTGGCAATGTCTACCGTGCCGTTGATCATCGCGGCGATGCCAGTACCCGATCCACCGCCAGTCACGGAAATGCGCACGTCAGGATGCAGGCTCATGTACTCTTCGGCCCAGGCGAGGGCGAGATTCACGAGTGTGTCAGAGCCCTTGTTCTCGATGGTCTTGTCCGCATTTCCCGTATCTGAGGAATCAGATGGCCTCGCCGAACCACATCCGGCAGCTGCGACAGCAAGAACGGCCACCAGACAGAGAAACTGGACAGGAGCTCTGATCAGGCTCTCCTTCCGCATCTTTGCCTCCTCCGAACGGTCCTCTCTGGCAACAGAGTCTACCCGCGAAAGGGAAGCGGGTCAAGATAGAGATGCCGACATGGCGGATGCGTGGGCGCCTTCCGGGTTGAGTAGCCGCAGAGTGAGAGCTCGCTCTGCTGCATCCTGTACTTCACCCGGTACCGCGGCGCGGAAAAGGAGCAAGCCGCGCGCCTCGATTGTACACTGGCCGTTGTACATGCTCTCTTCTTCTCACATCGAGCCTCCCCGCAGCCTTGTCTCCTGGTAGAGCGCTTGCGAAGCACAAGCGCCGCAGCATTCAGGGATAGAAGCAACACCAGCAGAACGATGAATGCCGCTGCAGCAATATCTCGAAACACGTCGTGTCGGCGCGAGGTCCGCCGGTGCATCTGCATTGGCAGGGTCGTAAACGTGCAGAACGGGCCTCCGGGGTGGAATGTGACAGGGGCGGCCGCAGACTTGGTGGCCGCTTGCACCAAGTGCACCCGTTTTCACGCTAGGGGGGCGAAGGGTCGCGTTCCCCGCCGTCCATTTCAGCAGCTCGTCAGCGCGAGGACAGCATGGGATCACATGGTGACCGCTGCACAGGCGGCTCTGCGCTCGGCACTATCTCGAAATCGGTGTCTCCCCGCTCACCCGCTGGCGCTTTCCAGCAGCTCGGCAAAATGGTCAGGGAGTGCGCTGGCCCGAACCGCTGCCGCTGCCGCCTGCACATCGTAGGCCACGCGTTGTATGCTCACCGTGAGCTCATCGCCGATGTCGTAGATGGCATAGGCGGCCCTGTTGTCGCCGTCCTTGGGCTTGCCCACGCTGCCGTCATTCACGAACAGCACACCGTCCACCTCCTTCACATACGGTAGGTGCGTGTGCCCCATCACCAGCACGTCGGCGTCCGCGGCTTGGGCAATGCGGCTGAGGCTCTTGGTTGCGCGATCCTCGTACACGTACTCGTTGATGCGCCGTGGGCTGCCGTGCACCAAGAGGAAACGCCTGCCTTGACAGTCTAGTCGGATGTACGATAGTAGCCAGCGCAGGTAGGCCTTGTTTTCTGCTGTCACGTGCTCCTTGCTCCACTCCACCGAGAGGAGGCCCAGGCGGCGCATCTTTTCATCTGTGTAGGCGCACCCACACTCCTCCTTGTCAAAGCCCACACCGTCGTCATAGTTGCCCATGATCGTGGGAATGTGGTGCTTCCGGATCAACTCAATGACTTCGTTGGGATAGGCTCCATAGCCGACAAGGTCGCCCAGGCAGTACAGCTGGTCGATGGCCTGCTGACCGATGTCATCGAGCACCGCCCTCAGTGCGTGGATGTTGCCATGTATGTCGCTGATCGTAGCTAGTCGCATCGATTCTCTGCCTCCCGTTGTGTTCAAAATCAATCTGGTTGACCGCTGCACCCAGACAGCGGGGCGTGAGATGAACGCTGCAAGACTGTCCAGGCTAGTAGTCTAGCCTCCGCGAGACACATTTCGCGCGAGCCCATTTTCTTCATCTCAAGCTGAATTGGACGTCCGCCGACCCGCGGGCGCGTGGCCTAAAACAGCGGCACAACCTGTTCAAGCCACTCAGCCTTTTCGCTGGAGTACAGCACGGAGACCACACCCGGCACCGGCGGCCGTGCCAACAGATCTCGCAGTGGTGCGTGGGACACAGCACGCAGCGCTGGCGATACGAGCAATGCGAGGAACACCGCTACCGTCGCCACGGAGTACAATGCAAACAGAATTCCGTTTAGACAAGGACTACTTCCCATTGCGCGAACCAATCCGGTTTCTTCGAATACCTGGCACGGGGGGCGAAAACTCGTTTCGCGTGTGTGCTCCGCTGTGCAGCAACGGCCACCTGCTGAACACGCACTGCCGGTTGTGACCGCTGGCTAGGCGATTCCTTCTACGCCAGACCCCTCGCCGACTGCCATCTCCGCCATCTGCCCCGGGACAGTGAACACGACTCGCCCACAGATGCTGACCACGCGATCCTCCGTGCGCGCGAGGTTG
>Ga0180437_10011026_pt1 | contig 10912 bp, 5 predicted proteins | sample SS_ome_4_FD_132410 | JGI IMG/M metagenome (GOLD analysis project Ga0180437, IMG submission 132410) | Hypersaline lake sediment archaeal communities from the Salton Sea, California, USA - SS_3_D_1 metaG | ecosystem: Environmental > Aquatic > Non-marine Saline and Alkaline > Hypersaline > Sediment... | reverse complement strand
TCGGAAAGGATGATCGGGGCCGCGACCGAGAGGACCGAAAGACGCTGGAGGTCTGGAGCGACCTGGTCGACGCGCCGGTGGCCGTGCGTTATGCCTGGGCACGGAACCCGCTCGGAAACCTGGTCAACGGCCAACACCATGAGCGCATCCTGCCGGTCCCGTCCTTCCGCACCGACGGCTGGGACTGGCCGGAACCCTCGTTCGACCCCGAGGCCCGAGGCGAGATCGGCCGGCGTCGAGGGGAGATGCGAAAGCAGGCCGAGGAGTACAACCGGCAGCGGAGACTCCAAGAGGCCAAGCTGCTGCTTGAGCGGCTACAAGCGGAGTAGCCACCTCACAGATACCGCAACCGAGTTACGCCGTTCTGCAAAGAGGAGAAAACGATGCAGGCGAACAACCGATTGGCAATCACGGGTCGATGCGAGGCAGTTGTTCAGCGGTGGAAGACGGTTCTTTCGACCCTGGCGGTGATGGCCGTTTCGCTGACGGCCGACGGCGCGGAAAAAACGGTGATCGCCGACAAGACGCTCGTGGCGTGGGTCGCTCCGGCCAATCTGACCCAACGCGGCGGCAGCGTGCTGACGATCGAGAAGTCGGGCGGCGTTTTCGACGCGATCGTGCTGGGCGAACTGGCCACGTCCAAGTGGATGGCCGGCAGCGACACGTTCCGTCGAACGCAGAAAGATCAGAGAAGCTTTCCGGTCGAGACCGCCGATCACGAGACGCTGGTGCAGATCGCAATCGTCTACCGGGGCAAGCAGATCACCATCTATCGTAACGGCAGCAAGTACGCCGACTACACGGCCGGCGGTCAGCAGCGATTTTCCGGCAACAGCATCGTCTTGATGGGCCTGCGTCACGTAGGTGCCATGCCCGACAACCGATTCTTCACCGGTTCGATCGACGACGCCCGAATCTATAACTTGGCACTGGACAGCGAGCGGATCGCCTCGCTGAAGCCCAACCGGCCGTCTGACCCCGCGCCCTTTGCATGGTGGGATTTCGAGGACGGCAGGGCCGCCGACCGGATGAAGGCGTTCCCCACGAGCACGCTGTTCGGCGATGCCAGAATTACCGACGGCAGGCTGCACCTCGACCAGAGCGGCGCGTACCTGATGGCGTCCAAGGCGGCGCCGGAATCGGCCCAAGCCGGCGTCGATTTCAGCAACGCCAACAGCACGGCCCGAACGCTCCGAGAAACTCTGCTCAGCGACCCCTATCGGCCGGGTTACCACTTCGTCGTGCCCGAGGGACGTTGCATGCCCTTCGACCCGAACGGAGCCATCTTCTGGAAAGGGCGGTACCATCTCTTCTATATCTTCCAGGACAAACGAGGCCACAACTGGGGACACGTCTCCAGCACGGACCTGTTCCACTGGCGTCATCATCCCACCGGGCTGGTCTCAGGCATGTTCAGTGGAAACTGCTTCATCAACAAGAACGGCCGGCCGACGATGTGCTACCACCAGGTCGGCCAGGGCAACGCCATTGCGGTCGCGCTGGACGACGAGTTGAACGAGTGGAAAAAGCTCGATTCCAACCCCATTACCCCCAAGACCGAGCCCGGCGATCCGCATCACGGCAAGTATCGCTCATGGGATCCGTATGGATGGCTCGAGGGCGACACGTACTACGCGATCTTCGGCGGAAAGCGCCCCGCCGTCGCGAAGTCCGATAGCCTGGCGGGACCGTGGAACTACGTGGGCGATCTTCTGGCCAATACGGTCGAAGGCGTGGCGATCGAAGAAGACGTATCCTGCGCTGATTTCTTCAGGATCGGAAACCAACACATGCTCTTATGTATCAGCCATCGGCTCGGTGCTCGCTACTACTTGGGCGAGTGGAAGAACGGGCGGTTTCATCCGACCTTTCACCAGCAGATGAGTTGGGTGGACAACTCGTTCTTTGCCCCCGAAAGCCTGCTGGACGACCGCGGCCGCCGGATCATGTGGGCTTGGATCTTCGACGGCCCCGCGTTCGAGACCCGCATGGATTACCAGTGGTCCGGCACGATGAGCCTGCCGCGCGTCTTGTCCCTCGACTCCGCCGGCTCGCTGCGCATGAATCCGCCGGAGGAAATCGAGAGACTCCGCTATAACGCGAAGAAAATGACGAATCTCGCGGTCAAGGCCGACTCCGAACTGTCCGTCGAGGGTATCGGCGGCCGTAGCATCGAGTTGGCCGTGGAGATCGACGCCAAGGAAGCCAAACAGTACGGCGTCAAGGTCTGCTGCTCACCCGGCGGCGAAGAGCAGACCCCCGTCTACTATGACGCGGCCGAAAAGAAGCTTAAGGTGGACACCACCCGGTCGAGCTTGTCGGAGGGGCCGAAGGGCGTCGAATCCGGACCGTTTGAACTGAAGGCCGGCCAGCCGCTCCGCCTCCGCGTGTTCGTCGACAAGTCGGTGGTAGAAGTGTTTGCCAACGGTCGCCAGGCGGTGATGCGGCGAATCTACCCGTCGCGCGAGGACAGCGTCGGAGTGACGCTCTTTTCCGACGGCGGACCGGCCAGCGTCAAGACGCTGGAAGCGTGGGACATGATGCCGTCGAACCCTTATTGAGAGTGAAGTATAACCCGATCGAAAGGAGACTACTCAATGAAAGTAAGACACGTGTCTTTAGGCCGACTGCTGGGCCTAACATCCTGTTTTGTGGTGGCGCTCGCCGCAAAAACGGCTTTACCGGAAACGCCTCGGGATTCAGCCGGGCAATCGATCCTCTGGTACCGCGCCCCCGCACAAGACTGGGAAAAGCAGGCACTGCCGATCGGAAACGGCCGCCTGGGAGGAATGGTCTTCGGCGGCGTCGACAAGGAGCATATCCAGTTCAACGAAGACAGCCTTTGGATCGGCGACGAAAAGGATACCGGCGCGTACCAGTCCTTTGGCGACCTCTATATTGAATTCGGCGAAAACGTCGGGGCTGCGAAGCGGAAGCAGCCGTCCGGCGAACAGCCTGCGGCGTCATACCAGCGAGCGTTGGACATCGGCAGCGCAGTTCATACGGTCCGCTACTCTCGCGATGGAACAACCTATCGCCGTGCGTATTTCTCCAGCCGGCCGGACCAGGTGATGGTCTTGCGCTTCACCGCGGACAAGAAGGCGGCCCATACCGGCACGATCTCGCTCAGCGACGCGCATCAAGGGAAGACGCTGGCCGAAGGAAACAAGGTCAAGGTCGCCGGGTCTTTGGCGGGATATGTCTACTCGGGCGGAAGCACCCGGGGAAGGAAGGAAGAATACGCCATCGCTTTGCAATACGAAGCCCAACTGCTCGTCCTTCATGAAGGAGGCACGCTCGAGGCATCGGAAGGCAGCATCTCCTTCAAGGATTGCGACAGCCTGACGCTCCTGCTGGCCGCGGGCACCGACTATCTGAACCGGCGCGATCAGGGCTGGAAGGGGGAGCATCCACACAACCGCGTCACGGCGCAACTGGCGGCAGCCGCGGCAAAGCCTTACGAAACGCTGCTAGCCGAGCACGTCCGGGAACATCAGCGCTTATTCAAGCGTTGCTCCGTGGACGTGGGCGAAACGCCGGATTCGATCCGCCGGTTGCCCACGGACGAACGTCTAGGCGCCTACAAGAACGGCGCAAAGGACCCGGACCTGGAAGAACTGGTTTTCCAGTACGCGCGATACTTGATGATCAGCTCCTCGCGCCCCGGCACCTTGCCGGCGAATCTGCAAGGCCTGTGGAACCGAAGCAATCGGCCGCCCTGGCGCAGCGACTATCACACGGACGTCAACATCCAGATGAACTACTGGTTCGTCGACGCGGCCAATCTGCCGGAGTGTTTCGAGCCCCTTGCCGAATGGTTCTATTCGATCCGCGGGGTCCGGCGCGACGAGACCAAGGAGACCTTCGGAACGCGCGGGTGGATCACGCACGCAGAAAACGGGATCTTCGGCGGTTCCACGTGGAAATGGTCGAAGGGCGACGCGGCCTGGGTGGCTCAGAACTTGTGGGATCATTACGCCTTCACCCAAGACAAAGAACACCTCCGCAAGCGAGCCTATCCCATCATGAAAGAGCTGTGCGAGTTCTGGGAAGATCATCTCAAAGAGCTTCCCGACGGGACGCTGGTTTCACCTGACGGCTTCTCCCCCGAGCACGGCCCGCACGAAGACGGCGTCTCATTCGACCAGCAGTTGGCGTGGGACCTGTTCACCAACTATATCGAGGCCTCGGAAGCGCTCGGCGTGGACGAGCCGTTTCGCCGGAAGGTCGCGTCGATGCGCGAGCGGCTGCTGGGCCCCAAGATCGGCAGTTGGGGCCAACTGCAGGAGTGGATGGTCGATCGCGACGATCCCAAGGACAAGCATCGGCACCTCTCCCACTTGATTGCCGTGCACCCGGGGCGCCAGATTTCGCCGCTGACCACGCCGGAACTGGCCCAGGCCGCAAGAGTGTCGATGAACGCCCGGGGCGACGCGGCCACGGGCTGGAGCCGGGCGTGGAAGATTTGCATCTGGGCCCGCCTTCACGACGGCAACCGCACGTACAGCATCCTCAACAGCATGTTGCGGAGCATGATCCACAACAACCTCTTCAACACGCATCCGCCGTTCCAGATTGACGGCAACTTCGGATACGCGGCCGGGGTGTGCGAGATGCTGCTGCAGTCGCACATGGGCGAGGTCCACCTGCTGCCCGCTCTGCCCGACGCTTGGGCCAGCGGCAGCGCCCAAGGGATGCGAGCCCGCGGTGGCCTGGAAGTCGACCTGCAGTGGAAGAACGGCCGCGCTACGGCGGCGGTCCTGAAGGCGAGCGTCGACGGCAAGCACGTGCTTCGCGCTCCGCAAGGTCAACGAATCGACGGCCCCGACACGATCGAACTGAAAGCCGGGGAGACCCATGAGGTGAGATTTCGGTAAGATCCTCTGAACTCCTTCGCACCGTGCCCCTGGCTCCACGTGCCGGCCCTGGTCGGCCGGCCGTCGTCGGGGATTGCGGTAATCACTGCCGCGTTTGCCTGACCCAGACCTTCCGCAGCGACGGCCGAACCCGCCAACTTCGCGCCTTCGCCCAAGGCGGCGCGGAGATGCTCGACCGCTTGGAAACCCCGAACTCCGTCGGAAAGGGCCGACCGACTACGATTTCTCGACCTATGGGTTTCTCCCGTGACCACGTGACGCCCCGCTCCGGGATGGTATAATAGGGGTTTGTGGGTACTGGCATCAAACAGTCCTTCGAACAGTTGGCGTCTACGATGAGCGCGTGGCAAGTCGGCGACGAACCCGTTCCCGGTTTCCGCCTGGAATCGTTCCTCGGCGAGGGATCGAATGCGACCGTCTGGCGTGCCAGCGCTCCGGGCCGCACGGCGGCCGCGCTGAAGTTCATCAACCTGGACGGCAACCTGGGGTTGAAGGAGTTCCGCGGGATCGAGCGCGTCAAGGAGATTCGCCACGCCCATCTGCTGCCCATCACCGCCTTCTGGCTGTTGGACGACCAGGGCTACGTGCTCGACGACCGGGCTCTGGAGAGCTTGCACGACCGGGCACACGGGCGAGAAGCCGAGCCGCGGGGCACCCTGCAGCCCCAGTTGCGCTGGCCCAAGACCCTGGTCGTCGCCATGCTCCTGGGAGAGAAGAATCTCCTGGAGCGTCTTGAAGAGTGTCAAATGGCGGGAAGCGAGGGCATCCCGGTCGGCGAGCTGCTCGACTATATGGAAGACGCCGCCAAGGGAATCGATTTCCTCAACAGCCCCCGGCACGATCTGGGCAACGGCCCGGCCGCCATTCAGCACTGCGATATCAAGCCGCAGAACATCCTGCTGGTGGGCGACTCGGCCATGGTGTGCGATTTCGGGCTTGCCCGAGTGTTGGGGTCCGCCGACACTTATCGCACGATCACCGGACCGGCCGGTACGCCGGCTTATGTCGCCCCAGAGTGCATTCAAGGCGCGATCCCCAGCCATGCCACCGACCAATACTCGCTCGCCATCACGTATTTCGAGTTACAGACGGGGAAGCTCCCTTTCGCCAGCGAGGCGCTGCTCGACATTTACGAAGCTCACCAGACCGGCAATCTCGAACTCGACGCCTTGCCCGAGGCCGAGCGCCTCGTGATTCGGCGGGCAACGTCGCCGAAGCCGGAAGACCGTTACCCCGGCACGTTGGAGATGGTGCGTGCCCTGCGGCTTGCGGCTCAGCAGCGTCCGGCAACGGAATTCGAAGTGCAGGCGCCGGCACCCGTGGAGGCGCCATCCCCGACGCCGACTCCAAGCTGTCCGGAATACGAAGTCGATGTTCCTGCTGCCGATTCGGAACCGGGGCAACATCCAACGTACGTGATCCAGTTTGTTCCGAACAATGTGGAGGTTACCATCAATCACACGCGTCGCAAAGTCGACCCGGAAGGGAAGGTCGCCATCGAGTGCCCTCCCGACGCCTCCCTGGAGATTTGTGCGACCGCCGAAGGCTACGAAGAGTTCCGGGCACCGCTTCGCCTCGGTCAACTCGAATCGTGGGGGTTCACGATCACCCTGCAGCGCGACGCCCAGTTTCTCGTCAAACGGGGGACGACCTTCCTGGAGTCGGGAGACGTCGCGGCGGCCATCGCCGATTTCGATGAGGCCATCGACCTCGCTCCCGACATGGCGGAGGCCTACTACGGCCGGGCCATGGCACACGGCGCCACGGAGGAACATCGCCGCGATTGTGCGCTGGCCTACGACGAGCAGGCCCACGCGCACTTCGCCACGGGCCACTACGAGATGGCGATCGCCGACTTCACCGAGGCGATGCGTCTCGACCCCGAACTGGTCAAGGCCCACCAAGGACGCATCCTCCGCAACCGCGCCGTGGCCTACCGCAATCAGGGCCAGTACGACAAGGCGATCGCCGACTACGACGAGGTAATTCGGCTCCACCCGAACCTGGCGAAGGCCTATCACGGCCGGGCGACCGTCTACGCCGCCATGCGAAACTATGACCAGGCCATTGACGACTACGCCCAAGCGATCCGCTTGATGCCCGGCCAACCGGAGGCCGTCTACCACCGCGACTACGCCTCGGCCTACCGCCAACGAGGCGACGCGTACTACGAAAACGGCGAGTTCGACCGGGCCATCGCCGATTACGACGAGGCCATTCGTCTCCGGCCGAATTGGGGCATCGTCTACAACCAGCGGGGGCGCGCCCATGGGGCCAAAGGCGATTGGGAGCGCGCCATCGCCGATTACACCCAGGCCATCGAATTTGACGCCGAATTCGCGTATCTGTACTTCTACAATCGCGGCAGCGTCCACTTCAAGAATGGCGACTTCAACCGGGCGATCGACGACCTGACCGCCGCCATTGAACAGAAGCCCGATTACGCCAAAGCCTACCGCTATCGAAGCCGCGCCTACGCCGAGATCGGCATGGGCGACCGGGCGGAAGCCGACCTGGCCAGCGTTAAGACGCTGCAGGGTTAATGGGGCTTCCTGGCCGAGCCGTTTAGCCGCCGACCGCAGGTCGGCGAAATCCAGTCGCGAGTGCTCGCCGACCTCCGGTCGGCGGCTAAACGTGACTCCGGAAGGTGTCTTCTCCAGGTTTTTATGGCGATTTGCCTCCGTCGTTCTCCGGACCTTGTGCATGTGGTGCATCAAGCACTCCGTCCGGAGGATCCGACGTCTTCTCGCGAACATACAGATCTCTCAGAAACAGACCAGCCATCAGGCAGCCGGCCAAGTAACCGAGGCCGGCGCCGAGCACTATAAAGACCAAGAGCCCCATGAACGCCAGGAAGAGATATTCTCCTCTTGGAAACCCGCTCTCGAGGCAGTCGACCGTAAACCCGGCCACGCAGAACGTGACACTTAGAAGCGACCCGGCAATCACCGATGCCTGCCGCGGTTTTCTCCCTCCGAACAACAGCGCCTGGGCCGCGCCGATTCCGGCGACAAACACACCCACCATAGCAAACACGATCGGATAGAAACTCAGCCACTTCATCAATCCGAAAAGCACGGCAAACAGCGCCGTGATTGCCATCAGCTTGCCTATTCCAAAGCGACGGGGTACTCCCGCGGCTACCGAGCGCGGTAGCCGCACTTTGTCCAGCCGGTTATCCTGCCGAGTCTGCCCCCAGGGAAACGGCTTTCCGTCCGGGGACGTTCCGCAGACCCAACACAACGTCAGCGTGTCTTTGACCTCCGTGCCGCACCTTGGACATTCCCACATGATCGCCTCATCCGAGCGGTGAACGGACCACGTCGCGGAGAATCTCGATTGCCCGATCCACGTCGTCGGCGTTTACGTCCAAGTGGGTCACGGCGCGGATGGTCGTCGGCGCCGTGGGCAACATGCCGAGTCCGCGCTCTTGGAGTCTTGTGGAGAACTCGGCAGCGCTCCCTACGGCCGGATCGACGCGGAAGAACAACAGGTTCGTGTCGATCTGATCGCTCGCGAGCTGCAGTCCCTCGATCTGCTCGATGCCGGCGGCCAACCGCTTGGCGTTGGCGTGATCTTCGGCCAGGCGGTCGACGTGATTCTCCAGCGCGTAGAGAGCCCCCGCGGCGATCACACCGGCTTGACGCATTCCCCCGCCCAGCACCTTGCGATGCCGCAAAGCTTCGTCGATCAATTCCCGCGGCCCGGCCAACGCCGAGCCGACCGGAGCGCCGAGCCCCTTGCTGAAACAGATGCTCACGGTATCGAAATGTCGTGTCCAGCGCGGGGCCTCGATGCCGGTGGCCACCACGGCGTTCAGGAGTCGGGCTCCATCGAGATGTGTACGCAGTCCGTTCTCGCGAGCCCACGAGCAGATTGCTTCCACGATTTCGTACGGCTGGATCCTACCGCCGCCACGGTTGTGCGTGTTTTCCAGGCAGACCAGCCGCGTGCGGACCAGGTGGGCGTTGCTGGGGCGGATCAGTCCTTCGAGTTGCTCGGGTCGCATCACGCCGAGTTCTCCCTCGACGGTTCGCGCCGCCACGCCGCTAAGTTGCGCATAGCCGGCCTGCTCGTAGTTGTAGATGTGGCAACCCGCCTCGCAAATCAGCTCGTCGCCGCCGCGGCAGTGCACCCGCACGCCGATCAGGTTCGACATCGTCCCGGACGGAACGTACAGGGCCGCCTCCTTACCGAGCAACTCGGCCACGCGGCGCTGCAAGCGGTTGACGGTCGGGTCGTCGCCGAGTACGTCGTCTCCGACCTCCGCCTGGGCCATTGCCGCTCGCATCGCGGGCGTCGGCCGGGTCACGGTGTCGCTGCGGAAATCGAGGTATTCGTGGGACATGGATTGGTCCTTATGACAAGGCGCGGCCATCATCATTCGGCATTATCGCCCGTGGCTGCCGAAGTGACAAGATGGGCAAGAATTCGAGATGTCCGCCCGGCAAAGTTGCTTTCTCGGCCCGTTCTGGTATCCTGATGGCCTTGCCAGCCCATCGCGTCCCCAAGTGCAAAGGAGTCATCCCATGGCCAGTTCCGACCAGCGACCAGTCCGTGGCGACAAACGAATTGTTCCCGAGCAACGGTCTCCGCAGGCGAGTGCCTGCTGTGGAGCGGGGAACTGCAATCCGGACGATACCAGCCGCCGAGAGTTTCTCAAGCTCGCCGGGGCCTCTGCCGCGTTGCTCGCCACGGCCGACGGTCTGCCGGTGCTGGCCGGAGGTCCCGACGGCGCCGTGCCGGAACTTGCCGCCGACCACTTTGTCCCGGTCGACAAGAACCTCGATCCGACGTGGGTCACATCGCTCTCGGCCAAGGGCGACCGGGCCGTCTACCGCGGGGACGATCTGAATACGATCGCCATGCCCATCGGCGGAATCTGTACCGGACAGGTCTATCTGACCGGCGACGGCCGCCTGGCGCATTGGGACGTCTTCAACATTCATAACTTCACCGGCTATGGCCGCGACAACTATCGCCCGGACCGCAAGCCCACTTCGCCGCTGGAGCAGGGCTTCGCGATTCGGGTCGTCTCAGGCGGCAAGACGATGGTCCGTTCGTTGGATCGCCAGGGGTTCCCCGGGGTGCAGTTCTGCGGCGAGTATCCTCTGGGCACCGTCGAGTATCGCGACGACGACGTCCCCGTGTCGGTTACTTTGGAGGCCTTCTCGCCGTTCATTCCGCTGGATGCCGAGAACTCCTCGCTTCCGGTGACGCAAATGGAGTTCACGGTGAAGAACGAGTCTCGCGAGACTGCTGAGGTGACGCTGGCCGGCTGGCTGGAAAACGCGGTGTGCCTCGACAGCGGCAAGCAGACGTCGGGGACGCGGGCAAATCGCATTCTTGAGGGCCGTGAAGGGACCGTGCTGTTGTGCGAGGCCAAGGCGTCGAAAGAGCCCGAAGCCAAACGGCCGCCAAAGGTGCTGGCCGACTTTGAAGGGGAAGACTACGGCGACTGGACGGTCGAGGGCAAGGCATTCGGCAAGGGACCGGCCCGTGGCACGCTGCCCCAACAGCAACCGGTAAGCGGATTCCAGGGGAAAGGGTTGGTCAACACGTATCTCGGCGGCAACGATCAACTGACCGGCAAGCTCACGTCGCCGGCATTCACGATCGACCGCCGCTTCATCACCTTTTTGATCGGCGGCGGCAAGTTCGAGGGCAAGACGTGCATCAACCTGCTGGTCGACGGCAAGGTGGTCTGCACGGCGACCGGCGACCAGACGGAAAAGCTTAAGCCGCACAACTGGAACGTCGTCGAGTTGGCCGGCAAGGAGGCGCGGATCGAGATCGTCGATCAGTTTACCGAGGGCTGGGGGCACATCAATATCGACCAGATCGAGCTGCGCGACACGCCCCGCAGCCCACGCAGCGGACCGTTGGATTCGCAGCTCGACTTCGGCACGATGTGCCTGGGTCTGATCCAGCCGGAAGGCGAAGCACAAAAGAGTCTCTCGTTGCCCGAGGGACCGTTGCCCGACGTGCTGTTCGACGGCGACGGTCTGCCCACCGACGCCGCGGCCGAGAAGCCG
>Ga0180437_10011025_pt1 | contig 10912 bp, 11 predicted proteins | sample SS_ome_4_FD_132410 | JGI IMG/M metagenome (GOLD analysis project Ga0180437, IMG submission 132410) | Hypersaline lake sediment archaeal communities from the Salton Sea, California, USA - SS_3_D_1 metaG | ecosystem: Environmental > Aquatic > Non-marine Saline and Alkaline > Hypersaline >... | reverse complement strand
TGTGGGTTACTACCTACTTGAAGTAAATGCATGCCCTGCATGGGAAGGCCTGCAAAAAACTACAACATTAAACATAGCTGAAGCTATTGTAGATTATATAGCAACCAGAATATAACGAAGAGCAAATGGAAGGACACATTTCGATGAATACCACAATAGCGATTTTATCTGGAGGAAAATCTCATAGACTTAAGTCAGTTGTCCCAGACAAAGGTTTACTCTTGCTGAACAACAAACCAATGATCTTATGGATGATAGAGGTTATTCAAGAACTCTCTAATAACATTCTAGTCATCGTAAGTTCAAAAAGTCAAAAAGACAAATATCTTGAAGTTATAGAAAATCTTGCAGAAATAGTGATTGACAAAAGAGAGTCTATTAGGAGTTCCTTGCTGGGCGCACACGCAGCATTCATGCATGCAAGTAGCAAATACACCATATTGTTACCTAACGATACTCCTTTATTAAATCGCGATGCATTACTCCTATTAATTGAGTTATCTGAAGACTATGATGTGATATTACCTCGATGGCCAAATGGATTTATCGAGCCCTTACATGCCATTTACAGAACAGAAACTGCAAGAAAAAAATCAAAGGAACTGATACAGAAAAATCAATATAAATTAGATGGCCTGCTGCAAAATGTAAAAGTTTTATATATCAACGCCGAGATTTTCAAACAATTTGACCCTCAACTCAATATGTTTTTCAATGTAAACACCCCAGGCGATCTGAAAAAACTAAAAAGGTTACTCAAAAAGCCTCAAAGGAGATAAGATAAATTGGCACTCCCAAAAATTGAAATTTTTCCAGTTCCTGACATACCTATCATAAGAGAAGGGGATGATACTGGAGAAATCATATGCAAATGCGCAAAAAAAGCAGGGATTGGTATACAAGAAGAGGATATAATAGTTATAGCTCATGCAATAATCTCACGCGCAGAAGGAATACTGATTGATTTAAGGACTGTAATACCTTCTGAATTTGCTAAAACTATTGCAGATCAATGTGATAAAGATCCTAGACATGTAGAAGTTATTCTTAGTCAAGCAAAATCGATTGTACGGATGAAAGATGGAATATTAATAGTTGAAAGTAAAACTGGATGGGTGATGGCAAACGCAGGAGTAGACCAATCTAATTCTTTCGGAGAAAATTTCGCCCTTCTTTTACCAGAAAATTCAGATCGCTCCGCAGAAAAAATTAGAAAAAAAATACACGAAGAATTTGGTGTTGGTGTTGGAGTCATTGTGACTGATACTTTTGGCAGAGCACTTCGTTCTGGAGCTGTTAATGTAGCCATTGGGACCTCGGGAATTAAACCAATCATAGACCTAAGAGGAGTTAAAGATCTCTTCGGCTACATGTTGAAAACTACACAAATTGGCATCGCAGATGAACTCGCTTCAGCGGCAGAATTAATAAGTGGTCAATCAAATGAAGGGTATCCTGTAATAGTGATTCGTGGATACAAGTATCAGAAAGGGTTCGAATCAGCATTATTGCTTGCTAGACCAAGAGAAAATGCACTCTTTTGGTGAATATAGTTCAGTTTCTTATCTTATGTTGCTAAATTTGTTAAAAATTCTTATAATATCATCTAATACTCAAAAATTCCGTGATAGTTGATATAAATGACAACAGAAGACATCGAACAAAGAAAATGGCCTCCAGTTTCAGGTGACTGGATTTTAGGTAATCCTAAGGCACATATTGCAGTCATAACTTGTGGTTCTTATAACCTACCACGATCCATTATAGATTCTAAAAAGAATGATATTGCAATTGCGGGTTTTTGTGAAGTTGAGAATGAAGGTGTAGCAAAAATATTACAAAATATATGTTCTAACCCACATATTCGCGTAATAATCGTCACTGGCGAGAGAGTAAAAGGTCATGAGCCAGGACAGACTATTATTAGCCTCTATAAGAACGGTCTTGATGATAAATTTACCATTATTGGAAGCAACGGTACAATACCCATGCTACTGCCTCGATATTTCAAAAATACAGATCCTTTCATCTGGGTTTCGCGTTTTCAACAGCAGATTGTGAATATAGTAGATTTGCGCAATGAAACAGACCTTAACAAAATTTTAGAAGCGATCGCTAAACTTGGAGAACAAATATTCGAAACGTTCCCCGATGAACCTCTCTTTCCTCCAGTGCAAAAATTAAATTATGATTTCAAAAGGTTGGCTGATTTAAAATACGATATTACTGAGATTGATGTAATGAAAACGGAAAATATGCTTGTAGGAAACCCACTCTTTTTTTCTAATTCACAGCTAATGATTTATGATATCGGTGGCACAAAGATCGGAGGACAACGCGGAGAATATCCATGCGTCTTAGCCGGAACGATTTTTTACAAGGGCGATAAGAATGTGGAAAATTCTGACAGAGGAGTTTTTGACAAAAAACTAGCCGCCGATTGCATTTATCAGCAGGAACAGAAGTCACATGAATTTGAAATCCCGTCAATGGTGCATATCGTTGGTGAAACACCAATGGCAATTGAAAATTATCTATTGTTTGCTATAGAGCGTACAGACTCCCCGATTATAGTAGATTCCCCAGAAGCTGCGACAAGAATTGCAGCAGTTCAATTATCAAAAGACATGGGGTTCGACAATCGAATAATTTACAATTCTATCTTTGTCCAAGACGAATCGGAAATAAAGACGCTTACCGAAATTGGGGGCGTTGAATATGCAATAATTTTACCGTACGATCTCACTGTTGAAGAAAGGATCGTAAAAACAAATGATCTTATAACTTTTACAAAAGGTGCTGTCAAGAAACCAATTTTGGATCCGGGCGTCCCTAAACTTGGGGAAGGGGGTTTTAGTGCACTCCATGCCGCATGGACCTTAAAGGATATTTACGGATTCCCAATGGCTATTGGGATTCACAACTTACATTCACGATTACCAAAAAAGGAAAAAGGATTATCAGCAAAAACATTAGATTTTGGATTCAATTATGCGTTTCCATCAAATTTCGGGATAGATATTAACATGTATGGCCCGATAAAAAAGGCTGATAAAATCTTTCCAATGGTTGCGGGAATTGAAACTATGATAGCTGATGAATTGATTAAAAACTACGATATATCACCGAGACCTCCACATCCATATTATAAACTTGGTCTGGAAGGATAAATAGTGTTTAAATGTGCAGAAAAGATTGAGGATCTCTACGGTCCATATATCATTAGAGGACGATCAATCGATTTAGTTTGGAGAACATATCTGTCAAAAATAATTGAACAAGGATTATCCGTAATAACAGAAGATAAGCAACAGAAAACTAGGGAAACCTTGTGTTGTATATCTCACTTGACCGACTGGAAAAGTGGGCGAATAGTTCCTAGAAATTATGTTGGACTATCTCCAGAGGTTATAAGAACACAATACCTACCCCAGTATCTGAGTGGCGAAAAAGGGGAGCATACATATACTTATGGTTGGTGCGTGAGAAAGCGATTTGGATTTGACCAGACCAAACTGGCAGTCGAGCAATTAAAAACTTCAAGAACAGCATTCGCGCAACTTTGGAATCCTATAGAAGATCTAAAAAGTGCTAATCCACCTTGTGTTGATATAGCACTGTATTACAATGATTTTTCAACAAAAATGCTCCACATGATTGCCTATATCCGTAGCAATGATATGGGACGAGCCCACTCTGATGATGTTGCAGGTCTCTACGAAACATTTCTCCGTTATGACGGCGCCTTTAATTTATATGGAGCCCAGAAAGCTGCAGGTACATTAACAACCATTTCAGGTTCTGCTCATATATATGATACCTCAATTCCTGAACTACAAGAAAGTTTGGTTGGTTCTGCTACGTTAGCGAATGAAAATCAGCCTTTAAATACCAAGACTTTACCAGGGCCTATTTTGTTTCAATCAAGAACCTATCAAAGTTTCCTTTCAGAATTAGAAGCCAAATTCAAAAAATATTGCAGAGAAAATAATGGGTCATTTGATCTCTTTTTTACTGTCAGATTTGATGATTTAGATTCTTCTGATTTAGATTCCAGTCAAACATTGGAAAAATTAAATGAGCAGATTAAAGATTCTTCGCTTGAAAGTGCAATTCGAAAGTATCAAGGAGTAACAGATACTGGGAATGCATCAAGTATTGACCAAATCGAGTTTATAGCAAAAAAACTTAGAACTGCTCCGAGAAGTAGACGGATGGTTATTGCGCCTAATAGTCCCTCTCAAAAAATCTATTCTTTGAATCCAATAATTGTTCAGTTTCTTTATCGACTTGAAAAATTGTATACAATTGCATTATTCTCCAATTACAGCCTTACAGATTTTTCTAAGGCAGTAATTATGGTTAGAAATCTCCAAAAAGAAGTTCTTAAAGGCACAAATATCGTTGCTGGACCTATAGTGTTTCTATTCATGCCTGGTACACATAAAACCAAGCATTTATCTCTTTCGTGAACAATTAGCTTTTTCGAGAAAATAATAAATTAATATATTACCACAGACTAAATAGGAATTCAAGCGCCGAACTTTTTTTTCCTATGATGTGTGAAGGAGATGGAGGAAATTGAAGGGTTTATAAATTGTATTCTAGGAGTAATTTTTGCTATAGCCGGCGTTTTCTTCCTTTTAGTATCTCTATTAACCATTACAGGATATTTTGAATACTACGTAATTTCCGGCAGGATCCTCTTACCCTTTTATATGCTCATTATTATAAGCGGGAGTTGGCTCTTCTTTTTAGGTCTGAAAACATTTGCAAGATCTAAAAACGTAAAGAGTCGGTTTTGTCCAACATGTGGAACACAAATGAGATGGTTTGGTCATTTTTGGTGTGATCAATGCAAACTATACAAACCCGTGAAATAGAAAGGCTCATTTACGAAGTTCGCCAGAATAGTATAATATTGCTCTATATTATTGAAAACAGTGGCAATTCAAGTCTTAAATTGTTCTTCTTTTTCTAGTGGGGGTGAATAGAAGTGAATAAAATTGAATTAATTGTAAACTGGCTTCTCGGATTATTTATAATACTCGGAGGAATTCTCCTTACAGCTTTTGCTTTATTAGCTCATGGATGGATTCTAATACCTTTTTACTTGTTGACCATAATTGGTGGAATGTGGCTTATGATTACAGGAGCTAAATCATTGGGTAAGTCAAAAGAAAGAGAGACACAAAAACGTTTTTGTCCTCAATGCGGCAGTCAGGCTAACTGGATTGGTCATTACTGGTGTGATCGCTGTAGACAGTATGTTTGAAATATATAAGTGAGTATAAATAATGGGAAAGGGAAAAAGCAAAGGAATAATCTGAGGGTTAAAGTTGTGACATTTTTTGATGTCATCCTTTAAGAAACAAAATCCTTAGTTCATTTTCGTGGAATTTGGCCTTTTCAATCTCCCTGTCACGAATAACTGTGGGGAGATATAAGACACGCTTGTATTTGCCTACGCGAATAACAAGGGTGTTACGATCGTGCTCGATTGATAATTCACCTTTTTCGCTGAAAGGCAGTTTTATAATCAGTTCATAGTTTCCATTGTCTTGTTGCACAAGTTGAAACGGTCTTTCTGTAGTTAGAGTTTCAGTCGGATCTTTATCATGATAGAGCGCATCTGCCACTTTTCCAAGAAGCGTGATACCTATGATTTCTTCCTGGAACAGTGGGACTGGAAGAATTGGAAGTGGATCGAATGCTTCATCGATCTGCTTCATATAATCGGCTTGCTGTTGTTTCCAGCGCACAAAAAATGGATCACTAATCTCCTCTGGGAGCAATCTATTGACTACGACTCCGTCAACGAGGAAACCAAACAAATTCATAAAGGTTAAGGTACGCATCGATTCTAGTAATACCATTTTTTCTGGATTAACTACCAACTTAACTGTTGTGACCGTTGGATCTACAAGCAGTTCTCGAACTTCCATCGCTTCATCAATCAAAGAGTCTGTAACTTTTTGAACGTCAGCACCAGGTAGTGAGACAGGTAAAAGCATCCGAAGTGGTTTTAATTCCTCAAGTATAATTTTCTCTAACTCCACAAGATTGCGACCAAGCGAACCTAGAACCTCGGGAAAACTCATTAAACGAAGTGTATGTCCTGTAGGAGCCGTATCCAATACAATAACATCGTATTCATTTATGTACTGACGGATAGTTAAAAGACTAAATAACTCATCCATTCCAGGAATAACTACCATCTCACTAGCTAATGCTTGATCGAAGCCTCTCGCAGTAAACAATTGTGTAAGATACTTCAATACAACCTCCCATTTTTCTTCCATTAAGCGCTGGGAATCTATTTCGAGACCATATAAATTCTCTGTTATCTTTTTCGGGGAGTGATCACCTAAATTGATGCCTACTGCGTCACTTAAACTATGAGCGGGATCTGTGCTTAACATTAAAGTTTTTTTACCATTCTCTGCACATCTTAAACCCGTGGCTGCCGCAACTGTTGTCTTTCCGGTGCCACCTTTTCCGGTGAATACCAAAATTCGCATTTAGTAACCTCCTCTTTCATTCGAAGTTTATCAACTGTTTTATTCATTAAATCACAAAAAATCAATAGAACTTGAATAAGAACGTATCAAACTGTGACGATTAATTTTTCATTCAACATCTATCTCAAAAGATTTTGAATTTTTGCCAGAATTCTTTTTTGGATTGCTAAGAGTACTGTTGACAGCCTCTAACTCACTTTCTAGAATTTTTTTATACTGCATGAGAATATCTGCAAGCTGATCTGGCTTTACAATTTGAATTAACCATTCTCTTAATTGTTTACCTCTATCTTCCATAAGCTGTATAACATCTTTTAGTCTATGTTCTACATATGTTTGGTAAGGGCTAAAATATTCGTCGATAAAGCTCACAAATTTGCCTAGTAGGTCGATTTCTTGATCAAAACGTTCTGCAATAATCTTTAGAACACCTTTTCCCTTGTCCGTTAATTGATACATCTTTTTTGTGCCACCCTCTTCACTTTCAGTGATATTCTGAATTAACGTATCATTTTCTAATCTGGAGAGTGTAGGATATATTGTGCCACTTTTTGGCTCCCATGCACCACCAAACTTCGCCTTTAGATCGTTTATGATATCTGAACCTGCCATCGGCTTTTCTTGTAAAAGAACCAATATCAAAAATTCAACTGGGCTCACTTTTCGTTCAAGTATATTTCTAAAAAGTCCTCTACCTAATCCTCGACCAAGCCAAAACATGCTACTCTTCCTCTTTCTAGCATATGTAGAGTTATCAAAAACAACGGGTTAAATTACCTTAAAAAGACTTTTGGTTATAAAAAATACTCTTTCCATCTTTATAAATACCATGTCCAAAAAATAAAAGAAAATCAAAAGAAAGAAAGACTTACAGAACTTCCTAAGCCAAAATAGGAAAATGATCAATAAGATAAGAGAAGAAAAGAATTTGAAAGTTCAAGCAAATCGTACTACCGAGTATTCTTGATAATTATTGACGCATCCTTCTATTTGTCGAAGAGTCTAATTTCGAAAAATATACGTTTTCAAAAAGAATCAAATCCGAGTTCTGTTCCCGCCAAGATACCCACGCCGTACAGAGGGGAGGGGGAGGGAGCCCCAGAATCTAAAAGAAAAAGTAGTATTCAATTCGACTCTGGAGCGTTATTGGTCAATTAGTCGTTATGCTTTTTAAAAATTTCGATCAATGAATGTTGAGTTTTCAAGTTGAGAAAAAATTAAAGTGGATTTTGTAATATTCTGGATAATGGATATTACTTTACGACATAAATATAGGATTTCGTGATTGCTTACGGGAACTGGTCATTTCTTCGTTGATCCAAATTGATATTTCGCTGTTTAAGTATATATCATTGTTATAAATTACAGTTTGTAATCTAATAGAAAGGGTAATCAAGTTTTGAATTCGTACTTCTCTTGCCCCGCTGACACGACGTATACAACAAACGATCACATATTATGATGTTTCCCAAAAAAATTGATAAAATAGTTTTGAATGATCTCTTGTGATGTCTTTATAGACTGAGCCGTATCAATAACTGAGTATTCTTTTTCTTTCGCCCGTTCAAGAAAATTATCACGTACTTTGCTAAGAAACTCCCTATTTTCAAACGATTCTAGTTTTTCTCTTTTCTTTAAGCGCGCCATAGCATCCTTTGGACTTATATCAAGGATAAATGTAATATTGGGCCACACTATGCCTTTGTTAATAGCCTTGATCCACTCTCTTGTTAATCCTTGCGCGGATTGATATGCTAATGAAGATTCAATATAACGAGTTGTAATTACGATTTGCCCTTGATTAAGGGCGGGCTCTATAACTTCCTTCACATGTTGTATTCTATCTGCAGCAAATAATAGTGCAAAAACCTCAGGCTGTTTAATTTGAAACTTGTCTTGTAATGCATCTTTTATTAAACGCCCTACGACACATGTAGTAGGTTCTCTAGTAAGAACTACACTAAATCCTTGTTGAACCAAAAACCCATATAGAAGTCTACTATGAGTAGATGTCCCAGAACCATCAATTCCTTCAAATGCGATCAGAAAACCTCTCTGTTCTATTCGTGGATTCGTCATATATTCACCTATAAAAGAAGTTATAAGACTTCAGAGAATATGGTGCTCCGGCCGGGATTTTCAGGGTAGACGAACGTCAAGTCCCATTCGAACCCGGGTTTTGGGCGTGCAGTAATCAACGATATTTGTTGAATACACGGTTCCCCCGATTGATCGGTTGATCGAATGTCCAGGGGTTTCTCCCACTTCTGCACAGAGTACAAAGAAGCGTCGAGAGCCCCAGATGCTTTCGACTTAGAATTTATTTATTTAGAACCGTTTATGCTTTCTAAATGGCCGGACTACACCACCGGAGCGTTTTTTACTTATTATTCATTTCTTGCTTAAGCAATGCAGTGCTATTTTAGTCTTTCAATGCTTTAAATAACTTATGTTTCTTAAGCAACTTGGCGATTTCTCAAATATTATGCTTCCCTAATCTACAACTAAGCTGGTAGATAAAAAAGAACAAAGCTAATGATCATTAGGATAATTGCCAGTATTACGGCAATTATGAGGAATTTCTTATCAGATCCAAAAATTATAGGAATTGGACCAATAAGGACGACGCCTCCTCCGCCAACTTTAGTTTTCGTTTTCTTTCGCCTTTCTTCTTCGTCTTTTTCAGGTTCTTCTCGTTTTTCCTTGATAATATTCAAAAAAACCTCAAGAAATATGAAGATGCTGCCAATAATGATTAGAAGTATTCCAAGAGGTATTAGAAAGTTCCACTGCATAATTTCACCAAAGTATCAAGAAATCTCAATCTCATAATTCGTGACGCCCACCGTGGACAACAGGTAGAATTGTTATTTTATCATTATTTGAAAGTTTAGTATGTTCATCTTCAAAAAGTGAAATGTCTGCATCGTTCAGTAAGATGAATAATGAGGGGTAAAGCTCTAAAAGAGACTGATTGAACTTTTCTTTGAATTGTTGGTCAAAATCATTTGAGAGAGAATCCAAAAGATCTTGTATTGTAGAATCATTTGGTAAACTTATCTGAAATGGGTTTCCCATGATCTCTTTTAGTGAACCCATTACCCTAATTCGTACATTGATTCCCATGGTTTCTCACTTGCATTTTCTATGAATTTTGTCTTAGAATTAAAACTTTTCGTCAGAAAAGTATTCTTTTAACATTTGCATGAGAGGCTCTTCACCTTATTTTAACCTTATTCTGGTTTCAAAAACACGTTCTTTTTAAAATGTTTAAGAAAAGTAAGTAGATCCCCAAAAGAACGGAATATATCCCATAATTTTTTAAAAGGAGTCCATCAAAGTATATTTCAAATTTCAATTTTGTCGCAATAAGTTTTGATTTCAAACATTGTGAGGGAAAATTATGGCAGCAACAGATTTACCCTTGGCACCATTAGAAAGATTAGTGAGAAGAGCAAAAGCTGATCGAGTAAGTATGACGGCTGCGGAAGCCTTACGGGACGTTTTAAATGATATTGGTCTTGAAATCAGTTCTCGTGCCGTAGAACTGGCAACTCATGCTGGAAGAAAGACGGTTACGGGTGAGGATATTCGATTGGCATATAATCAATGGAAGAAACGCTGGTAAACACATTAGATTCAGTAAACCCCTTAGACACCTCATATCTTTTTTTCAATTATGGCAGTTATTAACTATGAGTTTTACATATACAACGAGGATCGGCTTCCAGTTAAAATATAAAAAGAATTAATGTTCAAAAATGTCATCCAAAAAAAAGTTTTTAATAAAAGAGTGAATTGAATGCAGACAGGTTTCTATCCACCAGTCACAATTTTATCACTCATGCTTTTTACCTTAACCTTTTTCATTGTAATGCTGGCTCTCGGGGGACTCATACTATGGATGGTCTCTCGGATAGACAATCAAATGCAGCGTTTCGATCTGCTTGAAAAACTCGCGCTTTGTGTGGCACTCAGTTCAGCACTTATTCCTTTGATAGTATTTGTGTTAACACCAATATCTGGTTTTACTAATGTTACTGCAATAATTATTACTGTGTGTACTCTAATTTTTGCAGGACTTATTGTGCTCAAGAATAAAGAGCAGTTAAAAACTTTCTTTATTGAACTAAAGAGTATTCATCCTTTAATTGTTATCACTCTTGCAATTTCATTTGGTATTCGTTTGTTTCCAACACTTGGACTATATGTGTATCCAGGTGACGATGCAAAGTTTCATACGTTCTATGTTTATTTAATTGTCACTAATAAGGGGTATCCTAATTCATTCTTTCCTTTCTATTCAGCTTCTTTGGCCTATAACTTAGGCCTACATGCGCTTGCGGCCTTCTTTTTCTACGTATCACTGTTTCCAATTGAACAAATTGTCT
>Ga0180437_10011024_pt1 | contig 10912 bp, 2 predicted proteins | sample SS_ome_4_FD_132410 | JGI IMG/M metagenome (GOLD analysis project Ga0180437, IMG submission 132410) | Hypersaline lake sediment archaeal communities from the Salton Sea, California, USA - SS_3_D_1 metaG | ecosystem: Environmental > Aquatic > Non-marine Saline and Alkaline > Hypersaline > Sediment... | reverse complement strand
GGCCCCAACGCCGAGGCCGTCATGGCCCTGGCCTGCCTGGAGAACAGCCGTCTGTGGCAAAACTACTGGCTAACTGCCGACCCAGCCAGGAATTAACGCCGCCATGAAATCCGGGCAGACCCTCCAAACGCTTGCAGTAGCAGGCCACTTTTTGATAGACTAGCCAATGGATGTTGCCCGCCTATTCTCCGCAGCGTCAACGGACCACCGTTCTCTCCACGAACAGAGATTTCCGGAGTTCTCGCCATGGGAAACTCTCTTCTGCCAGTGCGTCCTCGGCGCCATCGCTCCAAGCGGCGGCGGTTGTTTTTCGAACCGCTCGAGCACCGGCTGTTGTTGGACGCCGGCGCAGCCGAACTGACCGACGACCTTTTCGAGGTCCGGCAGAACGGCCCTGCGCAACTGCTCAACGTGTTGGATAACGACACGTTCCCGTCCGGCTACCCGGGCGCGGGGCAAATCACCTCGGCAAGCTACGGCAGCGAAGGCGGCCGGATCGAGATCGCGGACGATCGCTTCTCGATCCGATACGCTCCGCCTGCCGACTTCGCCGGCACGGAGACGTTCGTCTACTACGTGGACCACCAGTCCTCCGCGACCGTGACGGTGACGGTGGTCTCCCCGCTGGCTCCCGACGAGTATCAGTATCCGCCCGACGGCCAGGAGAAGACACTCTACGTATTGGCGAACGATCCGTTCTGGGCGGACTACCAGGGCGACGGCCGGATCACGGCGACCAGCGAGACACGGCTGGGCAGCGCGTTGGAGATCGCCGCCGACGGCCAGTCGCTGATCTACACGCCGCCCCGGGACGCCTACGGCGAAGACGCCTTCGTCTACATCGTCGACGGCATCTACCCGACCGAGGTCAAGATCGAAATCCTCAATCCGCTCGAGCCGGATCGCTATCCCGAGATTATCCAGAACAGCGAGAACAACGTCCTCTCCGTGCTGGCGAACGATCACTTCTGGCCCGGGTACTCGGGCGACAAGGTGATCACGCACGTGACGCAGCCCAGCGGCGGGGCGGTCACCATTGTAGAGGGCGGCAAGGCGCTGTATTACGCGCCGGACCTCGATTTCGCGGGCTGGGAGCACTTCAGCTACGTGGTCGACAACGTCTACGAGACTTCGGTCTCGCTGCAGGTTCACCGCCCGGTCCAGGACGATCGGTTCGAGGTGGATACGAACACCGTAGACTACCCGTTGACCCTGACAACCAACGATTACTACCGCTTCTGGAACGGCAACGCGTGGATCACGCGCGACGTGGTCGATCGGATCACTTCGGTGGGCGAGACGGCTCATGGTCAGACGGTCGAGATCATGCCGGGCGGTCAGAGCGTCCGTTATTCCGCGCCCGCCAATTTCGAGGGAACGGATTCTTTCGAGTACATCGCCGACTACAAATATCGGGCCACCGTAACGGTCGACGTCACGCGCCCGGTCCGCGACGATTACATCCATTCGCGCGTGTACGAGGACACGGTGAACAACACGCTCGACGTGATGCAGAACGACTTCAAAGGAAACGGCTATCAGGGCCCGAAGGTCATCACCGGCGTGAGCGCAACGTCCGAGGGAGGCACCGTGGCGATCGCGTTGGACGGCCGCTCGCTCATCTACACTCCGCGGCCGGGCTACCGCGGGACCGATACGTTCAGCTACACCGTCGACCACGAACTGCAGGCGGAGGTTCAAGTTTACATCGGGGCGATCGCCGAGGGCAATTACTACCGGTTCTATCCCGATCCGATGCAGACGCAGCACACGCTGCACGTGCTGAGCAACGATCATTTCGGGCCGAACTACCCGGGTCTAGGCCAGATCACGGCCGTCAGCGAGACCCTCAACGGGGGGCAGGTGACGATCTCGGATGACAAACAGTTCCTCCGGTTCGTGCCCGCCGAGGGCGGCTACGACACGTTTACCTACACCGTAGACGACAAGTACGAGGCGCCCGTCACCGTCTCCTTCAAGAACTTCCTCCAGCGCGACACCTTCGTGGTGGATCAGAACAGTCCGCAGAGCGTTCTGGACCCCCTGGCAAACGATTTCCGCTCCACGGAGTCGCACGGCTACGCGGGTTCCCGCCGGATCACGTCCGTCGGGCCGACCGAGCAGGGAGGGACCGTGGCGGTCGGAGCCGGTTTAACGTCGGTCGTCTACCGGCCCGCGCCCGATTTCTGCGGTACGGACAGCTTCACCTATACGGTCGACGGGTTGATGCAGCAGACGATCAGCGTCCAGGTGATCCGGCGCGTTCGCGACGATCTGTTTCGGGTCGAGACCAACAGCCAACAGAACTCCCTTCCCGTGCTGGTCAACGACCTGTTCGGCGCCGATTACACCGGGGCGGGACGCGTGACTACCGTCACCGCAACCGCCGCGGGCGGAATCGCCACGCCGAGCATCGACGGCCAATCGATCGTCTACATACCGCCCACCGGCTTTTCAGGCGAAGACCAGTTCACCTACACGGTCGACGGTGCGCTGAAGGCCGAGGTGACCGTCTGGGTGGGGGATTCGGTCGAGGACATGCTTCCTCGCTTCGGCTCCCAAGAGGCCTTCCACCAGTTCCTGCTCGACGGCGCGCTTGAGCGCTACGAGCACCTCTTCGGGACGGTCCGGCAAGGCGGCCCGCCGCCGCCGGGCGGGGGCAGCGGGTGGGCGTACGGAGATGGGCTGGCGCCCGGCGCCAATTCCGCCGAATCCTCGCGGACCCATTCCGAAACCAACGTGCAGGTCGCCGGGGTCGATGAGGCCGATATCGTCGAGACCGACGGCGATTATCTCTACATCCTGGCGGGCAACGAGCTGATTATCGCCGACGCCTGGCCCGCCACGGAACTCTCGATCGCGTCTCGGGTCGCCATCGAGGGCGAGTTGATCGGAGAGTATCTGCACGGGGACCGCCTGACGGTCGTCTCCGAGACGTGGGAAATTCCCTGGATCAACCCTTGGGGGCCGATGGATTGGGGCGGCGACATGGTCGACTGCTGGTGGCCCTGGCCGCAAAGCTCCGAGACGTGGGTCACCGTATACGACGTGTCGGACCGGCAGTCGCCCACGTTGGTCGAGCAGACCAAGCTGGACGGCACCTACGTCGAGTCGCGCCGCATCGACGACTCCGTCTTCCTGGTATTGCGCGACGACGGAGTCGACCGCTGGCTGCCCGAGCCGGAGTGGATCGTGACGACGGGGGAAGACGGAGACTGCTACACCTATGAAACCCGCGAGCAGTACATCCAGCGCGTGACGGCCGACATGGACAGCTACCTGCCGCATTTCAACAGCTATGGGGCCGATGGAGAGCTGCTGCGGACGGGGCTGCTGCATGAGCCGGGAGGCATCTTCCAGCCGTCCTGTCCGGAGACCAGCCGCCTGGTGACCGTCGTCTCGTTGGACATCAGCGACGACGCGCCGGGCATCGTCGCGTCGTCGGGAACCTTCACCACCGGCGCCAGCGAAATCTACGGTTCGTTGGACAACCTTTACGTGTTCGATCAGCAGTACACCTGGGAAGACGGCACGGTCACGGATATTCTCAAGTTCGATTGGGACGCTGAAAGCGGCGGCGTCGAGTTTGCCGCCAAGGGCCGCGTCGCCGGCACCATGCTGGATCAGTTCTCGGCCGACGAATCCCAAGGATATCTCCGCATCGCCACCACGATCAGCAATTCATACAGCGGCAACTGGTCGGGCCGGTCCGAAAACGTGTTGTTCGTGCTTCAAGACGACGGCGGCGTGCTCGAATTCGTCGGCGGGATGCAGAATTTGGCGCTGGGCGAGGCAATTCGTTCGGTCCGCTTCATGGGCCAGAAGGCCTTTGTGACCACCTTCCGCGACGTCGATCCGCTGTTCGCCTTGGACCTCAGCGACCCGACCCAGCCGCGGTCTTGCGGCCACATTACCATGCCGGGCTACAACAGCTACATGCAGTTGATCGACGAGAACCACCTCTTGGCCGTGGGTCGCAATGCGCCCGCCCTGGGCGCCGGCCCCACGCAGGTGTCGCTGTTCGATATCCAGGACCTCAGCCAGCCGCAGGTGATCGATCAGTATACGTTCGAACGGTTCTCGACGTCCGAGGCGGAAACCGATCATCACGCCTTCGGCTGGTTCGCCCAGCACAACGTGCTGTCGATGCCGGCGGCCCGCGTTTACTGGGAGCGGGTCGACGAGGACGGCGACGGCTATCGCGAAACGCGGTCGCTGGTCCGCGAGGACGAGTTGGTCTTGTTCCGCATCGACGTCACGGCCACGCGCTCCTCGGGCGAGGGGATTCAGCTGTGGGGCCAGCTGGAGCACGATTCGCCCGTCCGCCGCAGCGCGTTCATCGACAACGTGCTCTACTCGGTCGCCGAGAATTCCGCTTCCGCGTACAACATCCTGGAGCCCTCGGTCCGGTACGCGACGATCGAATTCGGGTTCGAACCCGGATCGGAACCGCCGGTGATCTGGCCGCAGTACCAGCAGCGGGTCCGGATCCTCGACGATACGGATATGGGCTTCCACGCCGACGGACACTGGGTCTGCCTCGCGGATCAGGGATTTGAAGGGGGGTTGCGCTATCGGTGGGCCAACGGCCACGGCGACGCCGCACGCTGGACCTTCCCGGTCGAGCCGGGGCTCTATCGAGTGGCCGCCACCTGGGCAAAGCGCGAAGATGCGGCCCACAACGCGCCGTTTACCGTGCTGGATGGATCGACCCCGTTGGACACCATCCGCCTCGACCAGGAGTCGGCCCCGGACGATTTTGTGGATGAGGGGACCCCTTGGGAGAACCTGGGGACGTTCCGCATTACGGGCAGCGAGTTGGTCGTCGTATTGGCCGATAACGCCGACGAGTACGTCGTGGCCGACGCGATCCGCATCGAGCGGATCGCGACGGTCGAGGGCCGCCATATCTTCTACGGCAACTCGGCCCTGGACGATCCCCAGCAGGGTCGGACGGCCGACGACGCGATCGCCACCGACAAGGCGGCCTTGTTGCCCGGCCAGACCGCCAGCTTTGCCAACTACACCAGCTACAGCCGCGGCATCAACGGGATCATGGTCGATATCGCCGGCCTGCCCGGGGTGCCGACCGCCGCCGACTTCGCCTTTCGAGTGGGCAACGATCCCGATCCCGGTGGATTCGGCTGGAGCCCCGGGCCGGAGTCGCCCACCATCGAGGTGCGCCACGGCCAGGGCGTAGCAGGTTCCGATCGGATCGTAATCACGTGGGACGACCACGTGATCCAGAACCAGTGGCTGCAAGTGACCGTGCTGGCCACGGAGAACACGGGCCTGGACCAGGACGACGTGTTCTATTTCGGCAACGCCGTGGGCGAGTCGGGCGACTCGACCGCCGACGCCAAGGTCAATGCCTTCGACGTCCTCTTGACCCGCAACAACCCGCGAACGTTGGTCGATCCCGCACCGGTCGACTTCGCATACGACTTCAACCGCGACGGGCGCGTCAATGCCACCGACCTGCTGCTGGCCCGGGCGAACCAGACGCATTGGCTCAACGCATTGGACTTGATCAGCGTGCCGGAGTCGAACGGCGAGATGGCTTATTCTTCCGTTTCTGCCGCGCCATATTGGCTGGATGGGCTCGACGGGGCCGATCCGCAGAAACGAGCGGCCGACGAAGACGCGGCGGACGAGGAAGTCCTGAAGATGCTGCTGATGTAGGCGGCGCATCGCACTTCAACGTACATCATCCTTGCAGCCCGCATGCGGCCCAAGGTTCGTCCGCGGCTGCTTCGGCCCATGCCTGCTTCTTTGCTGCTTGACCGTCGGCGTCGGCCCGCAGCAGCGCGTCGAGCCAGTGGGCCGAGGACGGCGCGGTGCAGGTGGCGCACTTGGCGGGAGCTTCGTTCCCCGAATCGGTCTCACCCGCGGCTGCGGTTTTGCGGTGCAGGGCGTTGATCAGCGGCAGGGCATCGAGCCAGTACGTCTGGTTTGCCCGGGCCAGCAGCATGTCGGTGGCGTTGACGCGCCCGTCGCGGTTGAAGTCGTAGGGGAAGTCGACCGGAGCGGGGTCGAGGAGCGTTCGCGGGTTGTTGCGGGCCAAGAGGACGTCCACGGCGTTGACCCTGGCGTCGGCGGCCGAGTCGCCCGACTCGCCCACCGCGTTGCCGAAATAGAACACGTCCTCCTCCAGCAGCCCGGTGTTCAAGGTGGGGAGCACCCTGACTTGCAGCCACTGATTCGTGATGGCATGGTCGTCCCAGGTGAAGGTCACCCGATCGGAACCGCCCACGCCCATGCCGGGCCGCACCGTGACGCCGCGGGGAGGCGGAGCGGGCGTCCATTCGGCCGGATCGCCTTGGCGGCCGACGCGGAACGCGAAATCGGCGGCGGTCGGCACGCCGGGCAGATTGGCCACGTCGACCATCACGCCGTTGATGCCGCGGTCGTAGCTGGTGTAATGGGCCGAGGTGGCGGTCTGGCCGGGCAGCAGGGGCCGCTTGTCGACGGCGATCGCCGCGTCGTCCTGCGGGTCCGCCGCCGGCTGGTTTCCGTCGAAGAGGCTGCCGTTGTAGAACACGTGCCGCCCGGCCACGGCCACGTAGCGCGTTGTGAACATCACGAAAAAATCGCCGCCGGGGAATCCATCGCCGGAAGGCGTTGTCGCCCACGGATTCGGCTCGCCGTCGAGGTCGTGCCCCGAAACGTCTTGAAATGCGCCGTCGCCACTGTACAGCGAAAGCAGGTAGTTGTCCGGTGGAAGCTGGGCGAACTGTACCGTCAGCGTCGAGGTGCTCGGCTCGTAGGCCAGCGCGTCGGGATAGCGGTAGCCGCTCACGCTGCCGCGGAGCAGCACGTCCCAGACGTCGAGCGCCGCGGCGTCGAGTCGTTCGTCGAACCGGGCCGTATAGGTGAGCGTGCCGGCCGGCAGCACGCTCCCGTTGAGTACCGACGATTCGATCACGCGCGGCCCGGCCCTGTCGACGAAGAACGTGCCGCCGAACGGCTCGATCGGCGAGCCTTGCAGATCGAAGATCGCCCCGGCGGCGATGGCCACGTCGTGCGGGCCGTCGGCCAACCCGTCGGGAAGCACGAAAGTGGCCGTATTGCCGTCGACCGTCTCGACCTCCAGGGCCGGCAAGCCGTCGAGGGTCAGGTCGAACCGATCCAGCGAGCCGAGCAAGATCGGATGGCTGAAGTCGACGGTGATGGTCGGCCGGTCGTTCGAAAGCCTCTCGCCGGCGGCCGGTTCAGTCGACGTGACTTCCAGCGCCGGGGCGTCCCCGCCGTGGCCGGCGACGTGCAACGAATATTCACCCGCCGTGCCGGCCTCGGCCAGCACACGTATCGCGTAGCTGCCCGAGACGGTCGCGGTGTGGCTCAGCGTCGCCCCGTCGGCGTGGGCCACCAGATTGCCGGCCGGATCGTACAACTCCATGGCCGGGTCCAGCTCGTTGACGAACTCCAGCGGTCCGGCGGCCGGTGTGAAAGTCTCGATGGTCAGCAGGTCGCCGGCATGGACGGCCACGCGATACTCGTCGACCACATCCGGTTGCTCCGCGCCGATCGTCGATCCGGGGACGGGATCGAGGCCGAGCAATTTCAGGGCGAAGTTTCCCGAACCGCCGTTGCGGATTGGTTGCCGGCGCGCGTTGTAGTCGGGAATCGTCTCGCCCGGGTCGGCGTATTGACCGCAAAGGGCGTATAAGTCGGCGCCGGCCGGTATGCCCGGGCCCCAGACAAAAAACGGGATCCTGGCGTTTTCGATCAGAGAGGCGGTTCCATGGTTATAGTCTTTGCCGCCGTGGTCCGCGGTGACGACCAGCGCGGTGCGGCCCACCAGCAGCGGATGGGCGTCGACCAGTGTGAGGATCTGGCCGATCATCCCGTCCACCGCGACCACCGTGTTGTTCCACGTCGGACTGCCCCAGCCATAGCTGTGGCCGATCGCGTCCAGGTCGACCAGGTGGACGAAGCTGTAATTGCAGGGATCGGCCGACATCCGGGCGACGAACGTGTTGGTCAGCCGGGCCGTGTCGTAGTCGATGACCGAGACGTCGATCTTGTTGCGGCCGTTGTCGCCCCCGACGGGATCCAGATCGTCGGCGCCGTGGATCTCGTTGTAGCTGACCTCGAACAGCGCGAACTTCGACTTGCTGGCAAAATGCCCCGTGGAGAGCCCTCGATCGTGGACGACGTCGAACACGCTGGGGACGTAGTCCAGGTCGGGGTGGTTTTCGTGAAGCGTGGGATAGCTGGGCGTATAGTAGTTGATCGTCCAACCGTGCTCGACCGGCTCGGGCTGGCCGGGCGGCCGCGAGACGGGCCGGCAGGTCAGCATCGACGTGTGATTGGGCAACGTGTAGGTGTTGGTATAGTCCGCACGCGCGTTGTACGTGAAGGCCCCTTCGTCCCGCAGCCGCAAGAAACTGGGATAAAGCGCCGGGTTCTCTGCCGTCAAGTCTCGCAGCAAGTCGCCGCGGAGTCCGTCGGCGCTTAGGTGGATCACGAACTCGGCCGTCGTCGGCAGCCACTCGGCCCCGCCGCCCACCGCACCCATGGCCGTCCCGGTTCTCGTGATCTCCAGGGCCTCGGGATCCGCGTCGTTGCCGGGCTCCAGGTGGAATCCGGCGTCGCGGGCGATCATGAGGTTGTAGGGCACGGCGGAATCGGCCGTCACGCGGGCGCGATAGACGTCGCGACCTCCGTCGGTGGTGGTGTCACGGAAGTTGCCGATGGCCTGCTCCACGTTGCCCGCCGTGACCCCGGTGGCGAGCGGATTGCCGACACCGTCGAACAGATCGAGCGTGATCGAGCCGGGCGTCAGCGCCGCCAGCGCCAGGGCGGCGCTTTGGCCGTCGACGAGGCTGAATCGATACCAGTCGCCCATGTCCGACGCCGCGGGGTCGGCGAGTAGCGTCTGGCCAACGTCGCCGAGTACGGCGATGCGTTCGGCCGAGCCTTGGGGCAGCGGAATAAAGGCGGGATCGAGGTCCTGGGCCACCGTCGCCGTGTCGTTGGCCGGCCCGCCGTGCGCTTCCGTTTCGACGATCGCACCCAGGATTAGCCGAACGGTGTAACCGCCGGCCGTGTCCGACGAGCCGCTGACAACCACCGTATAGGTTCCGGCCACCGTGGTGGGGATCCTCGGTAAGACGGCGTCTTTCCCGACCGCATCGCCGGTGATCCGGCCGATGAAGCTGTCGTTGGGATCAAGCAGCTCAATCGTCGGCCACAACGTCTCCTCGGGATCGACCACCACGCTCAGCATCTGCCGGTCGTCCAAGTCCACGGTAAAACGATCGGTCTCACCGGGCGCAGAAACCTCAGCACTCAACGACGAATGGTAGACGAGGCCTCCCCAGGGATCCACCGGCTCCAGCGGCGTGGGCACCGGCTCCACGGAGAGCAGCCGACGATCTTCCAGCGGCTCCAGCCGCAACGGGCGACGGGCAACACGCGTGCAGCCGAGTCGTGTGGCCCGTGTCCGCGCCGGCAGCGAGGGACCGCGAGCAGAGCGCCGAGACGAAGGAGGCTTCATGGCATCGAGACTAATTCTCCGGACATGGCTCGTCGAGAGGACGATTCCCGCGCGACCGAACCCCGCATCTCTCAAGATCTCAGTCTAAGCCCTAAGACACAATCTGTCAAAGAAGTCACGTCTTGCGGCCTGGCGAGCATGCGACGGGTGCGTGGCCCAGTGTTCGTGGAACGGAGATGCGACCGTCCCCCTCCGCAAACACGTTGCCGTGTGCCACTGCTTCTGCGAAGCAGTGGCACACGGTGACGAGAAATGCAGGCTATTGACTCTCAGAAAGCTAACGGCGCATCGTTGAGCCGTCGCCGGCACGGCGACGGGGGCGTTTCTCCCGGCCGACGTACCGTCGGCCGCTAAACGGCATGTCGCATTGTCTATCTGAGCATCAAATAAGAGTCTTTGCGGCCCCTCTGAGGTGGGCCTTTGCGATCGTCCCGCGCGGCCGTTCCATAGAGCCTTTGTCTCGAGCAGTCGGGGATTCCGGACGTCCGGCCGCGTTGCATCCGGCCGCAAAAATCGCCCGAGTGGGAAGCCCTCGAACGCGCCGCCGCGAATTGCCATGATTTTACTTGCGAAATTCATGCCCCCTGTTAAACTGGTTGCGCTGCACCCCCGGTGCGTGGGTTCGTCCGGATACGGTCCGTAGGGGGGCACTTTTCTGCCACATCTTCTCACCGGAGGTCGCCATGAAATATCGGGCTCTTGCCATCGTGGCCGTCACGGCCGGGTGGACGGTTGCCGCCGCCGGCGCCGCGGAACTTTTGCTGGTAGGTGCGAAAACCCGGACCACGCTCAAGGGACACACCAGCCGCGTTCAGTCGGTGGCCTTCTCGCCGGACGGCAAGACCGTGGCCTCGGCCAGCCGCGATCGGACCGTGAAGCTCTGGGACGCCGCGGCCGGGACGCTGCGGCAGTCGCTCGCCGGACATGCCGGCCGGGTCCAGTGCGTCGCGTTCTCACCGGACGGGAAAACGTTGGCGTCGGCCGATTCCGGCGGAGAGATCAAGCTCTGGGAAGTCGCCACCGGAAAGGAGCTTCGCACGCTTTCCGGACACGCCGACGCGGTCAACTCGGTGGCCTTCTCGCCTGAGGGCAACCGGCTGGCTTCCGGCGCCGGGGACCGGACGATCAAACTGTGGGGCGTGGCTGAAGGCAAGGTGTTGCAGACGCTCAGCGGACACGGTTATTCCGTCGAGTCGGTGGCCTTTTCGCCCGACGGAAATACGCTGGTCTCCGGAAGCCAGGACGCCACGATCAAGCTTTGGAGCGCGAAGACCGGCCAGTTGCAGAAGACGCTGACCGGGCACACCGGCTGGCTCACTTGCGTCACCTTCTCGCCCGACGGCAAGACGCTGGCTTCCAGCAGCAACGATGGCAAGATCAAGCTCTGGGACGCGGCGACGGGCCAATTGC
>Ga0180437_10011023_pt1 | contig 10912 bp, 7 predicted proteins | sample SS_ome_4_FD_132410 | JGI IMG/M metagenome (GOLD analysis project Ga0180437, IMG submission 132410) | Hypersaline lake sediment archaeal communities from the Salton Sea, California, USA - SS_3_D_1 metaG | ecosystem: Environmental > Aquatic > Non-marine Saline and Alkaline > Hypersaline > Sediment... | reverse complement strand
CATAAGATACAGTTCCTGGTTTAAGTACAAGCAGAGGTTCAATCAGCTGTTCGCTTCTGAAGGCTGCTCCAGTCGTGCTTGACACCGCTTCAACCCTCTCTTCTTCCGAGCGCCCATTAAATATCGGATGGTTCGGCCGACTGACCTGCAGGACCGCCGCGTCATCACAAAGACCGGAGGCCGGTAACCATCACTCGTACTTCAGTATGTGCGCGGGATTGGCCCGGGCGATCCTGATCGCATGGTAGCTTATGGTCAGCATCGCGACAGCCAGGCTGATCAGTCCCGCCAGGACGAAACTGACCCAGCTCATTGGCGCCCGATAGGCGAAGCTCTGCAGCCACCATCTCACCCCCAGGTAGGCGAGGGGCCAGGCGATGAGGTTGGCGACGAGCACCCAGCGCACGAAATTCCGCGAGAGCAAAACAAAGATCCCCGCCTCCGTGGCGCCCAGCACCTTGCGTATGCCGGTCTCTTTGGTGCGCTTCTCAGCCGTAAAAGATGCCAGGCCGAAGAGTCCGAGACAGGAAATAAATCCGGCCAGCAGCACGAAGTAACGCAGCAACTGCTGCGAGCGCTGTTCGGCCAGATACAGCTGGCCCAACACATCATCCAGGAAGCGGTACTCAAAAGGGTATTTGGGGGAGAACTGCTTAAACACGCGTTCGATGTGGGCCAGGGAAGCCGGGACCTGCTGCGGGCCGATCTTGATCGCCAGGTAGCGGTAGTATTGGGGATCCATGACCAGGACCAGAGGGCGGACATCATCCCGGAGGGGACTGAAGTTGAAGTCCTTAAGGATCCCTATGAGCCTCCCTTCCTGGCCCGCGAAGGTGAGTCCGATCCCCAAGGGATTCTCGACTCCCATGGCACGAACGGCCGTCTCGTTCAGTACGAAGTTCCGGTTGTCCGCCTCGAAGTCCCGGGAGAAGAACCGACCGGCGGCCATCTCCAGCTCGAACGTGTCGGCGAAGTCATAATCCGCGTAGATCATGCTCAGGTTGAAGCCGTCTTTTGGATCCTTGCCTTCCCAGTTTACGCTCCCGGTGCTCCATCTCGGACCCTGCCCCACATAGTTGGAGGTGGCGGCCATAAAAGAGATCCCCAGATTTCGCAGGAGTTCGCTCCGGAAGGGATCGTAGCGCCGAAGCAGCTCTTCGTTGAGGGGAACATAGACGACCTGATCCTGGCTGAATCCCAATGACTTTTGGGTAATATAATCGATCTGTCTTGAGATCAGGAGCAGTCCTACCAGCAGGAAGACCGAGACGGAGAATTGGAACACGACGAGGACCTTGCGGAACAGAGGAGAGCCGGATCTTTTATAGCCTTTGAGAACCTCAACCGGCCGGAAGGCGGAAAGAACCAAAGCCGGGTAACTGCCCGCGAGCAGGCCCGTCAGTATTGTGATGAAGAGGAACAACGGGATGACCCCGAGGTCGAACAGTCGGCTTTGCTCCGGGACTTGGGCCAGGTTGGCCAGGGGTATGGCCAGGAGCCCCACGATGGTGAGGGCGAATATCAGCGCGATCAAGGAGAGGAGGAGTGATTCGCTCAGGAACTGGCACACGAGCTTCCGGCGGTCGGCGCCGACCACCTTGCGCAGCCCGATCTCACGGGCCCGGGTCGCGGAGCGCGCGGTGGCCAGGTTCATGAAATTTATGCACGCGATCAGCAGAATGAAGACGGCGATCGCCGAAAAGATCCAGATGTAGACAATGGGTCCCCCTCCTCCCAGTCCGTACAGGTGGATCTCGGTCAGGGGCTGGAGCGACAGCGTGACCTCGTTTTCGGGGTCCTCCCATATGACGTCCAGGTAATCCCTGAGCTTGGAATCGACCTGGGCTTTTGTCGCGCTCTTCTCGAGCAGAACATAGGTGTTGTAACCGAAATCCCCCCAATCCTGCACGTTGCCGGCCCCGGTCACAGCCTCCAGGTGGACAAAGGGGATGAGGATCGGGCAGTGGAGCATGCTGTTGGACGGGATGTCCTCCATGACCGCCGCAACATGAAAGGTCAGGGAGTCGTCGATGACCATAACCTTGCCCAAGGGATCGTCATCGCCGAAATACTTTTGGGCCGCGGTCGTTGAGATCACAAGCGACTGAGGACTGGACAACACGACCTCCTGCGTTCCCCTGCGCAGCGGCAGCGTGAAGAGGGAAAACAGCTCGGGATCGGAGAACCCGATCTCTTCTTTAAAGCGTGTCTCGCCGTACTCGACCAGGATCCCCTCCACCGTGTAGAAGCGGGAAGTGTCCCGGATCTCGGGCAGATCAGATTTCAGGGCGGCGGCCAGGGGAGGCGGCGTGCGCCAGTGCCAGCGGGTGTCACTCCCGTGTGGCCAGCTGATCACCGTCCTGTGGATGGAATCGGCGTTTTCGTGGAACCGGTCGAAGCTCAATTCGTGTCTTACCCAGAGAAGTATCAGCAGACAGCAGGACGTGCCGATGGCCAATCCTGCGATGTTTATGAAAGAATATCCCTTGTGCCGTTTTATGTTCCGCAGGGCGGTTATCAGGTAGTTTTTGAGCATGATCGTCTCTCCTCGGAATTTCATGCTGATCAGGGTCGGCACAGCCTTCAGGATCTGCGACCACAACCAGCGTCGGGAGGGCCTCCTGCCTCTCTGGATCCGAATATCCCGGTATCCCGTTTCGTAATACCCGATCAGACTTTCGAAGTCGTTTCTGGGAAGCAGCCAGCGCAGCAGCCGTCTCTCGATCGGGGGCAGGGGAAAGTGGTTCGTGTCCATTGTGACTTCAATCCGAGGCGGCTATCTTTGAGTACCCTATCCAGAAGCGTTCCTGGATCCGCTTCATCTCATCCAGGGCCCGGATGCCGGCCCGAGTCAGCCGATAGTATTTGATGGCACGGCCCCCGACACGAGGGGCGGGCTTGACCATGCGGGTGGACAGGTATCCCAGGCGGCTCAGGCGCTCCAACGGCACGTATATGGTGGCTATGGCCATATCCTTTCCGGTGATGTTCTTGATGTGCTCCCTGATCGTTACCAGATAGGCATTCTCACCCAGTTGAAAGATCGAGAGCAGGATGTACTGTTCGATCAGCGTCAGCTCTTTCATGTTTTGCCTTTCATTTGAGAAAGTTTGAAAATTTCAAGGATAAATGTTTGAAATTTTCAAGTAATTAACTCGGTTTTATATACGGAGGAACAACAAAAAGGTTGACGAATTCGCGGATCATTCTTAAAACAAGCCCAGATTCCCTTCCATAAATAATACAGGCGATCTCGTTTCATGAGGTAAATTCGGCACTCCTCGAAGGAGATTCGAACTGCTGACCTTCTGATTCGTAGTCATGTTACCCATTGAGGTTGGGAACAGCGTAAGTGATTTATAATAGATGAAATACAAGGATTTGGAATGGGGGCAAAATTGGCAATATGACTTTATATCAGGTAAAATTAATCCCTATTTTCTACTATTACGTATGATTACTTCACCCCCGCCACTCTCTCCCTCACGTCCGCCACTTCGGGGAGACCTTAGATTGGCATCCTCGGGTTCAATCAGGGGTGTGGAACTTTTACCGCCGAACTTCGGTCTATCAGGATTGTCAGTCTTGCACTTGGGGCATTTTAAGTCCCTCTCTCCCCTCGCTGGATAAAAGGCTATCTGTGTGTAGCAGGATAATCAATAAATTCGAGCAAATGCTGGATATTTTGCAGAGAAGGGCGCGGGTAGCTTTTATATTTTCCCTCAGTGGGGGGGAGCGGATCTCTCGCGAAAGCGAGCCCGGGGCGCGCTTGTGCAAAATCGGCGTGGGAATGGCATAGCGGGGGCGGGATAGACTGGTCCATCCGTGTAACGAATTTGTCACAGATTTTGCTTAATTTGGCTTAAAGGTGCTTAAACCGAGAGCAAAGGAAAAACCAAGGTTTACAGGGGAATATCGGGTTTTTAAGGCTGGCAGCGCTACGGGGATTCGAACCCCGGTTTGATGGCTGAGAACCACCCGTCCTAGTCCCCTAGACGATAGCGCCACCTTAGGGAGTCGTAAAAATATCAAAAATGAGGCATTTTTGTCAAGTTTCAGCGCAATCTGCGAATACCTTGCACGGAATTAAGCTAACCATTAGATCAGACGATCCGAGATCTAAAAGAGCAATGGCCCCAGCTTCGGATAAATCTCAATATCTCAGCTCTATTTTTTCTTGAGGGTCATAACCATATACATGATGGATGTCTTGTCCACTTTCTTGAATGTACCTGGATCCAAAAAAGGATTTTCTATCTCAATGGTGATCATTTTATCAGAGAAACTTCCTGTGTTGAACACAGCCGTCTGGGATTCCTCATCCATGTAAGTTTCATAGGCACGCTGATACTTTTCCATAAAGCCGTCGTGCCAAGAGAGACCGGTCATTTCTTCCATCTCCATCATTTCTTCCGGCGAATCGACAAAGGGGCCGTATTCAATTTCCGCCTCCTGGCCGAGTTTCTGTGCAAAATAATCGATCACTTCTTCCAAGCTCCGTTCCGTCGTAAAATAGGAGATTTTCAAGCTGTCAAAAGCGTATCCCCCCATTTCTCCGGCCGACATTTCAAGTTGGGCTTTCATAATGGGGCTGTTAAATAGTCCCAGCATCGTCTGGGTTAGCTCAGCGTCAAATTTGGCATAGCTCGGTGGTGGAACTTGAAGATCCCCACTTTGCGCCGTGACAGCATCCTGAGAAAACACGAATCCAGTTAAGATGAGCATAACCATAGCTGAAACTAGAACTCGGTTCATTTTCCGAACATACTTTCCAGATTCATTACTTCGCAATTTTTCCTCCTTGGAATTTCTTTTGCTTCTCGTCTGAGAAGATATCTCTTAAAGGCTTCTTGTCCTTATTGCCATTTCTTGATCAAATATATTTTATAATATTTTTTTTATAGTTTTTATAGATTATATCGATTTTAAGTACTAAGGTCAAGCTCTACTTTTTCGTTGAACAGCTGCCGCATTAAGTGGTGTGGATATGGGAGAGAATTGACATTTTCCGGGTATTATATAATCATGCAAAATCTGATGATTTTTATGCCGATCGTCCTCATAACAAATCAATTCCAATCTTGGAAGGTGTCGTGAGTCGCATCGATCCCTATAAAATCGCATCTCAATGCCGGCACTATGCCATGTGCAAGATCGATTTCTTGGGCACCGGGTTATGTCCGCCCGCCTCAGAGAAACACTATGTCAGTTACTTTCCCCAGGGCCGGATGGACATCTATGCTGCCTTGGTTGACCATAAGATACCGGTGACCGAGCGGCTGGTGGATATCGTCGACTCCTGCACACTCTGCGGCATCTGTGACAAGCAATGCTATTTCGTGACGGAACTGCGTCCGCTCAAAGTAATGGAAGCCCTTCGGGAACACGTAGCACGCCACAGGGAGAGGAAGAAGCCCATCCTATCACCTGGAGAAGATCGGATACTTAAGGATTTTCGGGCCGTCCTCGGCAAAGAATGGGCCAGCAACGATCCGGCCGTCCTGATCTCCTATGCCCACGATCCCGGTCCATTCACCGGGATCCAACCGCCCAGGTATGTAGCGCTGCCAGGATCGACCCAAGAGGTCAGTGAGATCGTCAAGTTATGCCGTAGATACGATCTACCCTACGCCGTGCGCGGCAACGGATCGAGTGTCATGGGATTTGTCTTTTGTGAAGACGGCCTGGTTATCGACCTGCACCGAATGCAGGAGATCGATATCGACCGGGCCAACTGGACCGCCTCGGTCGGACCCGGTGTCTCGGCCTTCGACCTGCAGCGGCGCGCGGCGGAAGAAGGCCTGCGCGCCAATGTCGCGGAACCTGCAGCGCTGGTCTGCGCCAATCTTATGTGCTCGGGGATCTTTTCCACCTATTCCAATGCCTACGGAACGGCGGCCGACAACTACGTCAATGCCGAGTTCGTAGACGGCGACGGCCGTGTCTTCGATCTCATGCAGAGGGATGCGCCCAACCTGTTCGGATTTCAGCACCAAGAAAGTCCCGCTCCCGGGATCTGTACTCGTGTCGATGTCCGACTGCATCCCAAGACCGAAGATGAAGAAGGACTCCTCATCCCGTTCGCCGATTTTCCTTCGGCCACAACCTTTGCCCGGGATCTTTCGCAACGCCGTATCGGCCTGGCGCTTGCGGTGCTGGGCCTGGAGTACATCTCGACCTTCATCGCCCCAACGGCAGGGGTGGCGCGTGAGGTTAAAAGAAGCTTCCGGGAAGACCTGGGGATGGAGTACGCCGTGCTCATGGTGGGGGATCGATTTGCAGCCCAAGCGGTCAGATCCATGACCGATTCGGTTATGGATTCGAACTTCCTGCGGATTCTGCTCCTCGGCCTTCCCAGAATGATCAATGAGGGATGGCTATCCCTGGTCCGGGACATGGAGGGCACCCACAGGCCCTACGAGACGCTGCTTAAGCCTGAGATGGCGCCGTTTCTGGAAGCCGCACTCAAGCCCTCCCCTGATTCCTTGGCCGGTGTCGTGGATCCCGATCTCCGCGAATTCTTTCGCGAGCTGTATGCCCGTCCGGAGATGGCCGACCTGGTGTGGCTGAACGACTTCCGCATCATCAGCTCGCGGATGGGACGGGAAAAACACGTGGTGGCATTTATCGTGTATGTCCCGCTGGATAAAATCCCTCTGATCCAGGAGATCAATGAGGAATTCAAACGTACCGCCGATGAACATTCCATAAAAAATGACTACGGCTTCCTCACTCCGCTGGATTTGGGTAAGCGGGCGGTGCTCGAGTATGACTACTACGGCGACCACACCGATGTCGAGGAGGCGGAACGCATGCGGCAGGCCGTGATCGCGATAGGGAACCTGTTGGAAGAGAAGATGGAGCGGAATCCGGGAGTCAAATGGATCAAATACGTATTCAACCAGGGATTTTCGCGTAAGGAAGGATTTTTATACACCTGAGGAGACACAGGATATGCGTTATCCGGCCGAATCTGTGACCGAAAGACGGAAGGCGCCGGAGGCTACATTCCTGGTCACGGGAGCGACCGGTTTTCTGGGAAGTCATATTGCCGGAGAGCTTCTGAGGAGAGGATACGAGCTTGTGCTTTTGTGCCGACCGAAAGGTGAAGTGAGTGCCAAAGCGAGAGTGATCCGGCTTCTGTCCTGGCTCGGATTGGAATCCCGCCATCGGTCACGCGCCCGGGTGGTCGAAGGATCTGTCGACCGCCCCCGATTCGGACTGGATGAAAAGCAATATGAGCGCCTCATCTCCGAGGTGCATGATGTATTCCACTGTGCGGCCGACACCTCCTTTGCCGATCGGCACAGAGAGCGGATCGAAGCCGCCAACATTACGGGGGCGCAGCATGTGATGGAATTCGCCAAGGCCGCCGGCGGCTGCAGTTTTATCCATCACATAAGCACCGCCTATGTCGCCGGCAAGCGAGAGGGGCATTGCCCGGAGGCATGGGAAGAAACCAGCGATTTCCACAATGTGTACGAGGAGACCAAATACGGGGCGGAACAACTGCTTCTGCGGGACTGCCGGGAAGGCGGCATCCGCCTGAACATCTACCGCCCATCGATCGTGTACGGGGATTCCACAAGCGGCAGGACCTTCCGATTCAACGCTCTGTATTATCCGGTCAAAGTGATACATTACCTCCAGAATCTCTATCTGCGCGACATCCATGAGAACGGCGGGAAATACGCCGCGCAAATGGGTGTGAGCCTCGACGGGGACGGCACCCTATCCCTGCCGATCCGGGTGGAAAGAAATCCGAGAGGGATCCTGGATGTCATACCCGTCGACTTTTTCGTACGGGCCGTCATGGCCATCATGGACTTGTCTTTGGACGGGGGGATTTTTCATATCGTGAGCGACCGGGGAACAAGCCTGGAAAAGATCATCGACTTTATTCAGCGGTTCTTCAGGATATCAGGCATTGAGACCAGGCCGGCCAAGTCTGATGATGAAGACGGCGGAGATGCCAAGACTCCCCTGGAGGTTTTGGTCGATGGCTATTTGGACGTCTACCGCCCCTATATGATGGACACTCGCAAATTCGACCATGACCGCACGGCGTCTCTCTTGCGGGCCAAGAGGGTCGAATGCCCCGAACTGGACTACCCGGTCTTCGAACGCTGCATGCGATACGCGCTCGCCACCGACTGGGGTAGGCGGATATCGATCTAGATTCAGTTTAGGCCAGCCGAATGCCGGAAGATCAGGCCGGCAGTTCCCCTGTTTCCTCAATACCCTCCGGGTCGATGTGGATGAGCGTGTTGACGGGTTTGGAGAGCTGGTGTTGAATGCGCCGCTCGATCATCAGGCTTATATCGTGCCCCGCCTGTATGCTCAGTTGGGGATTTACCAGGATGTGCAGATCCACGAAGAGTTCCCCGCCGAGCTTTCGAGTGCGCAGCGCATGCCAGCCGGCGATGGATTCTTCGGCTTCCAGAATCCCTTTGATCACCCGGAGGGATTCCTTGTCGGCGCTGTGTTCGGTGAGCTCGACCAATCCCTCGTAGAAGAGCTTGCCGCCCACGCCCAGGATCATGAATCCGACCACGATGGTGGCGGCCTGGTCCGCGAATCCCCAGCCCAAAAGCCCCACGATCCCGCCGATCAGGACGGCGACAGAGGAAAAGGCATCCGAACGGTGATGCCAGGCATTGGCATAGAGCGAGGCGCTGTGATTGCTCTTGGCGACCGCCCGTGTGAGGCGGAAGATAACCTCCTTGGATACGACGGATATTCCGGCGATGACCAGGACCATGAAGCCGGGAAAGACGACCTTGCCCGCCACTATGGATTGAGCGGCGGACCAAATCAGGCCGGCGCTGACGGCAATGAGAACCACCGAGACAAAAACCCCCGCCAGGGTTTCGAACTTCTGATGGCCGTAGGGATGGGTCTCGTCGGCCGGCCGATTGGAGAGCCGCGAGCCGACCAGGACCACGAAATCCGTGGCCAGATCGGACAGCGAGTGGATCCCGTCGGCGATCAGAGCCGTGGATCGTAAGAAAGCGCCGGAGACGAGCTTGAGCAGCATGAGCAGGAGATTGAGCAGGGCCCCCCAGAGGGTGATGGAGCGGATCCTTTGTTTGCGTACCTGATAGTCCTCGTGACTCATGCCGGATTCATTATAATCCATAAACATCGCAAAGGCGAGATCGCGCCGAGGCTCGGATGCAAAATCGGAGCGCGCGTCGGTATATTTTCCCAGTCGAAATTGATATGATGGCCGCATGATATTCCTGAAATCGCCGTTCTTCAAAAAATATCTCCTGCCCGGTTTTGTGTTCCAGTCCGTGACCATCGGAGGCGGATACGGAACCGGCCGGGAGCTGGTGGAATATTTCCTCAACCATGGGCCGGTCGGAGGCTTATTGGGGATGCTCCTGGTCACGACCGTCATGTGGTCCGTCATCCTGGCGGCTACGTTCGAATTCGCGCGGGTGTTCCGCGCCTTCGACTACCGCACGTTCTTCCAGCGGCTCCTGGGGCCGTTCTGGGTCGCGTTCGAGATCATCTACTTCATCCTGCTGTTCATCGTCCTGGCGGTGATCGGTTCGGCCGCCGGGATTCTCCTGGAAGCCAACTTCGGCATCCCCTACATATTCGGCGTGCTGGCCATGCTGGTGGCGGTGGGATTTCTGACATTTAAGGGCAGCGGCCTGATCGAGAGTTTCCTATCCATCTGGTCGATCCTGCTCTATGCCATGTACATCACCCTTCTGGTGGTGGCTTTGGTAAAATTCGGGCCGCTCATCCGGGAGAGCCTGGCATCGGGAGTCATTGCCAAAGGATGGGCGCTGGGAGGATTCAAGTACGCCCTCTACAATCTCGGTATCATCGCCGCCGTCCTTTTCTGCCTCAACCACATCGAGAGCCGAAAGGAGGCCGTGATCGCCGGCCTCCTGGGAGGCCCCATCGCCATAATCCCCGGTCTGATGTTCTATATAGCCGTGGTCGGATTCTACCCGGAGGTCCTTCCGGTCGAGATCCCGGCCGTGTTCGTGCTGGAGAGATCCGGCGTTCCGCTCCTGCTGATCGTGTTTCAAGTCGTGCTCTTCGGCACCCTGATCGAGACCGGGACGGGATTCATCCATTCGGTCAACGAGCGGCTGCGGTCGGCCTTGCAGGCCCGCGGCAAAGAACTCCAGCAGTGGCAGAGACCGCTGATCGCCGTGGTCATCCTGTTGATCGCTTTCGGGCTTTCGACCTTCGGTCTGATCGACCTTATCGCCAAGGGCTACGGCACCATCAGCTGGGGATTCTTTGCGGTGTTCATCATTCCCCTCCTGACGCTGGGGATCTATATAATCACAAAACACCGCCGGTCCAATTAATCAGCCTGGATCAGTCATGAAAGAGATCAACCAAGAATAAAAATTGACTAGACATGCGTCGGGCACGGGAGCATTTTAGAATTTTATTACGGCGCCGTTTTTAGGAATTATCTAGTATCAATAGCGATATTTATATGTTCAGTCCAGCTCATATATACTCAATGGTGGCAGGGGGCTTGGGTGTGATCTCATAGGCCACGCGTACGACGTCGGGAATCTCGATGACGATGCGATGCGCGATCTTCTGCAGGACCTCCCAAGGGACGCGGCTGGGCTCGGCGGTCATGGCGTCCCGGCTTTCCACCGAACGCACGATGACGATATCTCCGAACTTCCTCGTCCCTTTCACCACTCCGGTTCCCTGATCGCTCAGAAGGACGGCAAACGCTTGGAACGGCTTCAACGCCGCTATCTCCTGCTCCACGACAGTGGTGGCCTTGCGGACCTTGGCCACCCGTTCCGGCGTGACCTCTCCCACCACCCGGGTCGCCAAGCCCGGCCCCGGGAACGGCATCCGCTGATGGATCGATTCCGGGAGCCCCACCTCCGCCGCCACCTCGCGGACCTCATGTTTG
>Ga0180437_10011022_pt1 | contig 10912 bp, 11 predicted proteins | sample SS_ome_4_FD_132410 | JGI IMG/M metagenome (GOLD analysis project Ga0180437, IMG submission 132410) | Hypersaline lake sediment archaeal communities from the Salton Sea, California, USA - SS_3_D_1 metaG | ecosystem: Environmental > Aquatic > Non-marine Saline and Alkaline > Hypersaline >... | reverse complement strand
TGATCGGCTGGGGGTACTTCAGCCGGCGGAGGCAGTGGAGGTGCTTCGACAACAGGGAGGTTCTCCGTATTCTGAGCCGTCACATATTCAGCGCTAACCCATGCGTTCCCAGGTGGGATATTCTGGGAGTTTACTGCGATGTTCCACCAGCCCCCATCGGGGCTAATTCCGATCGCCTGCGCCTGGGATCCTGCAGGGGCGACTCCATAAGAAGGATAATCTGTACTAGGACCGCTGCGCACATTAACCCCGACATTCGCGGTCACCACAGCAGTACCCGGCGCCGCTGTCGGTACGCTGACTTCCGGGGGAACTGGGGTAGGATTTGTTATTACACCATTCGTGCCGCTTTGATCGCTCAGGGCAACATAGGCAAGCACAACAATTACGGCGATAATAAATACCCCAAGAATTATCATCCATATTTTGGATGATCCTTTTTCATTGTTTTGAGTTGATTCATCGGACATGATTCAATCTCCTTTGATTTTGAAATTATGTAAATAGGCAAGCTTGTTTTTCAGGTTCAATAAATTCAGAACCGGATGTTGAATCTAGCTTTGATAGTGAAAATGAAAAACCTGCTTGATTTTTACATAATAATTACTCCAGGGCTGGCGATCCCTTTTCGTTCCACGACCATGCAATGGATAACGATCTCCAGGATCGCCAGCGCTAGATGCGAACACAAATAAATTCGCAATAATGCGATGATCTCGATCAACCTGCAAGCAGTTTTTGCTTGGCTGCCGCAAATTCTTCATCACTCAGCACGCCGGAAGCGTGAAGGTCAGCAAGCTGCTGAAGTTTGGATGTAAGGTCAACCTCAGGTGCTGCCTGTTCAGTTGCAGGAGCATACTGCTCCTGCTCCATCTGCTCCTGTATGTACATATCCTGCTGCTGCTCAGCCTCTTTGTTAGCATAATGCTTGTCCAAACCGTGGTGAACGACACCTGCAGTTCCGGCTACGACTGCAGTGCCGACTGCAGCCCTTGCTATCCTTCTGCGCCTTACCATTCTTCTAGCTCTAGGCATATCAACCTCCTGTTATTATTACTGGTTTTTGATCTTAAAACTATCTATATTTCAGCTTCTTCGAAAAGCTCCATCATTTCATTCACAATCTCAAACGGGATGCGGTCGAACATCATTAACCGCCCGCCTGAACGGAGAGCAGCTTCTCCAAACTTGATCGCCCACAGGTTTTCGATAAGAAACAATGCTGCGGTGGTGTTGTTCTCCATCGCTTCAGCGATCAACTCGATATCTTCAATCTGGATCATCCCGCTGATTTCAACCTCCAGGGGATTGAAGACTGCCACGACATCGGGGGACAGTTCTTCCATCTCAAGCACCTGGTACTCCCCTTCCCCGTCCTTCTGGATAATGACCAGGTCTATTAACCTGATAATCTTTTTTTGAACCAGCTCAAGCAATGCAGGCAGGCTCTCGCCTGTAAGCTGGTCTGTTCTAAATTCAATTACAAAATAATCGATCGGTCCGTAAGTCATAATTCATCTCCTTTGTTGATGTTTCTTTCATTAAAAAGTGAGCCAAATTTCAGTATACAACTTTTAGCTGTATGTGGTTTTTCTTTTATGGCCAGCAAACCCAGACCCAACACCGGCAGGATTAAACCTTTTGGTCCTATTGGCCTTGTTCACTGCCGGCTGCCGGGATTGTTATGGAAAGGTTCCGCCAGATTTAATTTCTTCGCCGCAATTGTTTATGGTGCAACTTTATTTTTAAAATACGGCAATACTGGCTGTTCACCCATTCAACTTACATCAAATGCGTCCTTTACACCGGGCAGCATGACGTAGATCAATATGATGGCATTCAGCAGGAAACTCAAACTTACATCCGACCACTCCGCTGCTCCCAGCATCACGGTGAAATCAAGGATCAGGTTGAAGACCGTAATGACTGCCAGGAAGAGCCATGCTGATTTGTCCACCTGCCACAGCATGCGCACCAGCCAGACATAAACCCATACCATCAATGCCCACATCAGGAAGGACCAGAAGCTGAAAGCGTGGACTTTAAACGGGCCGATGACGTATGAAAATAATCCCAATGCCTGCAGAGCATGGATGCCTGCCAGCACAGCCGCCAGCCCCGCCAGTATTGCTAGAATAGTTACACCAAATGGTCGTTGTTTCATTTTTCTTTCTCCTTTTTTTGAATATCCAGATTAAATTCAATCAAGTTGAATCTTGATCCCACCCATAATTCCTGCAACTGCATTATAAACAAGCGCAATCACCAGACCCCCCAGGGCGCCGCCCAGCGCATTAACGACACTGCGCCAGATCACTGCCAAGAAGGTGCTGAAGGTGTAGGCAGACCAGTTGACCAGGTTCATGTCGATCCACCAGGACTGGGCGCCGAAAACCCAACCCAGTATCCAGTAATAAAGACCGAGAACAAAGGTCCAGAATGCTGCCAATACAGCGCCATATACCACCAATGAGCGGATATCAAGTCTTTTTATGGTACGCATTTTTATTCTCCATAAAGATTTTAATTAAAAAAAATTAGACTTCAAAAAATACATTCGTCCAGTATCTGAATCTATTCCAAACCCAAATGTTGCCTTCTAGAGTTTTGAAATAAATTCCGCTTTAACGGTCTACTGATCTATTACACTTTTTTATATTCACCTCCAATCTGCTCGTTTACTTGATCATGAGCCTGCCAGGGCCAACGCCCCTCGATTTCCACGATTACCGACCAGCTTAAGAACGTGCGGATCAGTACCAGAAGCCCCAGCACTATCACGCTCTCAAGAGTTGCTTCCAATGCAACAGTTCGTACGATATCGGCTGCCACAAGGATTTCCAGTCCCAGTAACAGGCTGCGGCCTAAACGCTCTTTGAGTTCCCGGTAGCGATTCTCGTTCTCTGCCTGGAAGAGACCCTGAAAGGAAAAACGGAAAAAGCTGTAGAAAATGGTGAGGGTAATAATGACAACTGCGAGTATTTCAATAGCCAAAGCGGCATACTCGATCCATTCCAGGATCCGCTCACCAGCGCTTATGCTGGCTATCACATTATGTAACACAATATTAATATCTTCTGAAGTTTTAACCTCTCAGGGATCTCTCCACACCCGGATACCCAGATATGGAGAGATTATAAGATCTTTCTATGAACTGGTACCTGGTATGCGATCCCGGTTACCGTAAGCACCACCGCCATAAGAGGCGAGATCAGCTGCCAGGGCAAGCCCCAGCCAGACCCAATCGAAACCAACAATTGGAGTGCCACCTAAGATAAGGTACATGAGTGTTGTCCAGGGAAGGAATATGATTCCAAGAAGCGGCCATATCCAGGTAGTGAAAACCGCATTGAAGTACACCGGGCGGATCAACCACCATATCAGAACTGCAAAACGGGGTCCCAATAGCAGTAAGGTTGTAAAAAAACAGCACATGATCATTTCTCCTTTTATATTGAAATTCGATTTGTTAGTTTATGAAAGGATTGTTTCTTGTTGCTTCTGGTTATCTGCCCGCGTGCGCCATCTGGTCGATGCAGACTGTCACCGCCAGAATCACCACATCCTCCTGGCCGGGTTCGATCTCAACACCGTAGGTATCACGCAGCCGGAACCACTTTTTGGAGACTTCGGCAATCTTATCGCGACCCTCCCCGATGCTGTACTCATGGTCGAGGATATTGCCTTTCACTTCCAGGTCAGGTCCATTCTTAATCTTGACCGTAAAACGGTCGCGGATGGGTGAGATGAGTGCTTTTTTGACCATAGCAACCTGACTGCCGCTGGCATCTTCCACTTCCATGCTGTCTTTGACGCGCAGCATGCGTTCCTGGATCTTGCACAATTCCTGTCCGCGGGCATCTTCAAAGAACAATGTCTGGCGCACACGCAATGCTTTGCCATCAACCTTGAAGGTTTTCTGACCCTGCTCATTTTCGATCCAGAAATCATCTCCAATAGAGATCATCTTCTGGCGCATTTGGTAACGGGTATTCCCGCTGCCTCGCCGTCCAAAACTGCGGTCATCCTGGCGCTCCTCACGCCGGTCCTGTCGTCTATTTCTCATTTTTTTCTCCTTTCGTTTTTTCAACACTTAAATATTCAACTTTTAGTAATGGCATGCGCATGTTATATAGCGCATTCAAAACCCCAAACAAGGCTGCTTGATCTGCTAATTGGCCCGTCAGGGTTGTTACTCCTATGCCGGTACCTTGATCAGACTCTGTGCCAAGTATTGTTAAACCGCCCAGGCGGTCAGAATAACCTTCCTCCAGAACCCCTATCACCGAGATTCGATAATTTGCTGGAGATATTACACTTAGATTACCTGTAGTTGTTTTCATATTGTTTTCCTGACACGATTACATACTAAATCGAATAAGGTTTCTCAGCGGAATTTAATTCAGAATTCATGAATCTTGGATCTTTTTCATTATGTACATATCCAAGAAATATAGATGTTACCTACACCAATTCAATCTCATCGGGGCGCCAGGTTTTGTCAAACCAGGCTTCGGTTGGGCTATAGAGACGCAAGAGGCAGAACCAGCCTTTGCCGGGAACCGTTTGAATCCAGTTCTCCTCCTTACCGGCTGGTGCCTGAGGGCCGAAATGGAGATCGATCGACCCGTCGTCGTTCTCGATCATCACGTCGCGCACGTTGTTCTTGCTGGGGTATGGCTGACCAGTCTGGAGTTCAGAGCGGGTTTGCGGATCATAGACCACCACTGAAATGAATTTCTTGGCGGGAGGATCCTTGGGCAGGTTCAGCTTGTAGTTCTTGCTGCCGTCAAGGGCATTTCTGTTCGCATCCAGGTAGCCCCAGGCGTATTGCGATCCTGCGCCGATCAACTTCATCGCCATCGCCGGCGTGTTAACCGTTGCCATGTAAAAGGTGTGAACCCGTGCATCCAGATGGCGGCCGCCCATACCCTCGTCTTTGAGGAATTGATAGTTCCCACCGACAAAGCCTCTTTTCCAGTAGCTGCCCTCATAAAGGAATTCCGATTGATCGCGTTCGTACCAGAAGATCGACCGCGCGGTGGCGTTGGCTACCGCAACCGCCTCTGTCAGAATCTTCTTCATGCGGGCATCTGGAGCAAAGGGCTTGCCCTTCTGGATGCCAATGGAGGCAAAAAGACCGCGTAACTCGGGATCGAGCATCTCGATTGGCTCACGATCTATAACGGTGTGGAGTTCTTCGTAGAACTCGTAGTTATTGGCATGGATGGTGTTGGCCACCGACCTGGAGCCGTTAAAGAACTCCATTGCCGGCGGATTGGCTGCCTTGGAGAGGGGATAGACTTTCAGATTTTCGCGCCACATTCTGGAGGCTGCATCGGGTTTGCCATCAACCAGGAATCCGCGCAGCGCGACCCAGTTTACCCAGCTCGGCGACTTGGCGGTGAAGTACCCTTCAGGAACGTCTCCCTCGTAATCGGGCGGTAGAAGCAGATACTTGCCACCTTTGCCCCTGTCTGGTCCCGGAGCGCCCATGTCGATCACGAAGCGGAAATAGGCATCGTCGACCGTCCCCGGTCCAGCCCCCGCCGGGATCTCAACCACCGTCGGGCCATCCTTCTGCAGGTCAAGAAAGAACGTGCAGTAGACCGTGTCCGTGTTGCCGGTGAGCCACAGGGGATTGCTGTCCATCAGATCATCGAAAACAATCGCCTGGTGGCATTCCTTGGCTCCAAGTTCCGCGGCGCCTCGCCGTAGCGCCTCAACCGATGCGGCAGGAACCCCGTTCAGAAAGGCTTCTATGCCGCGCAGAAAATCAAGGTTGTCATATACCAGGGCAGCAGTCTCTTTGGTCGGGATCCCATCGAAAAACTCCAGAGTACCGATTCGGGTTTCAACTTTATCCGGGGTCATTATTTTTGAGGGGATATGGGTGTTATAGTTTGGGGTGGGACTTGATTTGTTAGTCATTTTTACTCCTATTGATTGAAAGATGTGTTTTAAACTTTAGGAAATTTTGCAAGTAATTAAATGTATGTTTATTTCCTTCTAAAGCATAACAAAGTGTTGGCGTTTGCAACACTAAGGAAACCTTATATAAACCTTATATTTTAGACAGAATTTGTTTGTTTTGTTATTATCTTTGGGAAGGCAGAAAGGACAATCCTGCAGCTTTTATATTCGCCTGTCGCTGTCCTTGACTGTTAAGCTTGCCGTACATATGCTTAAGGTGCTGCTGCACGGTACCCACTGAAATGTACAATCCAGCAGCCATTTCTCTATTGGCCGGCGCTTAAGAAAGCATAATATCAATCACCTGGCGGGTGTTGTGCAGGACTTTTAGTATCTGCTGGTAATCCTGCAGTAAAATTATGGCCGCAATTACTGGTCTGGGCGTAAAGAACTGGCGGCTCAGCTGCAGAATCTCATCCCGCGACCGCCAGTTCTGTCATATAAACCGCGAACTTCTTGAATGACGAACTACTGCCGCGACATGGCAACATGAATGACATGATCAGGGTCAACCATGTGACCGTGATCGTCCTCGCCCAGGTCTATTTGAACCCAGTCGAGCTTGCCGTTGAACTTGCTGGTTTCGACGGTGTAGTCAGGCGTCACGGGCGTTCCAGACTCGTAACCAATATCGGTGGTCTCATCTGCTGAGAAAACATATCCTTGAGTCTCATTGACGCGGCCCTCGCCCACCTTCTGGCCATCGTAGTAGAGTGTGATATTGCCGCCTTTGCCCAAGCCTCCGCCGGCACTCGGCCACTCGTCGAAGGGACCCATGGGTGAGGTTTGCCAGACCGGGACCTCGTGGCACTTTCCAAACTGGGCTGTTGAGTAACCGTTCAACGTTAATGTCCGCGCTAGCGGAGCCTTTGTATTCGGCAGCACGGAGCTGTAGCCTGGGGCTGAGGTAGCAATTTCGGTGATACCGCCCATGCCCACCGAGTGATGGTTACGCCCGGTCAGTAGCGCCTTGTGTGTGGGCGAACAGAGGGCGGTAGTGTGGAAGCGGGTATACTTGAGACCTGTTCCAGCCAGCTTTTCTACGGTCGGTGTATGGCATGGCCCGCCAAAAGCGCTGGAGGCGCCAAAACATACATCGTCGAGTAGAATTACCAGTACGTTAGGCGCATATTCCGACGGCCGCACATCCCTGATTGGCGGAAACTTGGTATCCGGGTCTTTGGCATCATAGGTGGTCAGCCCCACCTGGGGTTTGTCGGGGATGGGCAAGACGTCTCTACCTCGCATGAGCTTGTCCGTCATTTCATTTCTGCTTTTCAATGTATCGAATTCTTACCTGCTTTTACTTTAATAATCCTCATAACTCCCAAATGCACACCTCAATAAGTATTTCAGACTTTTCATGCTACCAAGTGGATAATTTTCATTTTTAATTGATTACAGTTTCATTAATCGGTTAAAACATAACAAAGGATTGCCAGAAGTAACACTAAGCAAAGCTTAAATAAATCCTATCTTTCCGATAAATCTAGGGGAGTGCTCGCCTATTTACGAGGCGATAAAATGGTCAATTCTGCGGCTTTAGCAACCGCCTGCCGGCGCCCTTTGACGTTGAGTTTGGCGTAGATGTGGTTCAGATGCTGCTGCACTGTACCCACTGAGATGTATAATTCCTCAGCGATCTCTTTATTGGTCAACCGCTTCCCCAGCATCTCCAGAATTTCAGATTCGCGGTTGGTTAGAGGCTCGATCAATAGTGATGGTGTTTTTACAGAGATATCCTCACCTTCATCCCCTTCAGGTCCAAAAGCCGCGAATATCTTGCGGACATAGTTTGAAGTCCCCTGTTTATCAACAAACTTGCCGATAAGTTGAAACATTTCCATTCCCGGTTCCACAAAAGGCCGGATCCAGCCTCCGGGTTCTGCCAGGACAATGGCGCGCTCCAGAGCTTCAAAGGCTTGATCAGTTTGGGGTTGTTTGTGGTAAGCCAGAGCCTGCAACAGCAGAATATTAATCAAGTGGTGGGTATTATGCTCAGCAATGTTCTGCTGCTCGTATATCTTTAATTTTTGGGTGGCTTCTGCTAAGCTTTCGGGAGTATCCTGGGCGATGAGCACCCGGCACTGAGTCAGGCGGGGTGATTCTAACCAGTAGAACATGATGCCGGAATCAGTATTCAAATCAGTCATATCAATCCAGTGCATTGCTGAAGCCAGATCGTGCTGTATAAGGGAAAGGCGAGCCTGGCAGGAGCAGGCAATGCTTATGTAGGCTGGCTGATTAATTTCCTGGGCAAATTCATGCATTTGCGCCATCGCCGCTTTGGCGTTTTCTGGTTGCCCCAGGGTCTGGTAAGTTAGCGTTAACCCCGCCATGCTGTCGAAAGCGGCCGCAGTGTGCAGGATATAGCGGTTTTTTACCGCCAAGGCAAAACAGCGTGCCGCATTTTCCAGGTCATTCTGGAAATAATAGATGACCCCATCAAGATAGGATGCCCAGGCTTCGATATATATATTGTTATACTTCGTCGCCAATTCCTGGGCTTGCTGAACCACTCGAGCAGATTCAGCTAATTCACCCGAGAGCAAATGAATAAAGATGAGCGATCCCAATAACTTGGTCTGGCGGCCTGGATGAGGCGATGGATCATAATAGAGCAAATTATTTAACTTCTGGATAGCTTTATTTTTCTCACCAGACATCTGGTTAGCTAGACCCCAGAAAAGCTCCGTCTCACCTCTGGCAAGATGATACTCTTCAGGTATTTTAGCCAGGGCGCGATCCAAGAACTCCATACTGCGAGCACTCTGGCCTTTCCAATACCAGTGGTGTCCCCAGAAAAAGTCAACCTCACCCCATAGCGGCTGCATGGTTTTATCATCGTCCAGGATTTTCTCAATGGTCTCAAGGATTGGCGGAATAGCGCGCAAGGTAAATTTATGAAAGAACACCCAGGCTTTTGCCAGCAAAAGTCTGGGGTGCTCCTTGATTATGTTGTCTGGCAATTGAGCGAACCACTTTTCCAAAATGTGCCATTGGTCATCATTCAGCAGTGCATGTACGTTTTGTTCGACCAGCTGAGCCGCTGCTGAGGCATCATCGGCTGCCTTAGCGTGGTGGAGAGCTTCTTCGATCAAGCAGTACTGGGCGAACCATTGCTTTGCCCGAACATGAAGAGCCTTGATCTGGGCACTATCGTATCGGCGGTGCAATTCGCCCTGCAGGAAATCCCTGAACAGGTGGTGGTAGCGGATCCAGCGGTTGTGGTCATCTAGAGAGATCGCAAATAGATTAGAATCTACCAGCCATTCCAGAAAACCCTCCCCGTCTAATTGATGTTCTCCGTCCGGTAATAAAGGTTCCTTGCGATCATCCATGCATACCGCCTCGCATAGTTCGGCATTGAATCGTGTTAGGATGGAGGTTTTTATCAGCCATTCAGAAAAAGTAGGTGTCTGACTGTCCAGGATTTCGGACATCAAATAATCCGAGACATACCGATTATTGGTAGTTAACTTTCCCTCTATATCCAGCTGTCCTTTGCGATGGCGCAGCGCCAGGGCTGCCAGCCGCAGTCCAGTCACCCAGCCTTCAGATTTTTCCTCCAATTCCAGGGCGGTACCTTCTTCAATTTCCCTTCCCAGCAGGTTTTGCAGCAGCTGCTTTGTTTCCCCCAATGAGAAGCGCAGGTCCTGACCACGAATTTCCGCTACCTGTCTGCGGGCACGCAGGTCAACCAGCGACATCATTGGGTCAGTACGGGTCCCGATCACCAGGTGCAGTCCCTGCGGCGGAAACCTGAGCAAGTCATCGAGCAGGTTGTGGATATTGATCTCTTGAATGTTGTGGTAATCATCCAACACCAAGGTGTAATCTTCACCAATTGCATTCAGTTCATTAGGCAGCGCGTTTACCAGGTAGCGCAAGGGGGGCAGCTCGGGCGCCTGAAGCAGCCCCTGTAAGTCAATGAGTGATTTGGGGAATATGGTCTGTACTGCAGCAATGAAATAACTTAAAAATCCTGCCAGGTCATTATCGCTTTCATCCAGGGATATCCACGCCCAGGGTATCTCAGACCCCTGAAGCCAACTGCTGATCAGGGTGCTTTTACCATAACCCGCAGGCGCTGAGACCAGCACCAGAGGCCGCTTGCGGCGCTGGTCAAGCCACTCAGTCAGATGTGGTCGCGGAACCAAATCATCAGGGATACGTGGGCAGTTTAATTTGGTCTGGATAATCACATTACCCCAGGTTTTCTCTGGCATTCAGCAATCTCCTGGACGGATTATACCAAGTTGAGTTCACTGTCCGCTTGGTTAAACACAATCCATTTCGGAGAAAAATACTTTTTTGAATTAATCAAATAACCCCTATTCTCAAAACTTACCCCTCCTTGAAACCTCTGTGTAGAAAAAAAGATCAACTTGTATTTCTATTACGCCGTTATGAGAGAACGACTCCCAAAGAATGCGAACGAAATATTGAGTGTGATTCAAGGATCTACCTGTGCTAATATGTTTGCCCTTGGCCGTCCAATTGCTGCGCATAACAGAACATTCCAGGATATTTATCCATCTACAGCACCTAAGTTTTATTCGCCAGGATGATCTCCAGAATCTCGTCACGGTGAAACTGCTCTGCTCCCGGAATCTTGAACTCTTCAACCAATTGTTGCTGAGTGCGTTGTTGACCCAGTCTGAAATTATTAAAAAAATGAGCGCCGGTCGCGACCGGCGCTCATATGTATGGGAGCTGGAAGGTTATTTAAGCTTGAAGTTGGCTGCCAGGGATGAACCATCCTGGGTTGTCATGGTCACAACGAAGCAGGCGCCGGGCTGCTTGGGAGTCTGCCAGTTGTTGATGAACTGGCCGGCAACCGGGTCGTACCTGAGCGAAGTGCCGCCGGTGGTTGTGAACTCAATCGCATCCATCAATACAGTTGTGGAAGGGCAGGCAACCTTTGTTGCGGTAAAGC
>Ga0180437_10011021_pt1 | contig 10913 bp, 6 predicted proteins | sample SS_ome_4_FD_132410 | JGI IMG/M metagenome (GOLD analysis project Ga0180437, IMG submission 132410) | Hypersaline lake sediment archaeal communities from the Salton Sea, California, USA - SS_3_D_1 metaG | ecosystem: Environmental > Aquatic > Non-marine Saline and Alkaline > Hypersaline > Sediment... | reverse complement strand
GACGGACGTTCCACGGTGCAAGGCTCTATGCCCAGATCTTTTCAGAGTACGTGCGCATGCTGGTTCAGCAAGGCTTCAATATCGAGTTCTTTATCGAAGGCGGGCGAAGCAGAACGGGAAAAATGATTCTCCCCAAGACCGGGCTCCTCACCATACTCATGGACGCCTTTAGGACTGGCGCCTGTAACGATTTGGTGTTTGTACCTGTCTCCATAGGATATGACAGGCTGTTGGAAGAAACCTCTTTGTTGAAGGAACTGGAAGGAAAAAGAAAGAAGCAGGAGAGCTTCGGTCAATTGATTCGTGCGCGAAAACTCTTAAATAGGCAACACGGCCGGGTGTACGTTCAATTTGACAAGCCCATCTCCTTGGAAGCCTTGGCTTCTGAAGCCTCATGCTCCCTGCAAGAAATGGATCAAACGGCGTACCTGGCCATGGGTCGTAACTTGGCCTATAGAATCATTAACGCCATCAATCGGATCTCTGTTGTGACCCCTCAGGCCCTGACAGCATGTGCCGTCCTGAATTACCCCAAACAGGTTTTTTCTCAACGTGATCTCATGGCCTATGTGGACATATATCTCAACTATCTTATTTTTCAGGATGCCCATTTGTCGGAAAACCTGGATGATCCAGAACACGCTGTTCAAAACGTTCTGGCCATCTACAGTAATCGCAAACTTCTTGAAAGGATAAGACTGAAGGTAAAGGACAACGAGCCTCCTGGGAACCAGCGATTTGTGGCTCCGGAAAGCAAGCGGATGAACCTCGAATACTATAAGAACAACTGCATCCACTTCTTCGTACCCGCTGCATACACCGCCTTGGCCATCCTTTCATATGACGCATTTCAGTTTTCCTCATCAGCCCTTCACGCTGACTACCATTTCTTGCAGGATTTCTTCAAATATGAGTTTGCCTATGATGTGGACAAAACCCCTGAGTACATGGTTAGAAGGACTCTGAAGGCCTTTATTGACGACGCCATCCTCATGCCCCACCGAACCTTGCCGGATACGTACAACATCACCTCAACAGGTTTTCGCAAGCTCCTGGTATTTGCCAGCTTTTTGAAGACCTATTTTGAATCCTATTGGGTCGTCCTAAGCGTCCTGAAACAATATGGCCGAAGAGAGATCGTGAAGAAGGAACGCGTGAAAAGGATTCGTGCCTTGGGAAATCAGCTCTATAAGCAGAAGGAGATTGAAAGGAGAGAAGCCCTTTCCCACGTGAACTATGAAAACGGCATGACATTTTTCAACTTCAAAGGTCTCCGCGGAAAAGAAGACGAGGAAAAAATCGAGTTTTACAGCCAGGTCATCGGCAAATATCTCAACTGCTTCACGGTCCATAACATTGTGGCACACATAGGTGAACTGAAGTCCGAAGAGTGAAATAGCCTTGGAGATTCTAGCGAGCCTGAGGGCAAAATGACGTCTCTCCAATTTCCCTGAGCCTTGCGCCTTGAACCCTGGGCCGCTTGCTTTTTAGAGGAGCCTCTGAAACACGACAATCGTTTGGGCATTGTGATGCAGTCTGGTTATCTCTTGGCACCCCTATCATGAAGGCCATGATCTTGGCGGCAGGCCTTGGCACACGGTTGTTGCCCCTGACCAAAAAAAAACCCAAGCCCCTATTTCCGATCCTTGGCCAACCTCTCATAGATATCCTCATTCAAAGGCTTCAAGCCGCAGGCTGTGGCGGTGTCATCATCAACACCCATCACCTGGCCCACCAGATTGATGCCTTTGTTCAGGAGAAGCACTATGACATGGACGTCCAAACGTGTCACGAGCCGACTATCCTGGGCACGGGCGGGGCGATCAAGAACGTGGAAAGCTTTGTGGATGAAGCCCCTTTCCTTGTCATCAACGGCGATATTTTCACCGATATTGACTTCAAAGAGGTCTATCGGTTTCACCTGGCCCACAGACATCCTGTCACACTGGTGCTACACCACTGTGACCAGTACAACCATGTCTGGATAGACGATCACGATCACGTCATGGGGTTTGGTCACACAACACCCTGCCCCCCTCCAAGTCTTCACACCCGGCCTGGCACGGCCAAGCCTGTGTCAGACTCTGGCACAGAGCGTCGACTTGCCTTCACGGGCATACAGGTCCTGGACCCAAAGGTCCTAACCCTTATCCCCAAAGGGAGGTCCTGCAACATCATCGATGTCTATTGTGACATGATCCGCTCACACAGGACCGTAAAGGGATTCATAGCCCAAAATCACTATTGGCACGATATAGGCACCTTGGCAGGATACAAGGCCGCTCAACGAGAAGCCATCACGCGGAAGGCCCTAGCAACGATCGGCCCAACAAGAAAGGGTCCCCTGGCCTGGTCCAATCTCAAGGGAGACGGCTCGGAGCGCAGCTGGTACCGTGTGTCACGCAAAGAGACCACGCTCGTTGTCGTTGATCACGGTCCCCCTCCAGGAGAGAGCATCTGTGAGGCCGACTCCTTCTTTGCCATTGGCAGGCATTTGTACAACAAGGGTGTCGCCGTACCCCGCATCTATGGCTATGATCGCCCCTCCGGCCTCGTGGCCTTGCAGGACCTGGGCGATCTTCACCTTCAGGCCCTGGTCCTTCAAACACAAACCCGGGAAAAGGTGGTTGCTTCATACAGGCAAGCCGTAGACCTGCTTGTCTTTATGGGCCTTGAAGGTGCAAAGGGCTTCGATCCAGCCCTTTCCTATGAAACCCCACGGTACGACGAAGATCTCATCTTGAACAAAGAGGCCAGATACTTTGTCGACGCCTTCCTAAATGGATATATGGCCCTTGGAATCGACTTTGAAGACCTTCAAGGAGAGTTTGAATTATTGGCCAAAAGAGCTCTTCATAAAAGCCATATCGGGTTTCTGCACCGGGATTTCCAGTCGCGCAATATCATGATAAAGGGAAACAAATGCTATGCCATCGATTTTCAAGGAGGACGACTCGGCCCCCTCGCCTATGACATTGCCTCATTGCTCATTGATCCCTATGTACAGCTCCCCCAGCGGCTCCAGAAAGAGCTGCTGGCTTACTACATAAGAAGGCTGCAGGCCCTTGCCACTATTGAGCCTCTTGATTTTCTTCACACCTATACACACTGCGCTATAAACAGGAATCTTCAGATACTGGGGGCCTTCGCCTTTCTGAGCAGGGAAAGGGGCAAGAAAGATTTCAAGGAGTATATCCCTCAGGCGGTGAGTTCGCTCAAAAAACATCTTCACCAGATAGAGCCCGAGACATGTATGCAGCTGCGCAGAATCGCAGAAGGGCTTTAAGTACCCGTAATCTTCCAACATCGGACCATGTGGCCATGTTCCGCTTCGCGGAAGTCGATCTCTCCGCTTCGACATCTCTCCTCGGCCATGGGACATCTGCCCTGGAACTTACATCCTGGCGGGGGATTCAGCGGACTCGGGACATCGCCTGACAGGGCCTTCCACTTGGGCCCGCGCACAGATGCAGCCCCGGGTGCGGCCGCAAGCAGTGCCAGTGTGTACGGATGGAGGGGTCTCTCGTACAGTGCCTCTGCCGGGGCGTATTCCATGATCTGGCCAAGATACATGACGGCCACCACATCGCTAAGGTAGCCCACAACATTTAGGTCATGGGAAATGAAGAGGTAGCTTAGCCCCAATCTATCTTGCAACTCTTTAAGAAGATTAATAATTTGGGCTTGAATGGAGACATCCAGGGCAGATATGGGCTCATCGCACACGATCAAAGAGGGCCTTACGCTCAGCGCCCTTGCTATGACGACACGCTGACGCTGGCCTCCGCTGAACTCATGGGGGTAACGATCAGCCCCTCCGGCCGCCATACCAACCATCTCCAGGAGTTCCTCTACCCCCTCCCGCCGGTCACTATGGTCCGCGACACCGCTGGCCCGCAAGCCTTCTTCAATAGATGCCCCTATGGTCATCCGGGGATTCAGGGACCCGTATGGGTCCTGAAAAACAATCTGCATCTCCTTTCGCATGGGTCTCATCTCTTGTTGTGAAAGACCGGTGATGTCCCGCCCCATATAGGCTATCTTCCCTGCGTCGGGCTCGAGTAGCTTCAGGACCGTCCGCCCAACAGTCGATTTTCCGCACCCGCTCTCCCCTACCAGCCCCAGAGTCGTCCCCTGCTCGATTTCAAGGCCGACGCCATCAACGGCCTTGATCCAGCCAACGGCCCTCTGAAAAAAACCCCTGCGCACCGGGAAGTACTTTTTCAGCCCTTCCACGCTGAGCAAGAGGTGGCTGGGATCGACTTCCCTCACCCTTCCTCCACCTCCCTTGTCTGGAAGAAAATTTCAGACCCTAAGGAACATGGGTCTGCCCGTGCCCTCGACTTTCTATCCCGTCGGACCGGGAAATGCAAATCCACCTTATCAAGTTATGTTATGCTTGTAAAATGCACACCTTTGGACTAGGTTTCCTCTACACGGGCTGTTTTCCAAATATCTTCTCGCCTGTTGTGAGCCGTTTTTGATAGGTCTGAGGCGTGCTCCAGTCCCGCTTGCAGCGGCACCCGCCAAGATAGACTGGCCAAGACGGCTCAACAAACCGGTCGAAGACATTTCGGTTTTGGCAACAGCCCGTTCACTCAATGACAGCAGCGCTCCATCCGAAACCCACAGCTGAGGCGGAACTTGTGACCCATCCGGTGGATAAAACACAACAACCTTCCCCAAGAACCAAACCTTACGCCAAAGCAGGAGAACCCGAACAGAGTCGCCGTAAGAAGGTCAAAAAGCTCTATAGCCAAATCATCTTTCGCGACTGGTGCAAGGCTTGTGGCATCTGCAGTGCCTTTTGCCCCAAAGATGTCATCGGCCGCAGTGAGACAGGTGAACCGATAATTGAGAGGCCCGATGACTGCATCGGATGCAGGTTCTGTGAATTGCACTGCCCCGATTTTGCCATCACCATCAAGGAACGAAACGAAAACAAATCAAGGAATCCGTCATGACCAGAAGCCGATCCCCCAAAAGGCTTCTCCTACAAGGCAATGAGGCTCTTGTGGAAGGGGCGTTGGCGGCAGGCTGTCGATTCTTCGCCGGCTATCCCATCACTCCGGCCTCGGAGATCAGCGAAATTCTGTCAGTCCGCTTGCCCCAAGTGGACGGCACCTTTATTCAGATGGAGGATGAAATTGCCAGCATGGGCGCTGTCATCGGCGCCTCCCTGGCAGGGGTGAAAAGCATGACCGCCACTAGCGGGCCTGGGTTTTCCCTGATGCAGGAGAACTTGGGCTTTGCATGCATGGCAGAGGTCCCTTGCGTGGTGGTAAACGTCATGCGAGGGGGTCCCAGTACCGGCCTGCCCACGAACCCGGCCCAAGGTGACGTCATGCAGGCCAGATGGGGGACCCACGGGGACCACCCCATCATCGTTTTGGCCGTCTCCTCAGCCCTTGACTGTTTCGAGATAACCGTAGCGGCCTTCAATCTGTCGGAGAAATACCGTGTCCCGGTCATCATACTCTCCGACGAAGTGGTGGCCCACACCCGGGAAACGGTGGTCCTGCCGCCCTCCAGCGAAATTGACCTGGTCAACAGGGGCACCCCGAGCATGCCGCCCGAATGGTATGTGCCCTACGAAGACAACAGTAGAGGGGTGCCGCACATGGCTGCGTTCGGCCAAGGATACCGTCATCACGTGACAGGCCTTGTGCATGACGTTCGGGGTTTTCCCACACGGCAGTCCCATGAAGTAAACGACCTCATAAGGCGCCTCCACCGCAAGGTTACCCAGGGCTTCCCTGAAATTCAGATGACCAAATCCCTTATGATGGATGATGCCGACGTGGCAGTCATTGCCTACGGCTCAGTGTCCCGGTCTGCACGCAGCGCCCTGGTGGAAGCCCGTGAGCGGGGAACCAAGGCAGGCCTTTTACAGCTCATAACCCTCTTTCCATTCCCCAGGCACACCGTGGAGGCTGTGTTGGAGCGTTGTCGAGCTGTACTGGTGGCTGAAATGAACGTGGGACAAATCAGCCGAGAGGTAAAGCGCGTGAACCAGACCCAATGCCATGTAGCCAAGTATAACCGAATTGATGGCAAACTCATGACGCCACAGGAAATCTGCGGGGAGCTGATGAGACTATAGTTGTGAGGGGACCTGTCATGGGTTCGCCATAAAAAGGCCTGGAACGGGTCACCATCATTTCCCTGGCACAGTCTTGGCCTTTGAAGTTTGCGATGGCCCTTGTCATGGGCCATGCTCGGAGCGGGGAGTAGGAGATGCCGAAAGAAGTCACCAAACTGATCCACAAGTACCTGCGACACGACAAGAAGTTCCCCCACGTTTGGTGTCCCGGATGTGGAAATGGGATTGTCCTCGGAGCCCTCATCCGTGCCATCGACCGGCTCGGCCTGGAAAAGGATGACATTGTGCTGGCATCGGGTATCGGTTGTTCAGGACGGATGAACGTCTATGTGGACTTCAACACCCTGCATACCACCCATGGTCGGGCCCTGACCTTTGCCACTGGCGTGAAGTTGGCCAACCCTTCCTTAAATGTCATCGTTGTCATGGGTGATGGAGACGCCACATCCATTGGAGGAAATCACTTTATACATGCCGCAAGGAGAAATCTGAACCTTACCACCATCATTATCAACAATCAGATCTATGGGATGACCGGGGGCCAGCATTCCCCCACAACGCCTTATGGGGCCTTTACCTCCACTTCCTTGTATGGCCATGTTGAACATGCCTTTTCCATTGCCGAACTGGCGGTCACTGCTGGGGCCCCCTTTGTGGCCAGAGGCACCGTGTATCACGCGCAACTCTTGGAAAAACTGATAGAGAAGGCTATAGAAAAAAGGGGGTTCAGTGTGGTGGAAATCATGTCCAACTGCCACATCCAGTTTGGACGCAGAAACCAATTGGCCGATCCTGTAACCATGATGAAATGGTTGAGGGATCACGCGCTACCCATCAAGAAAGCTGGCAAAATGACCGATGCTTCTCTCGAAGACAAGTTCACCATAGGTGTCTTGGCCGATGTGGAAAAACCGATCTACACACAGGAATACCAGAAAATCCGCGACAAGGCCCAGGGCAAAGGGGCTTTGTCGACGGAATGACGATGAAAGAAGATCGTTACGAAATCCGCTTTGGTGGTTCCGGGGGCCAGGGGATAGTGCTGGCCGCCATGGTTCTGGCTGAGGCGGCAGGGATCCGTGGCGGAAACCATGTCTGTCAGACCCAGAGCTATGGTCCCGAAGCAAGGGGCGGCACCTGCCAGGCCGAAGTTATTTTGAGCAGGCGGCCCATTGACTATCCCAAGGCAATGAAGCTGGATCTGCTCCTGGCCATGAACCAGGCCTCCTGCGACACCCACTTTTTTGACCTGAAACCTGAGGGGTTACTGGTAGTGGACGCCGGCCTGGTCGACCAAATCCCCACTCACAGGGCTATTGCCATCCCTTTCTCAGACATCGCTCAGAAGGAAGTGGGCAAGCGGGTCGTTGCCAACATGGTGGCATTGGGAGCCGTAGCCCACCTGACAAACGTAGTCTCTCCAAAGGCCGTGGAATCGGCTTTGATGGCAAGGGTCCCCAAAGGCACAGAAGAAATGAACCGCAGGGCCTTTCAGGCCGGCATCAAGGCCGCCAAAAAGGTGGATCTGGCCTCCTTGCCCCCCACTGTCACACCCCAGGAAGAAGAGGTCTAAGCCCAGCCTTCGGCACTATGACACTGGACCAGCACGGTGGCACCTTCAACGCCACTTGAGGGGCCTCACATAACGCCTTGCCCCCTTCGGACGTCAAGACATCTTACATCCAGATACGAAAGCGTAATTCGTCCTCAGACAATCGGCAAAGGCTAACAGCCGGTACCGGCCCTATCATATAGCCATAACTTATTGTTCTTAAACAAAATAATGTGGCCGACGGCGCTCGTGGTATGGTTCTTGCTCATCACAAAGACATGATAGAACTCACCATCCTCATACTCCATTGCGTGTTGTGCCAACTACTGTGGAGGGGGTACAGGTCATGCAGATTAGCACCACAGAAAGTGCGGGGTCCCTTTAACAAGGTCGTTGCCTTGGGAAGACGCCACAAGACACCTTGATCCCCATTTCCTTCTAGGGATCGCCCCACAGGCATCACGCACTATTTGGCTCACTCTCATGGGGTTTTCGGATTCCTATTCTATTGAGTGCAGCCAACCCTTCTGTGGCCATCCACCTTGATGATGTTTCCCTTTCTTTTTCCCAGACCAGGTGCTAGGGAGGCAAAATATGGGACGCCCCTGCCCGTCACGGGCCATTCTAACAGTACTTATTTGGGCTTTCTTCTTCGGTCTTGTTCCTACCTGTTGGGCCGTCACCGTGAGCACCGTCTCCGAACTCGAAGAGGCGGTCAGCCAGGCAAACGCCGGGGGAGATAAGAGCATCCTTATTGCTGACGGCGTCTATCTCCTCGATGGCGTCTATCTTAGGATCACGGCAGATGGCGTCACCGTAAGGGGAACAAGTGGCGACCGGGAGGCCGTCGTCCTAGATGGGGACTACGTGACCACAGAGGTCTTTCAGGTTGTGGCCTCCCATGTCACCATCGCTGATCTCACGATCAAAGAAGCCTACTGTCATCCCATTCACATCATGCCCACTGATGCCTATGACGTGGAAGGTGTCGTCATTTCCAATGTCCACATCATAGACCCGGGCCAGCAGGCCATTAAGATCAACCAGAACGAGGCCCGCACCCATTCCGTGAATGCCGGCACCATATCTGATTGTCTCATTGAGCTTACCGACACCGGGCGCTCCTGGATCTGGGATATCAACGGAAGCTGTTACACCGGCGGCGTAGATGCCCATCATGCCGCAAATTGGACGGTGCAGGACAACACCATCAAGGGCTTCTGGTGCTCCTTTGGACTCTCAGAACACGGGATCCATTTCTGGAAGGACTGTACCGGCACCCTGGTGGAACGGAACAGGATCATGGACTGTGACCGGGGCATCGGTTTCGGCCTTGGTTCCGATGGCCACAGCGGCGGCACTATCCGAAACAACATGATCTACCATGGCCTGGACCATGGACACGCAGACGTGGGCATCGGACTGGAGACAGCTCCAGGAGCTCATGTTTACAACAACACCATCTATCACGAGCACCCCTATCCCAATGCCATAGAATACAGGTTTACCGCTACCACCGGTGTGTCCATAGTAAACAATTTGACCAACAGGGCCATTGCCAGCCGAGATGGCGCTTCTGCCACTTTATCCCATAATGAAACCGGTGCTCAGGACCCATGGTTTGTTAATCCCGACACCGGCGATCTTCACCTTGCCTCGCAAGTCTCTCAAGTGGTGGACTGGGCACAGGCCATGGGAGGCCTCACGGACGATATTGACCAGGACCCCCGTCCCCTGGCCGAGGGATATGATATTGGCGCAGACGAATACGACGCGCCAGGGCCCGACGTGCAGGCCCCGGTACTAAAATGGGAGTATGGGGGTTGTTTCTCCTCATGGTGCGAGACGGGATGGTATTCCTCGCCCGCCGTGGCCGACCTGGACGGTGACGGCGCCATGGAGGTCATTGCCTCCGCCTATTCTATTGCTGTTTTGGATGGAAATACGGGGGTTCTGAAGTGGCGGGTGGCCTCGGGCCATGACCGCAGTGAGCCCGGCGCCTCTAACGTGGGCCGCACCTGGCCCGGGATTGTGGTGGCTGACGTGGATGGCGACACGTTTCCTGAGATCGTCACGGCCCATGGCGGCGGCGATGTCTCTGTCTATGACCACGAGGGGTATTTCCAGGTCGGCTGGCCCAAGCGCCCTGTCACCAACGAACTGCGCGGCCTGGTTGTCCATGACCTGGAAAATGACGGTACCATGGAGATCATCGTTACAGGGGCTGTGTACAACAAGGTCAATACGTGGATCTTTGATCACCACGGGACCCTTCGTAGCGGCTGGCCCCAGTTGGGCAATGATTCGGGCTACGCCTACGGGGTATTCAATGACAATGCCTGGGCAGGGGACCTGGATAATGACGGTATCTCGGAGATTGTTGTGCCCTCTGATGTGCACTATATCTGCGCCTACCAACCCAATGGTGTCCAGGTTCAGGCCCATGCCATGTATGGCGACAAGAAATGGGGCAAGGTGGGGGTCTGGGAGAGTCTTGCCACTGAGTTGCACGGCTCGGGGGACTGCTCGTCCACCAGGGCCGAGCGCTACCGCGCCAATTTTGCCCACGGTGCAAGCGTTATTTCCGATGTCAATGGCGACGGCACCAAAGAGGTCGTGGCGGTGGGCAATATGTATGACTGCGCTGCAGGCCATCCGCCGGGCGAGTATAATGCCCTGTTCATATTCAACGCGGATCGGACCCGTTTCAACCAAGACGGCTATGACTGGCAGACCATCCCTGTGGACACGGGAGAGCCCTTAAGCGAGGACTACGAGGAGATTGAAAACAATCAGCCGAACCCGGTAGTGGTCGATCTGGACGGAGACAGCATCAAGGAGATCCTCTTTTCTTCCTATGACGGCAGGGTCCACTGCTTCTGGCTCGACAAGACCGAGCACCACAACTGGCCCTTTGCCATTTACGATGCCTCAGAAGGGTTTTATCGATTCGGGTCGGAACCGGTGGTGGCCGACCTAGACAATGACGGCACGGCTGAAGTCATCGTGGCATCGTGGGTGGAGAAAAGGACCGAAGCCCCCGTGCGTGTGGGCAAGTTGCACGTCCTTGATTTTCAGGGGAACCTTCTGCACGAACTGGACCTGCCCGCGCCGAAATCGACCAATCGTTACTGGAACGGCGCCCTAGCGGCCCCAACGCTCGCCAACATTGACGACGATCCCGACCTGGAGCTGGTGGTCAATACGTACTACTCCGGCTTTCTAGCCTATGACCTGCCCGGGACTGCCAACGCTCGT
>Ga0180437_10011020_pt1 | contig 10914 bp, 10 predicted proteins | sample SS_ome_4_FD_132410 | JGI IMG/M metagenome (GOLD analysis project Ga0180437, IMG submission 132410) | Hypersaline lake sediment archaeal communities from the Salton Sea, California, USA - SS_3_D_1 metaG | ecosystem: Environmental > Aquatic > Non-marine Saline and Alkaline > Hypersaline >... | reverse complement strand
CCGGAGCAGATGCGCCTCGTTCAGGACAATCATGGGGTCGAGACATTGGCGCGGGACCGAACCGATGAAGCTTCCGACGGATCGCTCTTGCGCAGGACGGCCAAGGCATTATAATGAATACTTCAGAGAGTTACCCCTATACTTCCCGCCGAAATGACTCTGGAAGTGGCCGGAAAGAGGAGAGGCATGACCGGCCGCGACCTTTCTGAGGCGAATGTTCCGCCCAGTCATCGAAGGGAGACGTTGAATGACGAGGTTCTGGCGAATGCCGATCGACGCGGACCGGCACGAGGCCGTCACCGGCAAGGTCCACATCCTCGAATACCGGTGCAAAGGCTGCGGATACTGCATCGAGTTCTGCCCCAGGGACGTCCTGGCCGAGTCCGAGGATTTCAACGAGAAGGGCTATCACTACCCTTACGTTAAGGTCGAGGGTCAATGCGTCCATTGCGATTTCTGCGAGACGATCTGCCCCGAATTCGCCATCTACTGCACGAAGGAGGAGGGCAGGAAGCTTGAAACCGCCGACGTCATCCGGGACCCCAAACCCCGACGGCGGAGGTCTCGGCGTGCGTGACAGGCAGGCGCTCACCGGCACACATTTCATGACGGGCGACGAGGCGAGCGCGGAAGGCGCCCTGGCGGCCGGTTGCCGCTTCTTCGCCGGCTACCCCATCACGCCGGCGACCGAGGTGGCCGAGCGCATGGCGGCGCGGCTGCCTCAGGTGGGGGGCGTCTACATTCAGATGGAGGACGAGATCGGCTCCATGGCGGCGCTTGTGGGGGCTTCCTGCGCGGGCGCGCGGGCCATGACGTCCACCTCCGGCCCGGGCTTCTCGCTCATGATGGAAAACATTGGGCTGGCGGCCATGCTCGAGGCGCCGTGCGTCATCGTGAACATCATGCGGGGCGGACCGTCCACCGGCCTGCCGACGCTGACGGGCCAGCAGGATGTGATGCAGGCGCGCTGGGGCTCGCACGGCGACTATGAAATCATTGCCCTGTCGCCCAGCTCGCCCCAGGAAGCGTTCGATCTGACGGTGGAGGCCTTCAACCTGGCGGACCGGTACCGCGTCCCCGTCATGATCCTGGGCGATGAGACGGTGGGCCACATGAGCGAGAAGGTCGTCATCCCGGAGGCGGACAAGATCGAGATCGCTCCGCGTCGTCGGCCCGAAGCGCCCGCGGAAGACTTCATGCCGTTCTACCCGGGCGATGACGACGTCCCGCCCATGGTTCACGCGGGCGACGGGTACCGCATCCACGCCACCGGGCTGACGCACGACGAGTACGGCTATCCCGTGATCGACGCGGACGCGCAGGAGCGGCTGGTGCAGCGTCTCGTCCGCAAGATCCGGGACCACGCCGACGAGATCGTGCGGACCGAGGAAACCCGCGTGGACGACGCGGAGGTCGTGATCGTGTCCTTCGGGTGCTCGGCCCGGACGGCCACCGAGGTCGTCGAGATCGCGCGCGCGAACGGCCTCAAGGCCGGCCTGCTGCGTCTCATCACTCTCTGGCCGTTCCCGGAGACCCGGATTCGGGAACTGGCGCGAAGCGGACGGGTGAAGACGTTTGTGGTGGCCGAGATCAACGCCGGCCAGATGGTGTATGAAGTGGAGCGATGCGCGGAGGGGCGCGCCGGCGTCGCGCTGGCGGGTCTGATGGGCGGGCGCATCATGGAACCGCCGGAGCTCTATGAAATCGTGAGGAAGCAGACATGAAGAGCGAACTGATCGACGCCCAGCCGCTGGGGGCGGAACAGGCCAGGGCCGGCTGGCTGAAAGGGTACGGCGATCATCCGCTGGACCCCTACCTGAAGCCGGGGCGCATCCCGCATATCTGGTGCGCGGGCTGCGGCATCGGCATCGCCTTCACGGCCTTTGTCAAGGCGCTTGAACAGGCCGGCGCGCCGCTGGACAAGACGGTCGTCGTCTCCGGTATCGGGTGCTCCGGCCGGGCGGCGGGCTATCTGAAACTCGACACGTACCACACGACCCATGGACGGGCGATCCCCTTCGCTACGGGTCTCAAGCTCGCCCAGCCGGAACTCAAGGTCGTCGTGTTCAGCGGTGACGGCGACCTGTTCGCCATAGGCGGAAACCACATCATTCACGCCGCCCGCCGCAACGTGGACATCACGGTCGTGTGCATCAACAATTTCAACTACGGCATGACGGGTGGGCAGGGAGGACCGACGACGCCGCTGCAGGCCAGGACGACCACCACGCCCTACGGCTGCGCCGAGAACCCGTTCAACCTGGTTCACCTGGCCACGGCGGCCGGCGCCACCTATGTCGCTCGCTGGACGGTCCTGCACGCGTATGAACTGCGCGAGGCCATCGTCGAGGCCATGAACAAGCGGGGCTTCAGCTTCGTCGAGGTCGTATCGCCCTGCCCCACGGGATATGCGCGCCGGAACAACCTCGGAACCGCGGTCGACCTGATGAAGTTCTACAGAGACCGCGCCCATCCGACCGACACCCTCGATCCCGACGATACGGCTCTGCCCTTCAACGGCGATATCGCCGTCGGCCGTTTCGTGGACATCGAGAAGCCGACCTTCATGGACATGTACAACGACTGGGTCGTGGCGCGCGCCGCGGGGCGGGAGAAGACATGAGCCATCCTTCGGATGAGAGTCGCGCCGCGGCCAAGACGCAGGTCCGGTTCGCCGGGTTCGGCGGACAGGGCATCGTCCTCGCGGGGAAAATCCTGGGAGAGGCCGCCGCCGTTTTCGAAGGCGACAACGCGGTGATGACCCAGAACTACGGACCCGAGGCGCGGGGCGGCGCCTGCAGCGCCGACGTGGTCATTTCGAAGGCGCGGATCAACTACCCGCGGGTCTCCTCGCCCGATGTGCTGGTCCTCATGGCCGAGGGTGCCGCGCGCACCTACGGCCCCAGCGCCTCGGCGGACGCCGTCGTTCTCGTGAACGAGAACCTGGTGAAGACGATCCCCCAGGGCCCCGGGCTGCGCGTCTACACCGTCCCGGCAACCGCCATCGCGGAGCGGATCGGGCGCGTCATCGTCGCCAATATCGTCATGCTGGGCTTTGTGGCGGCCGTCACCCGGCTGGTCGGCCGCGACGCCATGAAGGACGCCATCCTGCGAAATATTCCACCGGGCGCGGAGAAAATGAATATGGACGCGTTCGAGGCCGGCTACGAACACGGCGCGGCCCTCTCGGCCCCGGTCGCGCCGGACAAGGAGACTGCGTGATCGCGAGCAAAAGCAACCCGGAAGGCGAAGCGCCGCGCGTCGGCGTATACGTGTGCCACTGCGGGCTGAATATCGGCGGGACCGTGGACTGTGAAGCCGTCGCCAAGCACGCCGCGACGCTGCCCGATGTTGTCTTCACCAACCACCAGCTCTACACCTGCTCGGAGCCCGGGCAGGAGCAGATCAGGCGCGACATCGCCGAACACCGCCTCAACCGGATCGTGGTGGCCGCCTGCTCGCCCCGGATGCACGAGCCCACCTTCCGCGCCTGCGTCAAGGCCGCCGGGCTGAACCCCTACCTGCTCGAAATGGCCAACATCCGAGAGCACTGCTCGTGGGTCCACCTCCACGACAAGGAACAGGCCACCGAGAAGGCCAAGGACCTGGTCGGCATGTCGGTGGCTCGCGCGCGTCTGCTGAAGGCTCAGGAGGACATCTCGATTCCCGTCCTGCGCAAGGCGCTCGTCATCGGCGGCGGCGTGGCCGGAATCCAGTCGGCCCTCGAGCTGGCTGACGCCGGATACGAGGTCTTTCTGGTGGAGAAGGGGCCCAGCATCGGCGGTCGCATGGCCCAGATCGACAAGACGTTCCCCACCATGGACTGCTCGATCTGCATCCTGGCGCCCAAGATGGCCGAGGTGGGCAGACACCCGAACGTGACGCTGATGACCCTCACCGAGGTGACCGAGATCGGGGGCTACGTCGGGAACTTTACGGTGACGGTGAAGCGCAAGCCCCGTTACGTCACCTCCGAATGCGCCGCCTGCCCCGACTGCTCGGACGCCTGCCCCCAGTTCGCGCCCAACGAATTCGACATCGGGCTGGCCACGCGCAAGGCCATCTACCTGCCCTTCGCCCAGGCCGTGCCGCCGACGTTCACGATCGACATGGACCTCTGCCTGAACAAGGAAGGGGTGCGGGTGTGCGAAAAGTGCGTCCAGGCGTGCACGCGCAAGTGCATCGACTTCAACGACGTCGAGCGCGAAGAGACGCTGGAGGTCGGCTCGATCATCGTGGCGACGGGCGTCGATACCTTCGACGCGGCGAAGATCCCGCAGTACCTCTACGGCAGGGCGCCCAACGTCATCACCAGTCTCGAATTCGAACGCCTTATCAACGCGGGAGGCCCGACGAACGGCCAACTCATCCGGCCGTCCGATCACAAGATCCCGAAGTCCGTGGCCTTTGTCCAGTGCGTGGGGTCCCGCTCCGAGAAGCACAACCCCTATTGCAGCAACGTCTGCTGCATGAACACCGTCAAGGACGCGCTGCTCATCAAGGAGCACTGGCCCGAGACCGAGATCAAAGTCTTCTACATCGACATGCGGACCTCCGGCAAAGGCTTTGAGGAGCTGTTCCAGCGCGCCAAGGCGGAAGGCGTTCAATTCATCCGCGGCCTGCCGGGCGAGATCGTGGAGGCCGACCGCGGGAACCTGCGGCTCCTCGGCGAGATGACGCTGATGAACAAGCTCTACGACATCGAGGCCGAGATGGTGATCCTGTCCATCGGCCTGGAGCCCAGCCAGGGCAGCCGGGACTTGCGCAAGGCGCTGGCGCTGCCTCTCACGAGCGACGGATTCTTCATGGTGGCCCATCCCAAACTGCGGCCCGTGGACGCGTCGACGCGGGGGATCTTCTTCGCAGGGTGTTCGGAGGGCCCGAAGGACATCAAGGAATCGGTGATGCAGGCGGGCGCGGCCGCGGCGCACGCCAACAACATCATGCGCGGCGGCAAGGTGACCGTCGAGGCCTTCACGGCGGAGGTGGACCGGGACGCCTGCGTCGGCTGTGGCGCGTGCGTCAAGGTCTGCCCCTACCAGGCCGTCTCGCTGGACGAGGAGAAGAAGGCCGTGGTCGTGGGGGCGGCCTGCTCGGGATGCGGCACGTGCGGCGCCGAGTGCCCGTTCGGGGCGATCACGATGCGGCATTTCACCGACGCCCAGATCGTGGCCCAGATCGACGCCTTCTCCGAGCGCGATCCCGAACGGAAGATTCTGGCCTTCAACTGCAACTGGTGCTCGTACGCGGGCGCGGACTTCGCCGGCGTGGGGCGCATGCAGTATCCGCCCGACGTGCGGATCATTCGCACGCTGTGCTCCGGCCGCGTATCGACGCGCTTTGTCGAGCGCGCCTTCGCGCGGGGCGTGGGCAGCGTCCTGATCTCCGGCTGCCACATCGGCGACTGCCACTATATCGACGCCAACAGGCAGACGGAGAAGCGTTATCTGAAACTGCGCAAGATCATGGAGGAGGGTGGGCTGGACCCGGAACGACTGCAACTCGTCTGGGTGAGCGCCGCGGAGGGACAGCGGTTCCAGGAGAAGATTCGGGAAATGAAGCGCCGCCTGGACAAGGTGACCCCCGAGGAGATCGAAAGGTCGACGGCGCTTTTCCGTGAGCGCGAGTTGAAGAGCCGGCGGCGCGCCCGGAAGAGAACCGAGGGGGTGAAGGAGAAAGCCCGTGTCTGAATCGGCGAAAGAGGACAGGCTCGGCAAGCTGCGGCTCTGTCTGCAATGCGCCGTCTGTACCGGAAGCTGCCCGGTGGCGCGCGTCATCGACGGGTACAACCCGCGCGAGATCATCCTGCGCTGCCTGCTGTACGGCGAGGACAAGGCCGTCACTGACGCCGACACGGTCTGGTCCTGCCTGACGTGCCACACCTGTGAGGAACGCTGCCCCCACGGCATCAGCGTGGGGGATCTGCTGATCGAGATCATGAACCGCGCGGCGGCGGAGGGGCGCCTTCCGGCCGCTATCCGCCAGACGATCGCGAACATCGCCAGGACGGGCCGGGCGGTCCCGGTGTCGGCGCGGTGCGAACGCCTTCGCAAAAACCTCGGGCTGGAACCCCTTCGCGCGTGCGACACCGATGCCGTTCAGGAACTCTTCCGCAAGTGCGGCGTCGATAAAATGCTGGAGCCGAAATGCGAATAGCCTTCTTTCCCGGTTGCGTTATCCCCATCAGGTACCCCGGCATCGAGGCTGCGACCCGGTTCCTCGCCGCGAAGACCGGACTCGATCTCGTGGACATGAGCTTCCATTGCTGCCCTTCGCCGACGGGGCTCAAGGAAGCCAGCGCGGGAGCGTGGTTTGCCCTGGCCTTGGCCAACCTGCGCATGGCCGAGGCGGAAGGGCTGGACGTGGTCACCATCTGTTCGGGATGCGGCAACACCCTACGCGAGGCGCGCAAGATCTACTGCGGGGACGAGGACAAGCGCGCCGCCGTCCGCGAACTGTTTGACGGCGAGGCCTTCCAGGGGAGAACCGACGTCCATCATCTGCCCGATCTGCTGGCCCGCGACGAAACCCTCGACCGCCTCGAGGCCGAATGCGTCCGGCCGCTCGAAGGGCTCAGAGTCGCGACGCACTATGGCTGTCACTACTTCAGGCCGTCGTCCGTCATGGGGGGGGAAGACGGGTCGCCGGAGTACCCGCTTCCGGAATCGATGGAGCTCATTCTGGAGTCGCTGGGCGCCGAGATCGTCGATTACGGCCGGCCCGACCTGTGCTGCGGCGCGGCGTTGGCGTATAACGTGGGCAAGACGGACGAATCGCTGCGCGTCCTTTCCGAGAAGCTCGACGAGATCACGCGCGCGGAAGCCGACGCCATCGTGACGCCTTGCCCGGCGTGTCTGGCGCAGTTCGATGCCGGGCAATCGGCTCTGGGCCGCAAAGACAAGGATCAAAAGCTGACGCCCGTCTACCACATCGCTGAGCTTGTCGCCTGCGCCCTCGGCGCCGATTTGAAAAGGCTGGACGGCAAGCGACACAAGGTGAAGGCGCCCTTGCTGTTGACATAGAGTCCGCTTCGGGCGATGACGCACGGCAGCAGGCGCCGCCACCTGGATGCCGAACGATCCAGCGACGGCGTTCGGTCACGCGCCTTTGCAACCGAACATTCAATATTCGTTATTCATCATTGCCGTTCCCGTCCGTCTCCATCCTCAGAGGCTACAGCATGACCAAACTCGTCGTCACCGCGGCGGTCACCGGGAGTCGTATCTCCAGGGAGCAGACGCCCGCCATCCCGATCACACCCGAAGAGATCGCCCAGTCATGCATCGAGTGCTGGGAGGCGGGGGCCGCAATCGTCCACATTCACGTCCGGGACCTCGAAACGAATCGGGGGACGCAGGACCTGGGCCTTTTCCGGCGGGTTGTCGAGCCGTTGCGCGAGAAGACGGACCTGATCCTTTGCCTTACGACCTCCGGCATCCCCGGACGAAACCTGCCCACGGAACAGCGGCTGATTCCCCTGGAGTTGAGGCCTGAACTGGCGTCTCTGGACGCGGGTACGATCAACCTCGGCGGCGCGATTTTCGCGAACACGCCCGAGTTCATGGACGCTGCGGCCGCGGCGATGAGGGAGAAGGGCGTTAAGCCGGAGTTGGAGGTCTTCGACTCCGGGATGATCGTGACCTGTCTTCGCATGCGGGACGAGGGCAAGCTGGACGAGCCGCTCCATTTCCAGTTTGTGCTCGGCACGCCCTGGGGGGCGCCGGCCACGCCCAAGTCTATTCTGCACCTTCACGATCTCATCCCGGACGACGCCACCTGGTCCGTCATCGGGATCGGCAAGGACCAGTTGCCCATGTCCATGATGGCGCTCGCCATGGGCGGCCACATCCGGGTCGGGCTGGAGGATGGCATCTACTACAAGCGCGGGGAGCTGGCCAGGAGCAGCGCCCAGTTCGTCGAGCGGATCGTCAGAATCGCGGGGGAGTACGGCCGGGAGGTCGCGACGCCGGTGGAAGCGCGGAAGATTCTCGGGTTGAGGAACGTCCTATGAACGCGATCCACAACGTCACCGTCATGGGCGCCGGCACCATGGGCCACGCCCTGGCTCAGGTCTTCGCCCAGGGCGGGCATGAGGTATGGCTGAACGACATTAGTGACGAGGCGCTGTCAAAGGCCATGCGCCTCATCGAGTCGAACCTCGCGACTCAGGTTGAGATGGGGGTGCTGAACAAGGAGCAGCCGGCGGCCATTCTCCAGCGAATCCGGACCAGCGTCCGCATCGAGGAGGCCGCTGCGAACGCCGACATGGTGATCGAGGCGATCGTCGAGGACGCGGAGGCCAAGAGGAAGGCCTTCCGGATTCTGGACGAGGTCTGTCCCCCCGAGGCCATTCTGGCCAGCAACACCTCCTATATCGACATCTTCGAGGTAGTCTCCACCCGCCGCCCCGAGAGGGTCCTTATCACCCACTGGTTCGCGCCGCCCCACATCGTGCCGCTGGTGGAGATCGTCCGCGGCCCCGACACCTCGCCCGAGACGTTGGAAAAGGTCGAATCTCTCCTGGTCAAACTGGGCAAGACGCCCATGGTGCTCGCGAAATTCCTGCCCGGCTTTATCGTCAACCGGCTTCAGGCCGCGCTGCGCAGGGAGACGCTCTTCCTCCTCGAAAACGGCTACGCCACCGCCGAGGACATCGACCGGGCCACCAAGGCCGGTTTCGGACTGCGCGTGCCCATCCTGGGGCTGGTCAAGCGGCTCGACTTCGCAGGGATTGATTTTACCCAGCGTGTCCTCCGGAATCGCCCCTACGAGCCGCCGGCGGCGCAGGAGCATTACTCGGTCATCGACAATCTGGTCGCCCAAGGCAAGCTCGGCGTCAAGACCGGCTGCGGGTTCTACGACTACGGCGGTCGTTCGCCCGAAGAGATCATGAAGGAACGGGATGTGAAGTTGATCCGACTCCGTGAATTCCTGCGAGGGCTTGGCGAACTGCCGTGAGGCGCCGTATTGGGAGCAGGCATCACGGGGCCCGGGATGCCGCGACGAGTGAAGGCGCGCGGTCCCGCTGGGAACATAAGGAAGCGCTCCGCAAGCGGTTCCCTGCGTCTCACGATTGACTTGCCCATCGGATCACGCCGCATGAGTTTTCCGAGCCACGCGGCATAGCTGCGATAGCGAGACAGGAAAAGCGGTCGGTTGATTCTCCCTGGTCAGCTGTCATTGGGGCTTCGGATCCGAGAAGTAGCTCAGCCGTTCTCCTTCGGCTTCCCAGAGCTCGTCGAACATCTCGCGGATCTTGTCGAGCGGCAGAACGGAGGCTGTCAGTGGATCCAGGGCAACGGCGTGGAAGGCGGCCTCGCGGTCGCGGTTGAGCACGGCTTCGACCGCGAGTTCCTGAACGTTGATATTGGTCCGGTTCAGCGCCGCGCATTGCGTAGGCAAGGCGCCGACGTGGCAGGGGCGGAGCCCCTCGGCGTCCACGACGCAAGGAACCTCGACGCAGCAGTTGTACGGGAGATTGGTGATGGCGCCATGGTTCATCACGTTTCCGTTGAAGACGAAAGGTTTGTTCGTGTGGCGCGCCTCGATGATGCTGGAGGCATACTCGTGGGATCGCACCAGCTTCGGGGCGGCGGCATTCTCGTCGCCCGCCACGCCGGTGTCCTGCTCCCAGAACCGCCTGACCCGCGGATTGAGCTCGACCTGTCGCGAGATCAGGTTGAAATGGTCGCGCGTCTCCCGGGTCCGACGGAAATAAGGGACGTATTCCGACATGTGCCGCGTGCTCTCCGTCACGTAGTAGCCGAATCGCTTGAAGATCTCGACACGCACGGACTCCTTTTCGAATGCCTCGCTGGTGTCGACAATCTCGCGCAACCTCGGGTACAAGTCCTCGCCGTTTCTCCGAAGGCTCAAGATCCAGGCCTGGTGGTTGATACCGGCGACGAAGTAGCTGATCTCTTCGTAGGGGATGTCGAGCGCGCGGGCGAGTTGCTTCGTCGTGCCCTGGACGCTGTGGCAGAGCCCCACGTTCAGGACCGACGACCCCACCGAATGGAGCCACGTCAACATGGCCATCGGATTGGTGTAGTTCAGCATCAACGCATCGGCGCAGTGCTTTTCGACGGACTTGCAGAAGTCGAGCTGCGTTGCGGCCGTGCGCAGGAAGCGGAAGACACCCCCGGGGCCGATGGTGTCCCCGATGAACTGGTCCACCCCGTACTTCCGAGGGATGTTGATCTCGGAGTAGTACGGCTCGCCCCAGTAGGCGGGCCCGCCGACCGAGACCGACGTGATCACGCAATCCGCCGCCGGCAACAGCTCGTCGCGGTCCGTCCCGGCCACGCATTTGGCAGGTAGCTTGTGGACTTCGATCAAACGCCGCACGTAGGCGTGAACCTTCGCCAGGCTCTCCGTGTTGATGTCGCACAGCGCGATGGTGGAATCCTGAAGCGACGGGATCGAGAGAATATCCCCGGAAAGCCGTCCGCCGAATCCGCTGCCCGCGCCGATGATCACGATCTTCATGCGTCTGTTCCTTGTCTTAAGTTCGAGGACGCCGCCGTTGGGCTCCCGCCCATTGAAAAACACTGACCGGCCATTCCGGCTCGACCAGCCTTTCAGCGCCGCCCATAGCTTCCGGGCATCAGCCGGCGGCGGAACATGACTTCCCGGCGCCTGTTGCGGCTGCCAGTGCGGGGCGACCACTTGCAGGGACCCGATTTCGTCCACCGCACGTTCGCAGGACGTCTGTGATGGTTCCTTCAGCACTTGTTTTTGTTTTCCCTTATCAATCCCCTCGCTTTCTCACAATTCGGTGCGGATCGCGTCAAATGCCTGTGAAGATGAGCGGTTCATCAGGATCGTCTTTGCCCTTGAACTGACTCCAGTTCTCCTCGTCCGGAATGACGCCCGTGGCCTGGTTGACAAGGACCGTCCGGCGTGCCCGTGGGG
>Ga0180437_10011019_pt1 | contig 10915 bp, 8 predicted proteins | sample SS_ome_4_FD_132410 | JGI IMG/M metagenome (GOLD analysis project Ga0180437, IMG submission 132410) | Hypersaline lake sediment archaeal communities from the Salton Sea, California, USA - SS_3_D_1 metaG | ecosystem: Environmental > Aquatic > Non-marine Saline and Alkaline > Hypersaline > Sediment... | reverse complement strand
GACAGTGGCGGGCACGAGGTCTTCTGAGGCATCATCCATGATTTCCCCGAGGGAAAGAAACCCGGGCGGTTTTTCCCGAGGAGATATCATGATCCAGGTCTTGACCGCGGGCACCCTGTCCGGATCCTGGATATTGTCGCGGAAGACTTCGGCGTCGGTGATCAACACCGTGGCCCCGCTGTTCTCCATCTGGTAGTTGATCTCCTTTGCCTTGAGCATGAAGTTCAAGGGCACAGGGATGGCTCCGATCTTCATGCAGGCAAACTCGGCAAAGGCCAGCTCGACCCGGTTGTACGTGACCAGGCCGACCCGATCCCCCTGCTTCACGCCCAGCTTGAGAAGCGCGTTGCCGATCCGATTCGTGAACCGAGAGAGGGTCCGGTAGCTGATCTCGGAGCCGGAGAAGAAGGAATAATCCAGGGTCCGATCCAGAAAGAATACCGGTCGATCTTCGTAGACCTCGGCGAGGCGATCCACAAAATTGGCGGAAGAGATGGTGCTATTTTCAAGGAACAAACGCCGAAACTTCTTCAAGTAGTTCGGTACGGGTCTCTTCTTCAGGGCTCCTTCCACCTCCATAGCAGCTCCTTTGCTACATCATACCCTCGAGCTTTGCGATGATGAGCCTCTGGATCTGGTTCGTCCCTCCCCCGATCGTTCCGAGCAGCGCGTTCCGTACGTAACGCTGCATGTCGTACTCCATCATGTACCCGTATCCGCCGAGCACCTGCATCCCGTCGATCGTGACCTTCCTCGCCGCCTCGGTTGCGTGAATCTTGGCGACCGAGGCCTCGACGGAACAGAACTCCCCCTGTTCCTTCAGCCACGCCGCATGGTAGGTGAGAAGGCGGGAGGCGCGGATCTCGACGAGCATATCCGCGAGCAACTGCTGAATCATCTGGTACTGTGAGATGGGCCGACCGAACTGTTTTCGTTCCTTTGCGTATGCCAGGGCGTCGTCATAGGCGCGCTGGGCGATGGCCGTGTACAGGGCTGCGATCATGATCCTTTCCACATCCAGGTTGTTGATCATCTGCAACCAGCCCTGGTTCAAGCCCTCCGGGCCGCCCAGGAGGTTCTCCTTGGGCACCCGCACGTTGTCGAAGAAGAGCTCACAGGTGCTGAGGATGTTGTTTCCGAGCTTCTTCATCTTCCGTATGGTCAGGCCCTCCACTTTGCCCGGCACCATGAAGATGGAAATCCCCTCGTATCGGCTGCACTCCTTGTCGGTCTTCGTGCAGGTCATGATCATATCGGCGATGTCCGCCCCGGAGATCATCGTCTTCTGGCCGTTGATCACGTAGTCGTCCCCGTCCGGGACGGCACTCGTGGTGATGGCCGAGGCGTCCGATCCCGCATCCGGCTCGCTCAGTGCAAAGGCGCCTCGAAGCTTTCCCTTCGCAATTTGAGGGAGGTACTTCTTCTTCTGCTCTTCGCTTCCGTTCAAGTAGATCTGCTCCCCGGCGAAGAAGACCGGCCCCAGAAAGATCCCGCACGCTGCCTCACTCCCGTATGCAAGCTCTTCTGCAGCGATCACGAAGTCCATCACCGTCCCCCCCACCCCACCGTATTCCTCTGGAAAGGGTAGCCCCAAAAGGCCCGTTTCCACCATCTTGTCCACCAACTCAAAGGGGAAGCGTCCCTCTTCTTCCAGCTGCCGGTCCAGTTCTCGGGAGGTCTCCCGCTCGACGAATTTCCGGATCGTCTGACGGAAGGCCTCCTGCTCCTCTGTGAATCTGAAATCCATCTTCTTTGGCCTCCTAGGAGTTGAAGTAAGCTCGACCCCCCTTTTTCAACTGGAACGGGGCCGGAATTTGGGCAGGCTGATCTCCTCGGTTCGATCTTCAAAGACCAACTCCACCGGCATCCCACAGTAGAGGTCTTCGTTCTTGCACTCCACAATGTTCGAATGAAAGCCGGGTCCCTCTTCCAGGCGAACCATCGCCACGTTGTACGGCATGTCCTCGTCAAAAGCAGGATGGTAGGTCTGGTGAACGATGATGAAGGTGAAAATCTCGCCTCTCCCTGAGAGCTTGTCCCACGTCGCCTCCAGGCTCGTGCACTTCGGACACAGGACGCTCGGCGGAAACCGCACGTGTCCGCAGTTGTTGCACCGCTGCATACGTAGCTCATGCTCCCTGCAGGCCTTCCAGAACGGCGCCGAATCCTCTGTTGGCAAGGGCACGGGTTTCTCGAACATGGATCCTACCTCCTCAGGATGAGCGTGCTGTAGCTCAGGGTGGGAGGGTACTCGTGCGGCGCCCCTCCGTAGCCGTTGACGAAACAGATCTCTGCATCCTTGACTTGCCGCTCTCCGCACTGCCCCCTCAGCTGGCGAACCGCTTCCACCACATGCCCCATGCCCATCAGGTGTCCCTCTGACATGAGTCCACCCGCCGTGTTGGACGGCAGTTCACCATCCAGACCCAGTCTGCCTCCCTCGACGAAACTGCCCCCTTCTCCCAGCTTGCAGAAGCCGAAGTTTTCGAGTTCGTTGATGACCAGGATGGTAAAGCCGTCATAGAGTTGGGCCACGTCGATGTCCTTGTGCGTGACCCCGGCCATGTGAAAGGCCATTTCCGAAGCTTTGGTGCCGCCCCTGTGCTCGGTCTTCTCGGGCCAGGGAGGTACCATTTCCGATGAATGGGATTGTCCCATTCCCATGATGTAGACAGGTGGGTGTTTGAGATCCTTGGCCCGCTCTGCAGAGGTCACCACCACCGCACCCCCACCATCGGTGTTCACGCAGACGTCCAGGAGATGAAGGGGCTCGATGACCATGCGCGAGTTCTGATGGTCCTCGATCGTGAAGGGTCCCTTGGGGCGCATCTGGGCATGCGGGGTCAGGCAGGCGTGCTTGCGGAACGTTACCGCGATCTCGCCCAACTGGCGACTCGTCAGTCCGTACTTGTGCATGTGATTCCGCGCGATGTGCGCTTGGAAGGGGATGGCTCCGATATCACCGTAGGGCATCGTGAACTCGAGGTTCGGAAGCGTCATGTGGACGCCCTGCGGGTTGTTCTGGTTGCCGAAGGCGCAGACCACGACGTTACACATGCCCGCATCGATGGCCATAGCCGCGGTCTGGATCATCGCGATCGGTGTCGCGCCTCCGATGTCCATGGTGTTCGTGAAGGTGGTCGACAGCTCCATCAGGGCCGCCACCCTCGCTCCCCAGCCGTGTTGTTCCCCCAATCTAACCGGATTGATCACAAGGGCACCATCCACATCGTCGCGGGTAAGCCCTGCATCCTCGATAGCAATCTTCATGGCCTCCAGGGTAAAGGACATGTTGCTCACTCCGGGGATCTTGCCAATCTTGGTCAACCCCACACCCGCAATCACGTACTTGTCCTTCAGGCTCATCCGTGTCGCTCCTCGAGTCCTGATTCGGCTCTTACTTCGATTTCCAGACCGGCTTCCGCTTCTCCTTGAAGGCCTTGGGCCCCTCCCGGGCGTCCTCGGTCATGAAGATTTCGGCTGCGATATGCAGTTCCAGGTTCAATGCATCCTCCATCTTGAGATCCATGCACTGGCGAACCGACCTCTTGACGGCCTGGATAGCGAGGGGTGCATTCTCGCAGATCTTCTCGGCCATCTGCATAGCTGTGGCCATGAGATCTTCTTTGGGTACGACCCGGTTGATCAGGCCAATCTCGAGTGCCTGCTGGGCACTGATGAACTCGCAGGTGAGCAGGATCTCCATGGCCCACACGAACGGGACCTGACGGGGAAGCCTCACCGTGGTACCCCCACCAGGGAAGAGGCCGCGCTTCGGCTCAGCGATCGAGAAGGTAGCGTGTTCGGCAGCGATGCGGATATCCGTCCCCTGCAGCATCTCCAGCCCGCCGGAGGAACAGATGCCGTTCACCGCTCCGATGATCGGCTTCCAAATGTCCCCTTCCCGGAGTACGGCAACGAGAGGGGCATTCGGGGCATACTCCTCTCCAAGCAAGGACTTCTTCCCACTGGCAAGGTCGTCGATGTTTTCGGTCACAGCGGGAATGAACGTCTTCAGGTCTGCGCCGACACAGAAGTCCTTGTCTCCCGATCCTGTGAGAATAGCCACCCAAAGGTTGGGGTCGTCGCGGAAATCCAGCCAGGCATTGGCCAACTGCCCCATGGTATCAAAATCCATCGAGTTCCTTGCCTCCGGACGATCGATCGTCACGATGGCAATGTTCCCCTTCTTCTCGTAGATGACAGCCATTCTTCCCTTCTCCTCCTTCCGGTTCCGGGGCTTTAAGGTTGCCCGGGTGATTCCCCAAAGGCAACCTTGCGGGCGCGCCATCGGGTGATGGAAGCCAGATTTTCACCAAATGGTGAATAATCTAGTTGTAACAAAGCCCCTGCCTTCGTGTCAACAGAAAAAGCACGCTCGCACCATTATGACTTCTACATCACGCCCCTGATGTGCTATAGGTCCTGCAAGAACAGTAGCTCAAGATCGAGGGGGTACCAAACATGAGTACCATGGGAAAAGTGCTGTGGGTGGACCTGGATACGGGCCGGATCGAGGAAGAGGAGATCCCTCACCAGATCTACGAACAACTGCTTTCCGGCGCCGGACTCGCCGCCTGGGTTTCGTTCTCGGCCATCCCCCGGGACGCGGACCCGCTGGGCCCGGAAAACGTGATCGGCTTCGTGTCCGGCCTGCTCTCCGGAACCGGTGCTCAAATGGTTGGCAGGTGGATGGTGACGGGGAAGTCTCCCCTGACCGGAGGCTGGGGCGAGGCGAATGGGGGTGGCTACTTTTCCCCTGCTATCAAACGAGCGGGCTATGACGGTATCTTCATCCAGGGCGTATCGAGTCAGCCCGTCTATTTGCGGGTCGCCGATGGCAAGGCCGAACTCGTGGACGCAACGAAACTCTGGGGCCTGGACACCGTTACCACCGAGCAGAGGATCAAGGAGGAATCGGAAAAGGGGGACGTACTCGTGGCGTGTATAGGGCCCTCTGGAGAACGGTTGTCGTTGATCTCCGGGGTCGTGACCGATGGGGCGAGAATCGCGGCCCGGTCAGGCATGGGAGCGGTCATGGGATCGAAACGTCTGAAGGCCGTTGCCCTGTCTGGACGGGCGAAGATCGAGACGCACGATCCTGAGAAAGTGAAGGAGCTCTCGAGGGATTTCAGCCAATGGGTCAAGGAGGGAGAGAAAGGAGCAAGGTGGATGACCTCAGGCGTCACCCGGATCCTTTCCCGCTTCATGCGGGTCTCTCCCGTGGGATTCGGGGGATCAGGAGACATGATCCGGTCCGTTCTTCGGAATTTCGGAACCATCGTCACGAACGTGATATCGGCCGAGACCGGTGACTCGCCGGTCAAAAACTGGAAGGGAACGGGGCATCGCGATTTCCCGATTTCCACGCACTCGAGCAAGCTCGAGCCTGCCCGCATCCTTGCACACCAGCAGAAGCGGTACCATTGTTACAGCTGTCCGATCGGCTGCGGGGGCATTCTCGATCTGTCCGGCAAGACCCGTTATCCCCTTTCCGAGACCCACAAGCCCGAATACGAGACCTGCAGCGCCTTTGGAAGCCTGATCCTGAACAACGATCTGGATGCGGTGTTCATGATCAACGACATGCTCAACCGGGCAGGGATGGACACGATCTCAGCCGGATCCGCCGTCGCCTTCGCGATGGAATGCGCCGAGCAGGGAATCCTGAGTCTCGAAGAAACGGACGGGCTCGACCTGTCGTGGGGCAATGTAGAGGCCGTCGTGGAACTGCTAAGAAAGATGATCGATCGGGAGGGGGTCGGGGACGTGTTGGCCGACGGCGCGGCGAGGGCGGCAGAGCGGATCGGCAGGGGATCCGAGAAACTCGCCATGCATGTCGGGGGACAGGATCTTCCGATGCATGACAGCCGACTGGACCCGGGATTTGCGGTCGCCTACTCGATGGAACCGACCCCCGCGAGGCACACCAACTACTCGTACATGTACCTCGAACTCTATGCACTCCACGAGGTCTTCCCGGGACTGCCGGCAGTGGATATGGTTTACCGGAAGTCGTCGAGGCTTTCGACCAAACAAAAGGAGATCCTTCTCTCCGCCGCGAGCAAGTACATGCAGGTCGCAAACGGAGCCGGCGCGTGCCTGTTCGCGATCCAGTGCGGTCCCCGGTATCCCTTGGTCGAATACCTGAATGCCGCCACAGGTTGGAACAGAAAACCTCAGGACTACCTCGAGATAGGCGAACGGATCCAACACCTGCGCCAGGCCTTCAACGTGAAACACGGGAAGGTCCCGCGTCGCGACTTCCGGCTGCCCTCCCGGGCCGTCGGTGACCCTCCAATGGCTTCAGGGCCGCTGAAAGGGATCAAGGTGCCCATCGGAGAGTTGGAGGAGAGCTTTGCCAAGGCCATGGGCTGGGACGAGCAGGGAAGGCCCCTGCCGGAGAGGCTCAAGGCTTTGGGGCTTGCGGACGTGGCCGAGGAACTGAGCGCTCTCGGAGACTAGGCGGCCGTCTGAGAATAGCCTCCGCATGCAATCGGATCGAAAGATCGGATCACCGCTTACACTTAGCGGCGCCGAGGTAAGACAGGAGTGTCTCGCGGGTCGAATAGCGGAACGTGAACCCAACCTCCTCCCTGACCTTTTCCGTACTGAGAACGATCGGATACTTGATGAACTCGAGGCCGCCGGGGGGTGACTCTTCCTGAAGCCTGAGTCGCCACGAGAGGGTGAGCACTGCGGACAGCAACTTGGCCGGCACCGCGATGCAGGGTCTTCCCGTTTCCGCGATAACTTCTCTGTAACGCAGAGCGCCCTCCCCTCCCGCATTGAAGACCCCTCGCTTCTTGCTCCGGATCAATGTGGTGATCAATTCGGCCAGGTCTTCTTCGTGGAGGAACTGCACCAGAGGGTCGTATCCGGCGAGCCGGATCATCACCGACTGGAACATGCCTGTGCTGACGGACCCGATGCCTTCGGGCCCGAGGATCGAACAGGCCCGGACGACGTTTACACAGAGGTCCGGGGAACTCGCCATCAATTCCTGGAACATCCGATCCGCCTCTCCCTTGTCCCATGAGTACTGAAAGCTCTCGACAGGCCGCAAAGGGGAGTCCTCTTTGAGCGGGACGGGATTGTCGGCATGGGGCCCATACGAGGTGTGACTGCTCAGGTAGAGCAAGTATTCCACTGAGGCCTTCTGACAGGCCTCGATGAAGTTGCGCGCACCGTCAATGTCGATCCGTCGGGCACCCTCAACATCGTGTGTGGGCCGTACAGCAAAGGCCAAGTGTACGGCCGCATCGACTTCGTTCTCGATCATCACATCCGCGAAGGGCTCCCGTACGTCCCGAGAATAGAAACGCAGTTTGGGGGGCTCGGATCGGGGTGGATTCAAGTCGATCCCCACGATGCTCTCTACCTCTTCTTCCTGGGTCAGTCTTTGGAGCAGCCGATTCCCGAGGTAGCCTGAAACACCGGTCACGGCGATTCGACGCATTCGGGTTCCTCCCTGGTCTTCACTGGCAGGATCGTTCCATCACACCTCACCACAAGGCACGTGTACTGTATTCCCGGCCCGGAAATCTTGTCAACAAAAACCTTCCTTTACCTGTCGTGAGGGTTCCGCTATCCTTGGCTCGGCCTCACGGGAGCCCGGATATTTGACGAGTCGAGTTTGCTGCAGAGGTTGCGTTTTGAGTCCTGAAGCTGTGGTCTTCACCGCGAAGGGCTCAAAACGTAAGCTATGCGGTGAAATCGGCTCGCCCGCAGGGTGAACAATGCCGAGAAATTTCAGTTATTCTCTGGGGATAATCCGTACCCGTAGATTGCGCCGGGAAATCCAATGTAAGCTGTTGATTCGGATAGGAGTTCTCAAAACCTCTCGGCATTGTTCATGAAATGTTCGGGCTAGCCACAAGGCGGGGTATCCATGCCATTGATCGAAGTCCCCCACGGAAGACTTTACTACGAGATACACGGGCAGGGAAGGACGCTGGTCCTGCTCCACGGGATGTGGTCCAACAAGAACGTCTGGAGAAGAATGGTTCCGGAACTGGCGAAGAACAACGAAGTCATCCTCTTGGATCACATGGGCCACGGCGAATCCGACCGGATGCGGGTACCCTATCGCCCGGCCACCTATTCTTCGGACCTGGGACACCTTCTCGATTCCCTCGGGAAGAGCCAAGTCATCCTTCTGGGGTTTTCACTGGGCGCCTCCGTTGCGCAGGAAGCCTATTTTCAAAATCCTTCAAGGGTCACGGCCCTCGTCCTGATAGCCACCCCACCCCCTTACAAGCTCCACTGGATGATCGGCATATCCTTCGTCTCCCTGCTCGAAAAGCTCGGCATCACCTCCTTGAAAAAGGAAACGATCAAGGCCCTGGGCCGGCGTTATTCCAAGGGCACGGACAAAGGGTTCATAGAAAAGACCCTGAACGAACTCGCCTCGTACGATGACGACGAGTTCGCCCGCCTGTTGCGAAGCGCCTGGGACAGGGGAAACATCGGACGGGAAGCCGGGATTCGCGTCCCCACTCTCCTCGTGATCGGGGAAAGGGACGGGATCATCAGCCATTCGGTTTCCATCCAGCAGGCGATTCCCGACTCCCGGCTTTCCATCGTTTCCGACTGTAACCACTCCGTCTTGTTCGATCGTCCCGAGCGGGTCCTCCGAGAAATTCAGGATTTTTTGGACGAAGTGCACCCAAATTCGTAGTCGTACGGACAATTCTTCACCATTTGGTGCAATTTTCTTGACATGGGTTTTATTCCTTCCCTATAGTAGAGGGTGTCGATTAGCGGAGATTCTCTTCTTCGCAGTCATTCCTTCGCAAGAGGGAATCCATTGGCTTCAGGAGCTTAGGGACTCCCGATGGAGCCTTTCCCCGCAACTCTCGGGCGGGGACGGGAGTGACGACGATTAGGGGTTTCTCGACACCCTTTTGTAAGGAACGTTTCAGGTTCCCTTCGAGGCCTATGAATGGCCAACAGAGCACTCATCGGCAAAGAAACCCCGACCGTCGTCGCGGAGGTGAAGGCAGAAGAGACGGTCCCTTTTGCCGAGGCGCTGGGCGACCTGAACCCGCTCTACGTCGATGAGGAGGCGGCAAAGAAGAGCAAGTTCGGCAGCCTTCTGGCTCCTCCAACGTTTCCGGTAACTCTGGCTGCCGGGACCATGGATCCGAACCTCTTCTTCGAACTCGAGCTCAACTTCGCCTCCATCGTACACGGCGAGCAGGAGTTCGAGTACTTCAAGCCCTTGAAGGTAGGGCAGAAGATCACCATCGAAGGCAAGGTCGCGGACATTACGGAGAGGCAGGAAAGGAACGGCACCCTGGACGTGGTCGTTCTGGAGACCACCGGGTACGATGAGGCGGGCGAGAAGATCTACATCGCACGCGGGACCTTGCTGTCCAAGCGTCTGGAGGAAGGAGGTCAGGGGTCAGGGGTCAGGGATCAGGGGTCAGACCCAGATCCCCCGCCGCCTGCAAGGGAAGGGAAAAGGATCTCGACGCCCCCATCCTTCGCATCCCTCCAGGAAGGGGACGAAATCGAACCGATGGCCAAGCCCGAAATCACCAAACAATCGCTGATCGATTACGGCGAGGCCGCGTTGGATGGGAATCCCATGCACACGGACGACGAGTTCGCCCAGGACGCAGGCTATCCAGGTGTCTTCGCTCAGGGCATGCTGAGCATGGGCTTCCTGGCCCAGTACTTGGTCGAGCGATTCGGAATCGAATCTCTGAGGAGAATCAAGGTGCGGTTCGTGGAACACACCTGGCCCGGGGAGAAAATCGTCTGCAAGGCTGTGGTGGAAAGGAAGTACACGGAGGGCGGTGAGAACCGAGTGGACCTGGACATCCACACAGCCAACCACCAAGGGGAACAGAAGCTCATCGGAAAGGCAACGGTTCAACTGCCTTAGAGGGTCGGCAGGAATCTATCGCATTTTTTCCTGTCGACCCACTCGCGCAGGGATTGAGGAAAATGATGGTATGAAATAATGGTATGCACCAGTGGAGGGAAGCCATGGCAGAGATGAAAGAAGCTGTTGTTGTCGACATGGTGAGGACGCCTTTCTGCAGGTCCGGAAAGGAAAAGGGCTACTTTCGAGACTTCCGTTCCGACGACATGGGGGTCGAGGTCTTGAAGGAGATCACCCAACGAAACGGAGTCGACCCCGGGGATGTGGAGGATGTCATCCTCGGCGCGGTGGAGCAGATGGGGGAACAGGCGCACCCCGGAAGGAACTGTCTCGTTCTTGCCGGGTTTCCTTACGACGTGGCCGGATTCAGCGTGGAGCGGGCCTGCGTGACCGCCATGTCCGCGGTCCACGTGGCCGCCATGGGCGTACAGAGCGGTATGGGAGACATCTACATCGCCGGCGGCATCGACAGCATGACACACCTCTCCCTGCCGGTCGTCACCCCGGACACGGACTTCGACGCCCTGCTCAAAGAACCCGGCACGATGCTGAGCGCCATGAACCCGAACCCCCGCATGTACGGGACCCTGGATCCTTTGGAGCTCGTGGGGGGAATTACGGCGGAGAAGCTGGCAAAGGACTACGACATCCCCAGGGAGGACATGGACCGGTGGGGCTTGATGAGTCACCAGAGGGCCGTGGCTGCACAGCAGGCGGGACGGTTCAAGAGCGAGATCGTTCCCTGCCAGGGCCTGGCACCGGACGGCACCCCTGTGACCGTCGAAGACGATGTGGGCCCCCGTGCGAACAGTACGTACGAGAAGATCGCGTCCCTGCCCACACCCTTCATGCCCGGGGAAGGCCGGATCAATGCAGCCACATCCTCGGGGACCGCGGACGGCGCAGCGGTCTGCCTGATCACTTCCAAGGACAGGGCGAAAGCAATGGGCAAGAAACCCCTGGCAACGATCCGCGCCATGGCTGTGGCCGGGTGCGACACGAGGATCATGGGCTACTCGGTCG
>Ga0180437_10011018_pt1 | contig 10917 bp, 7 predicted proteins | sample SS_ome_4_FD_132410 | JGI IMG/M metagenome (GOLD analysis project Ga0180437, IMG submission 132410) | Hypersaline lake sediment archaeal communities from the Salton Sea, California, USA - SS_3_D_1 metaG | ecosystem: Environmental > Aquatic > Non-marine Saline and Alkaline > Hypersaline > Sediment... | reverse complement strand
TCGTAATAATTGATTTTATCATCTGGATTTAATATTTCTGAGAGAAACTCGATGATATTTGTAATCGTGTCTTCTTCAATGGCTCTCTCTATCATTTCTTCCTTTAATCTTTTTAAAAATTGCTGTTTTAGGAACTCCTTGTATTTTATGATGATAGCTTCATTTTCCTTTCTATCGCTACAAACTTCAACGACTTCTCCCAATGGCGTTGAATAAGTAAACCCATGACCTTGAGGACCTAGCCCACCTAGAAGTACCATGGACATGTTATAAAACTTGTATTCATCCTTGTAATTTCTCAGTTTAACTTCATTCTTCTTAAGATTGTTTAAGGAGATTAAATGCGTTTTGTTATATCCATAATTTAGATAATATAAATTTGAATCCCCTTTTTGCCTGAACTCATTAAAAGATCCCTGATTCTCTTGAATGACTCTCAAAAATCTTTTTATCCGACCGATTTTTTGAATACTTAGTCCATACATAGGGTATCCATCAAGTTGCCATAGAAGTTGCCTTCGCGTTAATGGCATCTGGCTCAAATAATTCATGGCTTCACTAGAATTAAGGTATTGGACAAGAAAATTGAAAATATTTTTTGGCATTGTTTTAAAAACGTAATAAATTAAAGAATCTGAGATGTTTCCAAATAAATCCTCCAGGTTTGCCATGACTATCTTATCTTTCTTCGTGTCATTTATCAGTTTGAGTTCTTCTTGAGAAAGGTTTCTTTCGAGTAAATCATATTTATTCAAGAACTTTGTTAAATCGATAATCTTTCCAAATTGAAATGCTCTTAGGTAATTATAATGAAGTTTAGAAATGATTTCAAGTCTTTTTGGGATTTTTTCTACATCAATAAATACATCTACTTTATCAGAAAAATCTAATAACTGCCTAAAGTATTTGAACTTTCTCAGTCTCAGTAGAAAAGAAAGGACATGGTAGTAGTTATTTTCGAGTATAGCATGGTTTTTTTTATCCATGTCAAGAAGAGTAGATTTTGGATATTTATCTCCCTTGAAATTTAAAATCGCTAGTTTTAATTCTTCAATATCGTTCGATTTTAGAGATTCAATAATACTCGGAATGTTTTCTGAAAGCATCTTATACTATAATTATATAAATAGAATTTTAAATTAAATTTATGGATTATAATAATTTAAAAATCTAAGAATATTTTATACCAGAAAAGACATGGAATGAATGCACATGGCTACCATAATAATTGACACGGAAGTAAAAAAAGATAGTAAAAAAATAAGCAGGCATATTTATGGACATTTCGCTGAACATCTAGGACGCTGTATTTACGATGGATTTTATGTGGGAGAAGATTCTCAGATTCCAAATACGAGAGGTATCAGGAACGACATAGTTGAAGCGTTAAAAAAAATAAAGATACCTAACTTACGATGGCCTGGGGGATGTTTTGCAGACGAGTATCACTGGAAGGACGGTATAGGTCCTAAAGAAAAAAGACCTGCAACCATCAACACTCATTGGGGAGGAGTGATTGAAGATAACTCCTTTGGCACTCACGAATTCTTTGATTTATGTAAGCAACTTGAATGCGAGCCAATCATTGCTGGTAATGTTGGTAGTGGGACCGTCCAGGAGATGGCTAATTGGATCGAATACATTACATTTAATGGAAAAAGCACATTAGCAGATCTTCGCAGGTTAAATGGAAAAGAGAAACCTTGGGAAATCAAGTATTGGGGTATTGGAAACGAGAACTGGGGCTGTGGTGGGAGCATGTCTGCTGAATATTATTCAGATCTTTACTGTCAGTTTTCGACCTATTGTAAAAATCTTTCTGGAAATCAATTATATAAGATTGCCAGTGGCATTACGAAGGAATACCCTTTAGACGCTCTATTGCATTGGTATGATGTTTTGTTGAAAAAAACGATACCTCACAATAATTTGGGAGCGTATTCTGGAAATTATATAATTCATGGCGTTTCTTTTCATTGCTATACTAGAGCAGGATTCAATAATCCTGCAATAAAATTTAACAAGAGCAGGTGGTTTGCCACGATGAAAGAAGCACTTCATAACCAGAAATTGATAATAGAAATCATTAAAATTATGGATAAACACGATCCCAATAAAAACATCGGATTAATAATTGATGAATGGGGTACGTGGTGGGCCGTTGAACCCGGTACTAATCCCGGCTTTCTTTATCAGCAAAATACCATGCGCGATGCTTTAGTAGCTGCTTTACATTTAGATTTTTTTAATAACCATTGCGAACGAGTGCACATGGCTAATATAGCTCAAACTATTAATGTATTGCAAGCAATGATATTAACAAAAGATGAAAAAATGATTTTAACTCCTACATATCACGTGTTTGACTTGTATAAAGTTCATCAAGAAGCAACTTTATTACCAATAACGATTATTACTGAAGAATGCGGCAAGGGAAAATCTCAACTCCCCTCTGTTAACGGTTCTGCATCAATGAATGCCAATAAAAAAATACATATCTCACTAAGTAACATCAATCCTGATAACGCTCTTGATATCTCAATAAACTTTTCCGACACTTCTATCAAGGATAAAGCTATTTTTGCGCTCATTCTTCGAGGAAATGAAATTAATTCTCATAATACTTTCGAATCCCCTAATCAGGTAAAATTAATAAAATTTGATTCAGCTAACTTTACAGTTAAGGAAAATAAATTGAGTTTCAAAATGCCATCGATGTCAATAATCGTGATTGAGTTGTAATTAAGAAGGTGGCTTGAAATCGGTTATTTTCTGTTTATCTATTTTCTTTTCTTTGATTAATCGCATTTGACTGATCAACCAACATATTTCCTCATATGTAGAAGAGGATTTAAAAATTTCATCTTGTTTTTTCTTAATTTCTTTTACAGTTGGCTTGCCCTTTTCTTTGGTGAGAGAAATCTGCAATTCTGCTAATATTTTGCATAATTCCTTGTAAGGTTTTCCTTCTTGTGCGAGGGTATGTGCGTTAACAGTTATTACGGCTTCTAAATCGGGGGTAAGACCTGCCTCAATGAGGTCTATTGTATCTTCGTATCGAATCTTTAACTCGTCTCTCCTTTCAATAGGCGATATTTGACCGAAACCCTTCTTTAAACCATCCATTATAGGGAGGAAGGCTCCATATTCTTTTCCTTGCTTAAAGATTTGAATCTTAGCAGGCTTTTCTCTCTTTTTATTTAATACACCTGCTTTTTTCTCGCTTAATTCCTTTTTCTTTTTCGAAGCTTTTTGGCCCTGCCATAAATAAATTGTTTTTTTGTCGTCGATTAAAAATACCTTGTTTTCGGCAAAATCTACCTTTTTTACTTTTCTTAAAGCTCCATTCTCACTCACGCTATATAAAATCATTGTATAAACAGCTTTACTCGATTTTTTAAGTGATATTATTATATAAGTTGGATTTTAAAAGCTTTAACACTTTGGTGAAATTCATGTCCAAGTATAAATACAAGGTATAAATATTATTAGATTGAAATACAATTATGAGTGAAAAAATTGAACTACCCGAAGAAAAGTTAACAAGAACTACTAAGCTCAACTTTAGTTTTGGAGCTTTTGCTAATAATGTACTTAACGGCTTTGTTTTTGCCAATATTACCTTCTTTTATAATCAAAAGCTAAATGCAGATGCAACCCTTTTGGGTTTAGGTTGGTTAATATTTGCGATTTGGAATACTGTAAATGATCCAATTGTCTCGTATTTCATTGATAACACGCGGACCAAAATTGGTAGACGTATTCCATACATTCGCTATGGTTCCATTTTATACGCTCTTGCATTTATTTTCTGTTGGATCCCTATTGCGCCTCAAGGTAATCAAATTGCATTATTTTTCAACTTCATATTGGTTTTATTTCTCTTAGACACGATGTTTTCCATCGTAGGTTGCTGCTTTTTTTGTTTACCTGCTGAGATTGCTATTACAGCTAAAGGACGTGCTAGTTTGGGGGTATATACATCAGTAATTGGTTTTCTGAACATCGTTGTTGGAATAGTACTTCCAATATTTCTATTTACAAGTCAAGAAGGCATCCCAGATAGTTTTTACGTTACCATTGTACTTTTAGGGCTGCTTTGTGGCTTGTTACTTTTTGTAACTTCATATTTTTACGAAGAAAACATGTTTGCCCAATTACAACCTCACGAACCGTTTATAGAAGGTCTAAGATTAACTCTTAAAAACAAGGCTTTGTGGATCTTTATGATACCTGCATTTTTCATAGCAATTGCTTACCCAATCTTTCAAACGGGGTTGCTCTATTACATAGATTATGTTATTTCTGGTGTAGATTTGATTTTCTTTGTACTTGCTCTAATTTTAGGAATTGTGTTTGGAATGGCCATTAATGTAGTTAAAATGGTATCATTAGGACCAAAAAAAATAATGATCCTCAACTTATCAGTAATTTCTGCCGGATTCCTGGTAATGTTTATAATGGGGCAAAATACCGCTCTTATAGCTATACCTACATTTGCAGCAGGATTTGGGTTCGCAGGTGCGATGGTTTCTAATAGTGTATTGATGGGAGATGTCATTGACAACGATGAGCTCATAACCGGGAAACGTCGTGAAGCTATCTACGGTGGTGTAAACGCAATCATTACAAAACCCTCGCTATCAATAGCCAACTGGTTGTTTTTAAGCATATTAGTTGCCTATCAATTCATTGATCCTATCCTAGTAGGGGAAGAATACATAAAGCAACCGCAAACTGCGTCCGGTATCTTAGGGATTCTCATCGCATTTTGCTTAGTCCCCTCTATCTTAACGGCAATATGTGCAATAGCCCTTTATTGGTTTCCGTTAGACGGTCCTGAATGGCTCAAGAAGAAAAAGGAATTAATTGAACTTCACGAAAGAAAGGAACAAGAATACCTCCAAAAACTCGCAAAAGAAGGAAAATTAATGTCTTTAAAGTAATTAGAGACTAGAGTAATCAATTATGAATGCTCGAGAACGAGTATTAAAAGCCATTAACCACGAAGAGCCTGATCGGGTGCCTTTATTCAATCAAGATTCAATGCCTGGATTTAGAAAGAATTTATACGAGTATTGGGGTGGAAATTTTAAAAAGGAATCAAAATACCGCATTTATTATAGGGATTATAATGTAGAGAAAAAATTAGGCTTTGATTGCGCATGGGGTGCCGGGGGATTGCCAGTAAATCCACCTAGTGACGTTATGAAAGACAATCCTTTGCCTAAACTTGACGATCCAAACCGTTATGTAGATTATGACGGAAGAATTCACGAAAAACCAGCCATCACTTCATCTGATATCGCCTGGTATTTGACGAATTATATCACGACAGAAGAAATGGCAGATAAGTTCTACGATACATACTACGGTGTCGAATGGGAAGTAGTTCCCGGGTACGCTGAAAAAACAAATAGGAGACTAAAAAGATTTCCAACAGACGAATTTGTGCCTTGCGCTCATTTATACGCAATCTTAGAACCCCTATGGGAGGGCATAGGCTTAGGATTGCTCGTGAAATTGATAAGAAAAAATAAGCAAAAAATTAAGAAATATATCGATTTGAGAACCAAGGTAGGAGTTCAATGGGCAAAAGCCGTGGCAGAAACAGATTTTGACGTGGTCTTTTTATGCGACGATACAGCGTATAAAAATAGCACGATGATAAATCCCAAACATCATCGGGAGTTAATCGTTCCTGCGTACAAAAAGATGGTTCACGAGATAAGGAAGGCCGGAAAATTCGCCCTTTTTCATTCGGATGGCTTTACTGAACCGTATTTTGATGGTTTAATTGAAGCTGGTTTTCACGGCGTTGAATCGCTCGAACCTTTTGCTGGAATGGATCTAAAACATTTAAAGGAAAAATACGGTGATAAATTGTGCCTGGTTGGTAATATAGACGTTTCAGGCGTGTTACCCTTCGGAACTAAAGATGAAGTAGTAGAAGCCGTCAAAAAATGTATCAAGGATGCCGGGGAAGGGAGTGGATACATGCTAAGTCCGTGTACTGATTTGACTAATTCGTGTAAGGTAGAAAATGTATTAACAATGATTGCAGCTGCGAAAAAATATGGTCAATATCCATTAAAGATAAAAGATTAAAAGCCAATAATCCACTTTGTTTCTGCTTTAAATAACTCATCGACCATGTCTCTGATTTCTTCAGGGCTACATATGCTAGCTGTATTAGGATCGAGTAGAACAGCGTGGTATATTTTTTCGCGATCATTTTCAAGTGCTCCTTCAACTGCAGCTTTTTGTACCATGATATTTGAGGTACATAATGCTTGACAGACAGTAGGCAAAACAATCCCTCCTTGGGGATGCAAGCCATGATCGTCTGCAAACACGGGAACTTCCACGCAGCATTCATTTAGAAGATTAGTAATTATTCCTCCTTCCTTATTCATGACATTTCCATTGAACCGGAAGGCTTGGCCTGTTTCCATTGCGTTGATTATATTCGAGGCATATTCACCTGAATGTTTTTGTTTAAGCTTGAGCTTTTGGCGTTTTATTAATTTCTCAAATTTTCTATCCATTCCTTCATACATGGAATTAGACAAATCTAAATAAAAGGCGTGCTCTAATTTATCAAATAATACACCATCTCCAGCGTATTTTTCTAGTAGGTCCTTCCTTTTTCTATAGTAAGGGAGATACTCACTTAGATGCCCGGATGATTCCGTCATAAAATACCCGGTAGCATTCATCATGTCTTTTCGCACTTTTTCAGTACTTTGAAGTTTTGGATTCTTTTTAATTCTTTCATGAACTAAAGGATAAGCATCTCTCCAAGTAGCATTAGGATCATTTGAATCTCGATACCATATTTCCAAAAACCACGCCATGTGGTTTATACCTGCACATAAATAACTAAATTCTCTTCTTCGAGCTTTAATAATGCCTCTTAGTACCATTTCAGTATGAGTTACTCCATGACATAAGCCTACAGTAGAATCTGGTAATAATTCATTGCAAAACCACGTGTTCATTGCCATTGGATTAGTATAATTAAGAAATAAAGGTTTTCTTCCATCTTTTCCTGCATTATGCCCAACTTCTTCTATGTCTTTTAAGATGGTTCTAAATACTGGAGCCGTTCTAAGGAACCGAAAAACGCCTCCAGGACCAATTGTATCACCTACACATTGAGAGACACCATATTTATAAGGAATATCTAAATCAATTTTAGTTGCTTCAAGCCCTCCTACTTGAATGGCACTTATAATATATTTAGCGCCAGTTATTGATTTTCTTTGATCAGTAGTATGCTCAAGTGACACATTCCCGAGTTCTTCTGGATTACTTTCAATATATCTTTTTAAATATCTATACATTAAATCTAAACGATGGGGATCAATGTCCTCAAGGCATATTACTAAATTTTCTCTAAGCGCTGGATGCATGAGAATATCGGTAAGTACTTCTTGCCCGAATACTAATGAACCTGCTCCGATAAATGTAATTTTAAGCATGATATACTTTAATTCACATTGTTTTAAAAATTTGAACAATGTTGTTTTTAACGCTCCTTCTCTTGCGAGACGACCTACAAATCTACCAATGTTGTTAGATTTGCTTTTTCTCTTGCGAATTTAGCGCGATCCTTTCTTAATATCTTTCTAGTCATGTCGTCTGTTGTTTTTTGGCGCCATTTTTCCAATCGAGTTTTCATATCATCGAGTATTTCTTGATGCGCTTCATCGTTAATAAGGTTATTCAACTCATAAGGATCTATGTTTAAATCATATAGTTCGTCCATATCGCGTTCATTCCAGACATATTTATATTGATTTTTAACGATCATACGATCTATATGAACCGAAAAATGCCCATTAGTTTCACACATCAGGTCTTCACGCCATTCTGCGTCCATATTCTTGCAGATTGGTAGGATACTTTGTCCATGTACGGGATTGGTAAAGGATGTTCCTGCAATGTCTAGAATTGTTGGTGCTACATCAATGGTACTTACAAATTTTTCTGATTTTTGATCCGCTGGAACTACTCCGGGAAAACAAAGAACCATAGGAACGCGCATCATCTCTTCCGGCATATAAGCGTCTTTATCAAAATGCCCACCATGGCATGCAACTGCATCGCCATGATCTGTTGTCCATATAATACATGTGTTTTCGGAAAGCCCCAAATTGTTCAAAGTGTCAAGGATAAGCCCTGCAGCCTCATCAATTAAGGTTTGCTGTGCGTAGCATAATGCCAATACTTTTTGCCATTCAGACCAAGGTAATGGATTTGGACGAATTATCTTTCCCAGTTTATTCAAGGGATAGTTCCGTTCTGATTGATATGTTTTTGGTTTATTTTTCAGATCATCTCGAAAGTTTGGATATTCTGGAATTGATTCTGGGGGATATAAATCTAAGAATTCTTGAGTCGCATAATACGGCTGGTGTGGGCCCCAAAAATCAACGCGTAGATGAAATGGTTCCTTATTTCCCTCTTGTGCAATTTTCCTTAATCTTTCACAAGCAAGATCAGCTAAGAAGAACGCTTCGTGAGATTCCTTCGGCGTGTTCATTATTCCTGTTGCACTTTCGGTACACGCTGCTCCTTCAATTCTATGAAGCTCCCCCGGGACAATATTTATTCCGAGCCTTTTATTGAAATCACTATTAGGCTCCGAAAAACTACGTTGAATTCGAACTTCAAAATGAGGTAAATCGTATTTCTTTAGAAATTCTGCATATTCTGGCTTTGTATAAGGATTATTATAATCCGGATAACTAAATCCTTCACATTTGTGGTCAAAGGCCGTTCCAGGCCCTGCGTGCCACTTACCATAATAATAATTCTTATAATCCACCTCTGCAAGCTTTTCTAGATAGCTTTCGTTTTTAAACTCGTTAAATGATAGGTTGGTTAATTCACGATGAGTATGAGGAAACAAGCCTGTTAACATCGTGCGCCGTGCTGGAGCACATAAAGGACAACATGTATAAGCGCGAGTAAATTCAACTCCTCGAGCGGCAAGTTTTTCAAAATTTGGTCTTTGAATCTTTGGAGCTCCCGCCATTTCACCATGTCCATAAAACGCTTGATGGTCTAACAGTAAGTATACGATATTTGGTTTTTTAACCATAATGTTCTTTTAAATATTCTATAGTAATAAAATATTGTCAAAATGGTATTTATTTCGTAAAAAATATTATTTACTATTTGGAGGTAGATTCCTGATTTGGTATTACACCTGCTTCTTTCTTTGCGTGTAATGCAATGATATCTTTCTTTAGTTTAACTAACGCATCACCCTTAAACGGATAAATTCTTATGCTGATTAGAGTAAGTGATCCTCCAATGAATACTATAATAAAAAATAATAATCTTATTCCTGCTAATACGGATTCTTCTTGCAAAAATCCCTGTCCTTCTTGATAATTAATAACTATTAGTCCAAAAGCTACGAAACTCCCGAGAAATTCATTCATCGGGATAATAAACAAAGCTGAGGCTCCACCGTATAATGCCTCTCGTCTCTGTCCGGTCTCAAGCTCATCTTGATCTATGGCATTACCCCCGAAAAGAGGTGCATACAATCCCACCATCGACATTGCCCCTGCCATAGCTAAAATCGGGTAAAAGAACCAATGTAAACCCGGGATTATCATCAATATACAAAAAACACTTAATAAAACCATTCCGTATTTTATTATATTCACGATGACCTTATCAACTGGCTTGGATTTCACCATGCGTGATAACAACGGAATCATTCCATAACTGGACAGGTAAAAAATACCACTAACCACTATTTCGCCTTCTGACAATCCCAAACCATATCCGAGCAACACCGGAAAAAGATTCATGAGCATTACCATCATGCCTGTAGAGAAACCAAAAAGTAATGAACTCAAAAACGCCTTTTTCTTGTACAAACCTAAAAATTGCTTGAAAATCTCCTTGGTGCTCTTTTCCTTGTATGAGGTTTTGTATAATTCAGGTCTTTCCTTAATTATATAAGAACCCACAAATAAACATAATGCATTTATTGTATTGCATACTACCAGAAAAATCCTGAATACATCCATATTGTTCCCTCCCTTCCAGATAGTTGGCAATATTAGGACAGAAAGCCCTCCTATTAAGTTCGCTATCCTAATTATTATTGATACATTTGTTCTTTCTTTATCCGACTCTGATACCTCTGGCACCCAGGCATTGAAAGAAACAAAAACTATTGTACCTACTGTATCCCACACGAAAAGATATACCAAGTACTGAACAAATTTCATTATCACTCCAGCATTGGCATTACCGGGAAAAGTTCCAATCCATGGAAACCAGATCAGGATATTTGTCACGATAAGGAATAAAGATCCATATCTAATATACGGGATACGACGTCCTAACTTGTGTCGGGGTTTGTCTGCATATATACCAAAAAGAACATCGTTCAAAGCGTTGTAAGCAAGGAACAACAGGCCAGCAAGCATGTAAAGTTCCAGTTGTAACCCGAAAACATCAATAAGATATGCAAATAAATAGAAATTCCTTATAACACCTATGAGATTATTAGATCCAAGCATTAATCCATAGGCAGCGAGTTGATCCCGGGGAATTTTACGTCCTACCCTCTGCGTGTCAATTTTTTCATTCATTTGGTAATCTCGTCTTACCGCTTATTTGATAAAATATGATATATTTATTATTATATTTATAATTATAACTATCTTAATGATTAGAACGCTAATAAAATATTCATAAGTCTAATATAATAATAGAATGAGGTTCACATATTGGATAAAATCAAACAAGCAATGCAAAGCCTGAAAAAAGGAAGGAACATCGCTGAAAAGTGCCATCACAGGCCAGAATTTCACTTTCTTGCCCCTGCATACTGGATGAATGATCCTAATGGTCCTATTTTTTATAAAGGGGAATATCACATGT
>Ga0180437_10011017_pt1 | contig 10918 bp, 9 predicted proteins | sample SS_ome_4_FD_132410 | JGI IMG/M metagenome (GOLD analysis project Ga0180437, IMG submission 132410) | Hypersaline lake sediment archaeal communities from the Salton Sea, California, USA - SS_3_D_1 metaG | ecosystem: Environmental > Aquatic > Non-marine Saline and Alkaline > Hypersaline > Sediment... | reverse complement strand
TGTGATTTTCTACAGACCTGTAGAAACTTACAGGGGGAACAGGGTACTATGGGGTTGTTGAATTAGGCAGAAATCGAAGAAAAAAAGCCTGATCCACGAGGGATCAAGCTTCTTTGGCGGCTGCGCGCAGCTCCAGGCTGGTGATGGCCCGGACGCTGCTCGTGCAGCCATGACGGCATTTGCAGATACGGGGGACCAGGTGCTCCATCTCGGGTGGAACGCCGGTCGCAGCAAGGACAGGAACTGAGAAACGGCTCCAGGTTCCGCACGCCGGGCATCTCCCCCAGCGGGTCCAGCGGAACAGCAGGGCAGCGAGGGTCTGCATGGTGCCCTCCCACTCAGTGCCCGAGCACGCGCACGATCTCGTCGCGCGGTACCTTGACCAGGTCGCAGCGGCCGAAGGCCTGCACCAGGCTCCCGGCTTCGTTGACCAGCGGGCGCAGGTTGGCGGCCTTGACCTGCCAGCCCTGGGTCAACTGGCCGACCATGAGCTGGGAGTCGGTGTGGACCAGCAGGCTGTAGTCCGACGGCGACTTGCCTGCCCGCTGGATACGGCTCGCCAGGTCCTTCAATCCGCCGATCAGGGACCGGTACTCGGCCTCGTTGTTGGTCACGCCGCGGCCAAAGTCGAGGCGAACGGTCTGCTTCTGGCCGGTCCTGGCCTGCAGGCAGTACGATGTGAGGTCCAATGTAACTCAAGAAAAGAATAGGGCTTTTGACGTTGCAAAGTCATTGAAACGCTGCACCGGATTGCGCCAAAGGGCAACTGGACGTATACTTTGTCCACCGTAACTCGAGAATGCGGGCTTTTTGTCCAGTGTAACTCAAGAAAGGAGGAATTCCCATGCCCTTCAAGCGCAAGCCGCCACCAGGCAACGTCCGCCGAGTCGTTTGCCTCGGCAACAACTTTCGCGGGGTGACCACCAACAAACGGGGTCACCTCATTCAGTTTGAGTCCGAACAGGAGCACAAGCTGATCTTGCTCCTGGAACGAGACTCTACGGTGGCCGATTTCGCCAGCCAACCGGAGACCCTGCATTTCCAGGATGGCAGCGGGCGACAGCGGAGCTACACCCCAGACTTTCAGGTGTGGCGCATAGATGGCGGTATCGAACTGCACGAGGTGACCATCGAAGCCCGGCGTGTTGCCCGCGAGTCGTTGCAGCTACGGGAAGCAGCCGCCCAGGCGATCTGCGGCCAGCGAGGCTGGCGCTACGTCGTTCATACCGACGAGACGCTGCCTTCCGGATACGAGTACACGAATCTCGACTTTCTGGCGCCGTTTCGCGCCCAGAGCTATGCAACCGCCGAAGGAACAGCATGGTGGTTGGGACAACTGGCAACCGGAGAGCCGGAGCATCCCCGGTCGATCATATCCCGGCCCGGATCGGAATTGGCAACAGTTCCTCTCCTCAACGTCCTCTACCACCTGCTCTGGCACGGCATCGTCCAGATGGATTGGCACCAGCCGTTCATCTGGCAGGGTGATTTTCATCCGGCGGCACGCATTTGGCTACCGGGCATGCTTTCCGCCGACTCTCAATTGCCGTTTGACACCACGAGCTCCAGCCGAGCTCAGGAGGGACCGTCATGAAGCCCACGACACCTCTCACTGCTGCCGATCTGTTTCAGATCGGCTACTGGTTTCGGCGGGAAGGGTGCCTGTACCAGATCGTCGCCTGGGATGCCAAAGATCCTCTTCAAGTCAAAGCCCGTGCTGTAGACGACGACATCATCCACCACTTCACCCTGGCCGAGTTGTTTGCTCCTACCCCGCTCACGCGGTTTGCCCCCACGCGAGCCGAGTTGCTGGCGATGCCGGATGCCGAAGGCAACGATCCGGTCAAGATCATGGATGCGGCGACATTGCCAACCAAGCTGCTGGAACGCGCCGATCGCATCATCCGCATCGTGGAGGCCGTGCAGCGTAACGTGGAAGGAACTCGACGCAGTTGTCAGCTTGTCTCCGAGCCGTTCTCCCTGACCGAGGCCACTCGCCAGGCTTGTGAAGCCTCGCCAGAACCCGTTTCCTTGAGCCGGTACTACGTCTACCGGTCCCTGTACCGGGAGCGCGGCGGCGATCGGGCTCTCATTGCGGCCGCCTTGCGCCGGAGCACCTACGGCAAGAGTCGGATCGACCCCAATGCCCAACACTTCATTGACACTGTTGTCCGCCGCTTCTACCGTACCAACCCGCCCATGCGTGCTCGGACCGTGTACAATGTTGCCCAACAGTTGTGGCAGCACAACCGCCAATGGTGGCTGAACTTTGAGAAAGCGGATGGGGCCACTGCCGACGAATTGGTAGAACGATTGCTCGACGTGCGCCAGCCGATCGACGAGTTGCTGTCCGACCCGGCCAGTGTCTCCCAGTTGGTCCAGATCAAGCTACCCTCGCGCTCCTGGTTTCACGGCTACGTGAAATGGTTCAGCACTCAACCAGGCGAGGGAGCCCAGACGTACGTCACCCGTCACGGGCAGGCGGACTGGGAAGACAACTTTCTGCTTTTTGATACCTTCGCCCAGAAGGCCACCCTGCCTTTGCAGTACGTCTTTGCCGATCACTACCGCCTCGACGTCCTCCACGTCGACGACGAGTATCGCGAGATCTTGAGCCGGTTGTGGTTGACCTTGTTCATCGATGCCTTTTCCAGAGGGGTGCTGGGTCTGTTTCTGGCCTACGAAGATCCCACCATTGAGAGCATCCTGGGAGCCTTGCGCCACGCCATCTGGCCCAAGACCGGCCTGGATGAGCTGGGCATCGATCTGCCGTGGGCCTGCTACGGTATTCCGCAGCGTCTTTTCCTGGACAATGCCTGGGCGCACCACAGCTACTCGCTGGAGGAATTGGCGCGGGAGCTGGCCGGTGGGGGACGCTACACGCAAATGGTACTTGTCTTCCGGCCGCCGTACCAGGCACGCTATGGCGGCCTGGTGGAGCGGATCTTTGGCAATCTCTCCGGCCAACTACGGGAGATGCTGCCCGGCGCTGTCTTGAAACCCGATCAACGCCATTGGCACAACGCCAGCCAGGCAGCCTGCTTGCTGTATGGAGACCTGGTTCGCATCGTGAGCCAGTTGGTGGTTGATTACATGCACACGCCGCACCGGGAGCTTGATGGCCTGACCCCGCACCAGAAGTGGTTGCACGGGCTGCGGCTCATGACCCCGGTACTGCCGCCTTTCACGCCCCAGTTGGAACGTTGCTTCTGGCGGTTGCATCCCGAAACCCGGCTGGCGACAAGCCACGGTGTGTGCATGTTTGGCCTCCACTACTGGTCCCCTCAATTGGCCGGGATCCGTGGCCTCGACCGGCAGGGCCGACGGCGGCGATTTCACCTGCGCTACGACCCGATCGACCTGAGCCACGTGGCCGTCTTTGAACACGGCCTCTGGCTGGGTGACGGCTACGCTCGGGAGCTGCGTCTGCCTGACGGCACCTACCAACCGGCCAGCGTGTGGGAGATGAAATTGGCCCAAGCCCTCTCGCGACAGCACGAGCAACGACAACAATCCCGCCCCCATTCCTGGGTGGTTCACTTGCTGGAAGCCAGGGAACTGATCGCCCAGCGCCAGATCGAGAAGAAGCTGATCCGGCGCAAGGTAGAGCAGATGCGAGAGCGACGGAAAGGGCGCCCCCGATCTTCGCCGGTCCAAGCCCCGGAATTGGACCTGCCCTCGGTAGAGGAAGCAGTGCGGGCGATGGAGACAGCGACAACGCCTGACCCCGATCCTCGAGCCCTGCTATTCGACACGCTGGACGAGGTGCTCTGATGGACGAATGGATATCTTCGGTTTCGCCCCTGGAGCCTCTCACCCTGGATTTGGATCTGGATGTGGAACGTCGATTGACCGACCTGCGCCGCTGGCTGGCCGACTGGGAAGCCCAGGACGATGCCTTGCGCCAGCGGGTTGAGAACTTGAACCCCAATCGTGAGGGTGATGTGCTGTTGGGCAGCCAGATTGGCAGCGTGCGCCGCAACCTGGCCTGCCGGATCACCCGGCAACCGGTCTACCTGAACCCCGAAGCAGTGCGCAAAATGGGATTCACCGTCCTACACCGGCACATGGCTTCCCAGTACGCCTCTTTGGGATTGGCCGAACGCAAGCTGTGGATCATGAATCTCGAGTTCCTTCTGACGCCGACCCTCCAGGCTCTCATCGAAAAGCTGGATACCATCCGCGGCTACCGCAGTCTGGGTCAGGCTCGTTGCCTGCTGTTGGGCGGGGTCTCGGGCACCGGCAAGAGCAGCTTCCTGAGTTGGTACGCAGCCAACCACATACCGACCATCCAGGGCAGACGAAACCACGTGCCCGTGATCAAGATCGACGCGCCTGTCAGCAACTCGTCACCCAAACCGCTGTTCCAGCGGATGCTACTCGCCTGCGGCGCGGTGTTCATGCAGGGGGATGAAGAACACCACTTGCGCTTGTTGGAACTCTTTTTCCAACAGTGTGGCGTGGAACTGCTCCTCGTAGACGAGATCGAACACATCACGCGCCTACCTCTGCGGCGGCGCCTGCTGGAACTCTCCAACCTGACAGGCGTGCCCATCGTCTGCGCTTCCTGCACACCCATCGCCTGGACGACCGGAGACACCGAAGTTCAGGGGCGTTGGAATGACTACTTCGAGCTGACCCAATTGACCGGTCCCCGTCTCGATGCCTTCCTGGCCTTGCTGGATCTGCTGCTCCCCTTCGAGCAGGATTCCCGCCTGGGTGTGCGCACCATCCCCGATGCCCAGGGCCAGACAGCAATGTCCGGACCGGCTCACTACATCGAAGCCTGGACGGACGGCATTCTGCGCGAAATCATGGTCCTGGTGATGGACGCCTCCTTCAAGGCCTTGGACGCTGGCCTACCCTGCCTGACTGTCGAGGTTCTGGATCGCGCCTGGCGTGACGTCAAGCGAGCCAAGGTCGTCAGCTTCATGGATCGTGTGCGCGCCGAAAGTGGAGGCCTCCATGCATGAACCCTGGTTCTTCGATGTGCTGGCGTGTCATCCGCCTCCATACCCGGGTGAATGTCTGAGTGGGTATCTACTCCGGCTGGCGGAGGCGAACGGCTGCACCAGCTTGTGGAGCCTGGTTCGTGATCTCTTTCCTTTGTTTCGGTCTGCCAGCCAGGTCACACTGCTACGCGGGGAATATCCCATCGATGACTGGGGACGCATCCCCTTGCGCACTCAGCTTCCTCTGTCCATCTTGAGGAGGCTGACGGTGGAACCCTGGGTCGAGAAATTCCGTATCCCACCACAAACGATCCGGCCCAATCGGGTGAGCCCTCTTAACTTCCTCCGCGGTGTGGTGGGCCCCTTGTTGCAGGTCTGCCCGCTCTGCTTGCAAGAGCAGCCATATGTGCGCCTGCTGTGGCGCCTGGAGCCGGTGCAGGCTTGCCTCCACCATCGATGCCTCCTGCTGTCTGTATGCCATCAGTGCGGCAATCCACTGACAGTCATCAGTCCCAGACATCGCCATTTGCATTGTGCTGCCTGTGGGGCAGACCTGCGAACCCTGCCGGTCGTAGCCGCCCCGGCGGAAGTGCTGGAAGCGCAGCATCAGCAGCAAGTCCAGATGCAGTTTCTCTTGGATCCAGAAGTCTTTCTCGTCGATGCTTTGCCAGAGGATCGACCCAAGGCGATTGGCCTCAAGTTCCGGTACCTGCGCGAGCAGGCTGGCTTGACTATGAAGGAAGCAGGCCAGCTCGTGGGGGTCTCGGACAGGGTGATCCTGGGACTCGAACAGGCGGAACGCATATCTCTCGCCTTTTGTCTGGGATACCTGGCAGTGCTCGACTGTTCCTGGTCCGAGTTCGCAGCCATCCAAGTTCCAGAAGGGCCCAATGCACCACCTTTTCTACCCCTCGGGATCTGTCCTGATCCTGAATGTCCCGGTCACCACCCATCGGCTGATACCCATGTGGTCGTGGTGCGCGATTTGCCCGATCATCAACTGACACGCTTCCGCTGTACTGTGTGCAAGCGCAAGTTTACTCGCACGTATGATGGCAGACTGACAAGGATGCCTCTGAGCTTGTCCCCACGCATGAGTATATCCCCTCGCAGGCAGGAACGATACCTCATGCAAAAGTCTCCCGAGGAGCTTGCTCAGCTCGTGGAATTTGGGCTGCAAGGGCTAGAAAACCGCGACATCGAACATCGGCTGGGGTACGGGCCTCAAACCGCACAGCGCTACTGGATCTGCCTGGGAGTGGAAGAAGAGGTCCATCAAGCACAAAAGGAACGACGGGCGCGAGCGATACAGGCCCGGCATGCACTCCTGCTCGACCAGGTGGAGGCAGTCCTGCAGTCGATGCTCAACCAACCGGACGAGGAGATCACCTTCGTGCGAATCAGCGAGGCGTTGGGATGTACCACTTCGTACCTATCCAGCTACCGTGAAGTGGCGGATCGAGTGCGAGAGGTAGCCGCACGCCACAATGCCCAAGTCAAACGGCGCTGCTATGATGCCTTGTCGGCGCGTATCCTTGAGGCCATTGATGAAGCAAAAAAAGATGGCACACTCTCTATCCAGGAGATCCATCGCCGTCTGGGTCTGTCGCATGACCGGCTCAGACGATGGCACCCAGAACTCTACAAGATGCTTCAGCAGGCTGTCCGGGAATATCGGGATCAGATGAAAACTGCACTTCGAGAAACACGATGCCGACAGATTGACAAGGCGGCCGCGCGGCTTGCGGCACGCGGGGCGATTCTCAATCACGGCACGATCCTTGAGGAGGCAGGCCTGACTCGGGGCCACACCCACGATCCTGAGATCGATGCACTGTTACGCGAGTGGGTGCGCCGTTACGCTTCTGTCGATGGATGAGATCTAGACCTTTGGCACATGATGATTGCCCGGTCGGAGGGCGGGGCGGATACTCCGCCCTCTGGAAGTTCTCGCCGAAGCACAGGCTGAAATGCACTTTTTCCTGAGTTACGCTGGATCCCCATTCTTTTCCCGAGTTACATTGGACCTCACATACGATCCGTATCCGGTACTATCTGCCGATCCATTGGAGAGACTACCGCCGTCTGATGAGAGAAAATAGTCGAACTCGAAACACATGACGCACCTCCGCGAAATGATGGGATAGGACAGCCGGTTGGGATTTGACCGTCCGCGCACCCCGACGCGGTAGCGTCTTTTTGTTTCATGCCTTCACATCTGGGTAAAGAAATCAAAAAACGGACGACAAATGGAAAACGAAAGGTGCAAGGCAATCAACTCTTCACCAAGAAGCCAATTTGTGGTATACTCTTGTATGGCCAAGAATTCTGAGATCATCATTGTACTCTGCAAGAAGGACTGAAGACAACAATGGACAAGTTGCTACAATGTCCTGGATTTGGAGAATTCAACAAGACAGAAGCAAGATTCTGGGTCAAGTGCGATGCGAGATTCACTATCGAATGCCCCAAGCTATGGGCAATCTCATCCAGCAATGAAAACGCAAGGGTGAGAATTCTTCGCCCGGTGGGGATGGAGGCAGATGACCTTTCATTGTAGGACATCCCATCAAAAACCAGAGAGGATCGGATTGCTGGTGGAGAAATCAAACAAATGAGCGAAATTCCGTGGATTACCGTTGAGGGCACGCTCCAGGAGGTATGGGGCTGTCTCAAGCGGCAACAAGGCTGGTGGGAAGACCAACAGGCGTTGGTTGTGATGACTGGGCCGTTTCTCGAGGCAGGCGACATCAATTGTCTCATCAAGCCGGTGAAAGATAACGTCAAGAGACTCCCTGACGAATTACATTTCGGGAAAGTCAAAGCGATCGACATGTCAGGCGAGCAGGGAGCGCAAGTGCGTATGTTCTTTCATCAACACACGTTCCCTGATCCACCTCTCTTCTTGCAAGTGGCGTCGGAGCTAACTGAGGCCATGAGACAAGCAGGGCTGGGAGTAGAAGTGACACTATCAGGGCCGCCAAGTCTTGACAAGGAGGAGCCTAATAGCCAACAATCCTACGACATCGCCACGATTCGCAGCTTGCTACTCGCCGCCTTCACGCCTGAAGATTTGCGCCGCTTCTGCATGGACCGTCCCATCCTCTGCCCCATCGTAGACAGGTTTGGCCCCGGTCACGGCCTAGCTGACATGGTAGATACGGTAATTGATTACTGCCGGACACGGGATCTTTGGGAAGAGCTCTTGGCTCAGGTGAAAGAAGAAAGAGCCAAGGTTTACGCTCGATTTGCAGTGGACCTGCATTTGACCGGGAGGACAGAATTGGAGAACTGGGAGTGGAGACGTATCCTGTTGAGGAATCGAGAGCAGTATTTTGTGCATGAAGGAAGGCGGCACCACCTTGACCCGGGAGCTGGACACGTATGCGATGCATATATCGTGGACAAGAAAAAGCTCGAAGAAAATGAAGAAGCTCGATTTCTACGGACGGTTCCCAGAGGAGATGACTATAATGAGACTACAATGCGGGCGCTTCTACGCAGAATCTATCCTGAACGGGCAGACAATGCAGACAAAGTTCTTGCTGCCATGGGCGTAAATGAAGCACGAATACATCCAGAGGATACCAACGGAGGTACTGCAGAGCCAAGAATCGGCATCGTTACTGCCCTGGAGATAGAATTCGCTGCAATGGAAGCTTTGCTGGAGAATACTTGTGAGCTCAACGTAGAAGGGCGAGGAGCCGGCAGGCGCTATCTATTGGGAGAAATTCCGACAACGAGTGGCAGCAAACACTCCGTCGTCTTAGCACTTACTGGAATGGGCAACAACAGCGCGGCAAGCAGAGCCACAAGACTTCTCGAGCATTTTCCAAAGGTGGATTCGATCGTCATGGTTGGAATTGCTGGGGGAGTGCCGCATCCTGGAAAACCGGACGAACATGTTCGCCTGGGTGACATAGTTGTGTCAAATGAAGGAGGTGTCATCCAGTACGACTATGTCAAGGAAGAGAGAGAAAGAATAATTCCCAGGCATCCGCCACGGCCGTCAAGTCCAACTCTTCTAGAAGGTGTCAGGCTGCTCGAAGCGGGCAGGCTGGCAGGAAGAAAACCTTGGCTGGCATTCATTGACGGAGCCCTCTGTCCGTTAAATTGGACTCGCCCTCCAGAAGAAAGCGATGTTCTTGCCGACTCCCACCATCCCGAACAGATAATCGATCATCCTGATGATCTCGAAAGGGTAAAGGGACAGCCGAGGATCTTCAGAGGCCCTATTGCATCGGCAAATGACCTCTTGAAGAACCCTATCAAACGCGACGAGTATCGCGACGCGTTTCGCGTCAAGGCCGTCGAAATGGAAGGGTCTGGAATAGCAGACGCTACGTGGGCTTGCGAAGTGGGATATTTGGTTGTGCGTGGAATCTGTGACTACTGCGACTCAAACAAGGGAGATGTTTGGCAGAAATATGCTGCCGTAGTCGCGGCAGCATATGTGAGAGCCTTGCTAGGGTCAATGCCTTGCTAGGGTCAATCCCCTTTATCATATACCGCTCTCATGCCCCTGACGGCAGACGCCTTGGCTGCCATAGGCTGTGCCCTGAGTAACTGCAGCTAACCCTCATTTCCGCGAGATCGCATAAACCCTGTCGTTGGATTGGACTCGGGTATTGTACTTGAAAAAAGGGGAGAAGCAAGTAACAACTATTTGCAGTGAATTACTGGCGAATTGGTGAATTGTGCCTTCAGCTTTGATTGACTGGCTGGGCAAGGAATGATATACTGGCAGAACCAGCGACCGGTCTCGTGCTAGGCCAGGCAGCAAAAGGCAGAGAAAGGATAGGACATGGGAGTTGCGACTGTATGACGAGAGTAACCTTCTATATGACATTGCGACCTCGCGGGAGATGGGACGTCTATGATCGTCGTCTCAAGTTTGCGGCCAACTGCACATCGTCGCTGGAGTGTGGGAAGAGCTGAATGCAGAGTGGAAACGATGGCCGCCATGACGCAAAGTGGATCAGACGGCACACTAACAGCGCAGAAGTTTGAATTGAAGCCTGTGGTACTGAGGCGATATCAGCGACTGGCTCAACAAGGAAGATCTGGCCAATGCGGTCGCTTCTGTGGAGCAGTTCCTCCAGTTGGACAAAGTGAAGGCGCTATGGTCGCCTACTAGGGTCGCCGCTTTGACGAAGCGAAAAAAGTCCTCGAAGCAAAGGAATAGGCACTTCGAGTTCAAAACACCGCCCCACACAAATGGTATATTCTCGTGAGAGCCGTGCGCAAACCCTTTGGTATTCTATACAAGGAGAATCTCAATGTCTGCAAAGCGAAAACTGGCCAATGCCCAAAACCTCTACATGGAAGGTATTCGCGACGGCAATGCCCACGAAGCCCTGGAGAAATACATAGGGGATCGCTACACCCAGCACTCTACGGGTGTTGCTGATGGCAAGGAAGGGTTTCTAGAGTTCTTTATTCCCTTTCTTGAACGTAATCCGGTTCGGGATATTCGGGTGGTTCGCTCACTCGTCGACGGTCAGTATGTCTTTCTCCACGTTCATCAAGATCTCAACAACGGCCAATACTTTTACGTCACCGCCGATATATTTGATACTGACGAGAATGACAAGATCGTCGAGCATTGGGATGTGATTCAGGAAGAGGTGCAGGAAACCGTATCAGGGCGATCCATGGTCGATGGCCCGACCGAGATTGAGGATGAGGACAAGACAGAGGAGAACCGCAAGCTCATCACCGCCTTCATGAACGAGGTACTCATCGGCGGTCGGCTTGATCGGGTGGCTGATTTCGTTTCGACCAAAGAGTATGCCCAGCACAGCCCGACCGTGGCCGACGGTTTAGAGGGGCTGATCAAACACGGCGAGGAATCTGTCGAAAAGGGAATCGTCGCTACATACGTCCAAGCCCACAGAATCCTGGTGCAAGGCAACTTCGCCGCTGTGCTGAGCCATACGACCCAGAATGACGACGATTGGTGCTTC
>Ga0180437_10011016_pt1 | contig 10920 bp, 8 predicted proteins | sample SS_ome_4_FD_132410 | JGI IMG/M metagenome (GOLD analysis project Ga0180437, IMG submission 132410) | Hypersaline lake sediment archaeal communities from the Salton Sea, California, USA - SS_3_D_1 metaG | ecosystem: Environmental > Aquatic > Non-marine Saline and Alkaline > Hypersaline > Sediment... | reverse complement strand
CAGGCGTGTAGTGTAATTCGGCGCCCGCGCCCGTGGGTGCATCCCGCACACAACGGCCGTAGGAGCGGCGTCAGCCGAGAATAACTTATCTTATTGTTACTCTGCTTGATTCTTGTTGTAACTGTGTTCGAGCAAAAGCCTTGATTATTGTTTTCGTTCGAATACAGGTACAGCCAGAAACAAGGGATATACCATTTATAAACGCCATTCGCGGCTGAAGCCGCTCCTACGTCGGTATTCGACAGTGCCGCAAAAAAAAACGGCATCAGGTTTCCCTGATGCCGTGCCGAGTTGCTTGAAGGATTATTATTGTTATTAATTAACTATCCGAGCTGCCTGAGCAGTTCATCCGCTTCCTTCTTCTGCTCGTCATTGCCCTCGTTCATGACTTCATCGAGAATGCTCCGGGTACCGTCGGCATCCCCCATGTCGAGATAGGCCTTGGCAAGATCCAGCTTGGTGCTGACCTCATCGACGTCGTCCAGGTCAGACAGGTCCAGATCATCCTCCATCGACGCGTCGACAGAGCCTGATTCCTCTGAAGGCTCGGCAGCCGCTTCAGAGAAATCGAGTATGGTCGCCTCTTCGACTGACTCTTCCGAGTCCGCCGTAATTTCGGTTTCCGCCGGTTCCTCGGCTGCCGTCTCGGTACTGACACCTGCTTCATCGGCATCGAAATCCAGCACGTCGTCGGCGATTTCATCCAGCGACAGACCGGAATCATCTGTTTCACCCTCGCCCTCTGCGGTCAGCGAATCCACATCACCGCTCAGGTCGAGATCAAACTCGTCTTTTTCCTCTTTTTCATCCGATGATTCTGTTTCTTCATCGATGCCCAGCTCCGAGGCGTCTATGTCGAGGTCGAACTCGGTTGTCGTCTGATCAGGTTCAAAGGCCTGTGTCTCGCTGAGATCAAACTCGACACCCTGTTCCTCTCCGGCATCGGCCTCCGCTTCGGCGCCGGTTTCGGACAGGTCGAACTCGACCTCTTCCTCCGACAGGGCATCCAGCGGCGAACCGGCATCGTCATCCGCAGCCTGCACATCCAGATCCAGGTCGAGGTCCGGAGCCGCCACGCTCTGTTCTGCTTCACCCGTTTCGGGACCCGCGGAATCATCTGCAGCCGGCGCCGCATCATCCAGATCGAGCGCGCTGTCTGAACCTCCGGCAAACAAGGCATGGCCCGGCACCAGCTGCTGGCCGATTTCGACGAACTTCTGCCAGGCCGGCGTATCCTCGCCTTTCCTGCGCTGGTTCATGTCTGTTGCCAGCTCGACAAACGCATCGGCGTTCTTGCCGGCGAAATAGGTTTCGGCGAGCTTGACGCGATAAGTATCCTTGTCCGGATTGTCTTTCAACGCTTTCTGCAGCAGCTCTTCCGCCTGCTGGTAGATACCGTAGGCCAGGTAGACATCGGCTTCCGCGATGATGTCATCCCGCGGTTCCTGGTCCGCAGCCTCCGGCTGACTGACCACCGTGTCTGCGGCCGAGGGCTCGGCTGCAGCAGCTTCGGCCGGCGGCTCATCAGCGCCGGCGGCGCCCTCAGCCTCCGCCAGGTCCTGCGCGACGGGCTCCTCCTCTGCAATATCGATAACAACGCTGTCATCCAGCTGTGAATCGATTTCATCCAGGTTGCTCGCGACGAAGCCTTCGTCTGCAGCACCGGACTTGCGGCGTTTCATGATCAATGCGATCAGCAGCAGAATCAGCAGCAGACCGCCGCCTGCCGCGGCCAGCAGCATGGGATTGTTCAACAGCATCGACAACGGATCCTGCTTCTGCGGCTGGGTGAATACGGGGGGTGCGTATGCCGTGTCAGCAGGTTCTTCTACTGCGGCGGCCGGTTGATCTGCTTCGGCGAGTTCAGCCTGCCCTTCAAGCTCGGCCTGCTCGTCGACGAACAGGTCTGACATCTCTTCTTCGACTGCGACATCTTCGAAGGTTTCTTCGGTCGCCGCGAGATCGTCGACGATGACCTGCTCCAGTGCAGCAGCCTCGTCGAGTTCGGCTTCTTCAACAGCCAGTTCCATCTGCTCGTCGACCAGCAGCTCTTCAGCCACATCGACTTCGGGCATCGCTTCGACTTCCGCAGGCGTAGCCGCCTGCTGCATCTCGGCCATGTCCGCGTCTTCCAGTGTCAGCAGCGACTTCATCCGGTCGACCTGTCCTTCCAGCGTTGTCACGCGCTGCTGCAGGCCTTCTTTTTCCAGCCGCTCCGTTTCCAGCGACTCGCGCGCTATCGCGAGTTCGGCGCGCAGTTCGCTCGCCGACATCTCGGTCGGATCCTTGGTGCCTGTAGCAGAGGTGCCGCTTCCGGCAGCCACGATCTCGAGGCGCGCATCCGCGCTGTCCTCGAAGGCCACGCCCTGCTCGCTCCCGGCTTCCGGCTCCATCGCCGAAACAGGAGCGCCGCCCGCAACGGTCTGCTGGTATTCGCGCCACAATGCATGCTGCTCGCGCACCAGATCGACGGCATCGGCCTGGCTCAGGGTCACGATATCGTCGCGATCGGGGATACGTAGAATGTAGCCTTTCTTGAGGCCGTTTACGTTCTCGTTAATGAAAGCCTCCGGATTACTCCGGAGCATGGCCAACATCATTTGTTCTATGGATACCGACTGGTCAGGCCGCATCGCATCCGCGAGACTCCAGAGCGTGTCGCCCTGCTGGATCCTGTATCCCCCGGGCGGCTGGTAACTGCGGGTGTAAGCCGGTTCGGCCGAGGTGACCGCCACCTGTCGGCCCGGTGTCGTCTCGACGGTGCTCACCGGCGCGGGCTGGTAGCTTGGAGTCGATGGAGGCGCTGCCATGGCAGGCCTGAATCCACTGTCGCTGTACGGATCGGTCGCCTTGGACGTCGCCTGGGGGCGCGCTGATTCCATGGCTGCAGGCCGTGACTCTTCCTGCTGAACCGGGGCCATCTGCTCCATGAACACAGGCGGGTCGAGCAGGATGGTGTACTCACGCATCATATGCCCTTTCGGCCAGTCGATTTCGATCAGGAAGTTCAGGAAAGGTTCGCGAATCGGCTTGGTGGACGTCACCTCGATGATGGGTACGCCGTTGCGCATCGCGGCGCTGAATCTCAGACTGCTCAACAAGTAAGGACGTTCGATGCCCGCCCTGCTGAACTCTTCCCGGGACGCAAGCTTGACGATGAGTGTTTCGACATCTTCAGGTGCGGCCGAAAGCAGCTCGATTTCGGCTTTCAGCTCCTGGTTCAGCGCAGTCGAAACTTCAATTTCACCCAGACCCAGGGTGAGACCATAATCAGGAAGTAGCAGCGCCCCAAACGCCAAGGCAAAGATGATTTTACGCACTGGATTCCCCTCGCATACTGTCGAGACAGGGCTTCTAGCCCTGTTGCAGTCCCCTGTTATTGTTATCGTTATTTATTGTTATTGTAAAAATCCCCGACCTTTTCGAGGACACCTTGATAATATACTTGAAATATCTGTATTTAAATATAGGTTATAAATACTCTTTTATCAAAATTTCAGCAATTTGCACGCTATTCAGCGCTGCGCCCTTGCGAACGTTATCGGCCACGACCCACATGTCCAGGCCGTTCTCACAGGAAATATCCTCTCGAATCCGGCTGACATAAACCGGATCGTGGTTCGCGCCTTCCGTTACAGCCGTGGAATAGCCACCGTCCTTGCGCTCATCGAGCACGACAACCCCCTCCGCCTTCGACAGCACTTCACGGGCGCGCTCGGCCGAAATCTTCTGGCTGGTTTCGATGTGAACCGCCTCGGAGTGACCATAAAAGACCGGCACCCGGACCGCCGTCGGGTTGACCTGGATAGAATCGTCCTCGAAGATCTTGCGCGTCTCCCAGACCATCTTCATCTCTTCCTTGGTGTAGCCGTTCTCGAGAAACACATCGATATGCGGCAGCACGTTGAACGCGATCTGCTTCGGATAGACCTCGGACTTAATTGGCCTGCCGTTGAGCAGGTTCGCCGTTTGGCCCGCGAGTTCCTCGATGGCCTCTTTGCCGGTACCGGAAACCGCCTGGTAAGTCGCGACGTTGATGCGCCTGATGCCGACAGCATCCTTGATCGGCTTGAGCGCCACCAGCATCTGTATGGTCGAGCAGTTCGGATTCGCGATAATGCCATGCGCCTTGTAGTTCGCTATCGCGTGCGGGTTCACCTCCGGCACGACCAGCGGGATATCGTCATCGTAGCGAAACTGCGAGGTGTTATCGATCACCACGCAGCCCGCGGCTGCGGCCTTTGGCGCATAAACTTTCGAAATCGATGCCCCGGCCGAGAACAGGCCGATCTGTACCTTGGAAAAATCGAACTCGGCGAGATCCTCTACTGTCAGCAACCTGTCGCCGAACTCGACCTTCTTGCCGGCCGAACGACTGCTTGCCAGCGCATAGACTTTACCCACCGGAAACTTGCGTTCCGCCAGTATCGAAAGCATGGTTTCACCGACCGCGCCGGTCGCACCGACCACGGCCACATCATATGTCTTGCTCATAATAGTCTGATTACTCGATTGTGCTTCAGGCGCTCAGCTCAGTCAGAACCGCATCGCCCATTTCGGCCGTACCGACTTCCCTGCAGCCATCGGCCATGATATCCGGTGTACGCAGCCCCCTGTCGAGCACCCTGCCCACGGCCTGCTCGATCGCATCGGCCAGGACCGCCTGATCCAGACTGTAGCGCAGCATCATGGCCACCGACAGTATGGTCGCCAGCGGGTTGGCGATGTCCCTGCCGGCAATATCCGGCGCAGACCCGTGGATTGGCTCGTACATGCCCTTGCTGTTCTGGTCCAGCGACGCCGATGGCAACATGCCGATCGACCCGGTCAGCATGGCCGCCGCATCTGAAAGGATATCACCAAACATGTTCTTTGTTACCATGACATCGAACTGCTTGGGCCATTTCACCAGCTGCATCGCTGCGTTGTCGACGTACATGTGGCTGAGTTCGACTTCGGGGTAGTCGCTTCCCACGCCGGTCACGACTTCACGCCAGAGTTCGGACACCTCGAGTACGTTGGCCTTGTCCACCGAACACAGGCGCCTGCCGCGTTTCATCGCAATATCGAACGCCACCCTGGCGATACGGTCGATTTCGGACTCGCTGTACACCAGGGTATTGAAGCCCTCGCGTTCACCGTTTTCCTTTTCGCGAATGCCGCGCGGTTCACCGAAATAGATCCCCCCGGTCAGTTCGCGCACGATCATGATATCCAGGCCGGCAACCACCTCCGCCTTCAACGACGATGCCGCGGCAAGTTGCGGATACAGGATGGCAGGGCGCAGATTCGCGAACAGGCCCAGTTCCGAACGCAGGCCGAGCAGGCCGCGTTCCGGGCGCAGTTCCCTCGGCAGGTTTTCATACCGGGGCCCGCCGACAGCGCCGAGCAGGATCGCATCCGAATCCCTGGCCAGCGCGAGCGTCTCGTCCGGCAGGGGCTTGCCTGCCGCATCGTAGCCGGCGCCGCCGACCGGCGCCTCGGTGATTTCGATATCCAGACCATTCGCCTTGAGGTGACCCAGCACCTTGACCGCTTCCGCAACGATCTCGATACCGATGCCGTCACCCGGCAGAACTGCAAGCTTTATACTCATTCGTGTACCTGATTATGAAGATAGAATACCGGCCGCAACCGGGCGGCGGAATTATACGTTATTTGCCGTTCCCCGGTTTAACCGCAATTGCCATAGAATTCTATTTCGCCTGTAGGAGCGGCTTCAGCCGCGAATTACGTTTCGTTTAAACAAGAATGTTATGGTCCGCGAAAAACGCAAAGAACGCGAAGGAAAACAATAATTTTTTATTTGCGTTGTTTGCGTTATTTGCGGCTAATGCCGTTTTTGCTTTACCGAAACGCCATTCGCGGCTGAAGCCGCTCCTACAGTAGCTCAACCGTACGCTAGCGTGACTTGCCTGCAAACGGGTCCTGCGTTTTGTCGACGGAAAACCCCGCCTCGCTGCCGGACTGGTCCGTCTGCGCTTCCTGTGGCTGCACGGATTTCGGGCCGGCGTATTCCGTTTTGGCCAACTCGTTCAGCGCCTTGTCCTCGTCAACGGTATCGATCCAGAATTTCCGCGTATTCATACCGTCCTTTTCGAATCTCAATACTGTGCCCACGCGCAGGTAATAGCTTTTATCGGCCTCGACGCGAAGCACTGTCGGAGCATCTGTTGTGTACTGGCCGGTCGCGCCCAGGCCGATGGCATGCTCGCCTGCCTGCAGGTAAACGTACCGGTAGTCACCATTGCCCAGGCTGAATTTCTCGCTCTCATCGATCACCACTTTGGGCGAATACATGAAATTCGAAGACGAAGACGGCCGGTAAATATAAACAACAGAACCTTTATCCGGCTGCAAAGGCGCCCCGACAAAGGTCGCGGGATCGCTCGCACAGGCGGCCAGCAGCAGAATCGCGGATAGCCACAGGCCCCGGTTCAGCCTGCATGGAAGGCGGATCGCGCCTGCTGTCGAGCGCCTTGCGGTCATCGGGGCCCGAACAGCCACGGCGCCTGCTGTTGCCTTTCCTGTTCGTAAGCCCTTATTGCTTCAGCATGGCGCAGGGTCAGTCCAATATCATCCAGGCCGTTTAAAAGACAGTACTTCCTGAACTCATCGATCTCGAAGCTGTAAACGTCATCGCCGGCTGCGACTGTCTGCGATTCAAGGTCTACAGTAAACTCGACGCCCCGGTCACGCGCGACCCTGTCGAACAGGCCGTCTACGACAGCGGCATCCAGCGCGATAGGCAACAGGCCGTTCTTGAAACTGTTGTTAAAAAAGATATCGGCGAAGCTCGGCGCGATAACCGCCCTGAAACCGAAATCGGTCAGCGCCCAGACCGCGTGTTCGCGCGACGAACCGCAGCCGAAATTCTCGCGCGCCAGAAGTATCGTCGCCCTGTCATAAGGCGGCTGGTTGAGCACGAAGTTCGGATCTGGCCGGCGCCCTGCATTGTCGATATCAGGCCCGCCGGTATCGAGGTAGCGCCAGTCGTCGAACGCGTTGGGACCGAAGCCGCTGCGCTTGATCGACTTCAGGTACTGCTTGGGGATGATCGCATCGGTGTCGACATTGGGTCGATCCAGCGGGGCGACGATTCCGGTGTGTCGGGTAAATGCCTGCATAGCCTGATTCCTGTTGTTATGACACCAATTCGTTCACATCGATAAAATGGCCGGCCACGGCAGCGGCCGCCGCCATTTCCGGACTCACCAGGTGGGTGCGCCCGCCCTGCCCCTGGCGGCCTTCGAAATTCCTGTTCGAGGTCGAGGCACAGCGTTCACCCGGTTCCAGCCTGTCCGCATTCATGGCCAGGCACATGGAGCAGCCCGGCTCTCGCCATTCAAACCCGGCCTCGAGGAAAATCCTGTCCAGTCCTTCCTGCTCGGCCTGGCGCTTCACCAGGCCCGAGCCCGGAACCACCATGGCGAGCTTGACGTTGTCGGCCACTTTTCTGCCCCGCGCGACCTTTGCCGCGGCGCGCAGATCTTCGATGCGCGAGTTGGTGCAGGAACCGATAAATACCTTGTCGACGGCGATTTCCGATACAGGCGTACCGGCTTCGAGTCCCATGTAGGCAAGCGCCTTGCGCATGCCGTCGGCCTTGACATGATCCTCCACCTTATCGGGGTCCGGCACTGCGGCATCAATCGCGACCACCATCTCGGGCGAGGTGCCCCAGGTTACCTGGGGCCGGATCGCGGACGCATCGACGTTCACGATCTTGTCAAAAACCGCATCGCTGTCCGAATGCAGCGTCTGCCAGTACTCGATCGCGCGATCGCGCATCTCGCCCTGAGGCGCGTACGGGCGGTTCTGTACGTATTCAATGGTGGTCGCATCGACCGCGACCATGCCGGCCCGTGCCCCCGCCTCGATCGCCATATTGCAGACGGTCATGCGCCCCTCCATGCTCAGCGCCCGGATCGCATCTCCGCTGAATTCGATCGCAAAGCCGGTGCCGCCGGCAGTGCCGATCTCACCGATAATGGCCAGCACGATGTCCTTGGCCGTTACGCCCGCCTGCACCTGGCCGTCGACCGAAACCAGCATGTTCCGGCTTTTTTTCTGCAGCAGGCACTGGGTTGCGAGCACGTGCTCGACTTCCGAGGTGCCAATGCCGAAAGCCAGGGCACCGAATGCGCCGTGGGTCGATGTATGCGAGTCCCCGCAGACGACGGTCATGCCCGGCAGGGTGGCGCCCTGTTCGGGTCCGATCACGTGTACGATACCCTGCCTGACATCGGTCATATCAAACTCGGTCAGGCCGAATTCACGGCAGTTGCTGTCCAGCGTTTCCACCTGCAGCCGCGAAACCGGGTCCTCTATGCCGGCGCTGCGGTCGGTCGTCGGCACATTATGGTCGGGCACGGCCACGACCGAACCCGTACGCCACGGCCGGCGGCCGGCCATGCGCAGACCCTCGAAAGCCTGGGGCGAGGTGACCTCGTGCACCAGGTGGCGATCGATATAGAGCAGCGCGGTACCATCTTCCTCGGTGCGCACCACGTGGTCATCCCAGAGTTTGTCGTAGAGTGTTCTTGCTGCCATCAGTCAGTCGTCTTTGTTGTTCGTTAGTTCGTCGTTAACTGTTCACTGTTCACTGTTAAATGTTCACTGCTAACTGTTAACTTTTAACTGTTAGTTATCAGTCATCCGGATCGCCGGGTATCGGATCGGCTAAAAGCCTAATGCAGAATTAAACATAATACAAATTCATTATTTTCATATAAACTATAACTAATAGTTATGCATTAACCGTGGTAGCAGGTCGTGGACATACAGAGCATTCAGGCATTCCTCGCGGTAAGCGAAAGCGGTTCGTTTTCGCGGGCCGCCGATGCGCTGTTTCTGACCCAGCCCGCGATCAGCAAACGCATACAGGCAATGGAGCAGTCGCTCGACACCCCGCTGTTCGATCGCATCGGCAAGAGCGTTCGCCTGACCGAAGCCGGCCGGGCACTGCTGCCGAGCTGCAAACGCATTATCGGGGAGATCGAGGAAAGCAGGCGCATTATCAGCAACCTGCGCCGCACCACGAGCGGAGTCCTGCACCTGGCCACCAGCCACCATGTCGGCCTGCACCGCCTGCCGCCGGTATTGCGGGACTATGGCAGCACCTACCCTGATGTCGAACTGAAACTGGCGTTCATGGAATCGGAACAGGCCTGCCAGCAAATCATCAACGGCGACATTGAACTCGCGATCGTGACCCTGCCGAACGAAAAGGACGAGCGCCTGAAAATGATACCGATCTGGCACGATGCCCTGTGCACCGTGGTATCGCGCCGGCACGTGCTGGCCTCGGCGAACAGGGTCACGGTCAAATCGCTGTTGAAACAGCCCGCGATACTGCCGTCGCCGGGCACCTATACCCGGCACCTGATTGACGACGCACTCGGTATCGATGAATCGGTGCAGATCCTGCTCGAAACCCATTACCTCGAAACCATCAAGGCGATGGTGCAGGCCGGGCTGGGCTGGAGCATGCTGCCCCTGTCGATGCTGGACAAGTCGCTGGTCGCGCTCGACATTCGCAAGGGTCGCGCGACGCGTCAGCTGGGCGCCGTACTGCACAGCATGCGCACACAGTCGAATGCGGCCAACGCGATGATCAGCCTGTTGAAGCGGTATTCCGATCAGGTGAAAAATGCATGAAGCGCCAGACGATGCCGAAGGCAATCACCGCGACCGCGGCAGCGAGGACGAACAGCGTGGCATTATCGATCCGGTCCCAGAGCAGTCCGCTGAACAGGCTGCCCGCGGCGCCGCCGGCACCGAAACTCAGGCTCGCATACAGGGCCTGCCCCCGGCCCTGGTGACGCCCGGTAAAAAACCGGTGCACAAGTGAAATACTGACCGCGTGAAAAACGCCAAAGCTGAAGGCGTGAAACAGCTGGGCGAAGAACAGAACGGACAGGTTGTCGACAAAAAAGCCGATCAGCAGCCAGCGCAGCGCCGTCAATGCCAGGCTGACCAGCAGCAGACGCCGCGCACCGACGCCTCGCAGCAACCGATGCATCATCAGGAACACGATGACTTCCGCCATCACGCCGATAGCCCACAGCAGGCCGATCATGCCGCGGCTGTAACCGTGGTTCTCCAGGTAGATACTGTAGAACGTATAGTAGGGTCCGTGGCTCATCAGCATCAGGAAACACACCAGCAGAAACGCGAGCACCACGGGCTGGCGTATCACCCGGCCGATACCCTGCTGGTCTTCGTGATGCGCGCTCAGACGTTCGGGCACGAGCAGGCTGACCAGCAATATGCCTGCGAGCAGGATAATGATCACCACGGGGGCCTGGTCGATGCTGGTCATATCGAAATATTCGCCCAGCAGCACGACCATCATGATGAAGCCCAGCGAACCCCAGAGCCTCACGACACTGTACTTGTGCTCGTCATCACCCAGGTGATTCAGCGTCATGGCCTCGAACAGCGGCAGCGACGAGTTCCAGAAAAAGCTGAAGACGAGCAGGACCAGCGCCAGCCAGACGAAGCCGGTATCGACGAATACACCGGCGAACGTCACCACTGCCAGCAGGTTCGCGACCCGGATGATCGTTATCGGATGACGGGTATGGTCGGCCAGCCAGCCCCACAGATAGGGCGCGAAAATCTTGGTCGCCGGTATCATCGCCATCAGGATGCCGATGGCCTGCGCGCTGTAACCCAGCGATTTCAGGTACAGGCTCCAGTACGGGATCAATGCGCCCAGTGAAGCGAAGTAGAAAAAGTAAAACCCGGATAGACGCCAGTACGGCGCAGTGCCGTTAATCATTTATCCTGCAGACGGAACTTATGTCGTGGCCGGGATAACCGGTGTTTTCGATTCCACATCAGCGCACTGGGCGCGAAACCGCAGCATGTGGTCCATGATCACGATCGCCAGCATGGCCTCGCAGATCGGGGTTG
>Ga0180437_10011014_pt1 | contig 10921 bp, 17 predicted proteins | sample SS_ome_4_FD_132410 | JGI IMG/M metagenome (GOLD analysis project Ga0180437, IMG submission 132410) | Hypersaline lake sediment archaeal communities from the Salton Sea, California, USA - SS_3_D_1 metaG | ecosystem: Environmental > Aquatic > Non-marine Saline and Alkaline > Hypersaline >... | reverse complement strand
GCACGAACAAGAGCAAGAATAAGCGGGGCGGTTTCAATAGATAGAGTGATGGAAGCCTATACTAGACAGCCACCTAATGAGTTATGGGGTTTTGTTATTTTAGGTAATGCAGCAGCAAATAAAGACCGTGCTATCTTTTCAGATGCTACAGCAGAGTTTGGTAAAGGAGAAGATTTTAGGCAGAAAATCATTCAACCTTTTGGTGTTTACATCTTTATACCTTCAACAACATCAATAGCTGCCAGAAACGAACGAGATATTGCAGAAGATTTAGTTGTTCCATTTTTTAAATCGCTTTTGCGAGTTAGATTTCCAACTGATTTAATAGAAGACCCTTATTCTGGATGTGTATTTAGCAGTCATGGTTTTTTTGATTATGTTGGATCATATTATGTACATGAATTTGCTTTTGAAACAACAGGATGGATAGTTGAAGGTGATACGCTTGAGTTTGAACCTAATGTTGCATTTCGTGATATTTTTATTAATTATAAGTCGCCTTTTGAGTCAAGTGATAATATAATAATGACTGATCATGTCAATTTAGATGATGAACCTTTGGGGTAAAATTATGAAAGTAAAAATAAATAAACCAATTTTCGGTCACAAAGTAGGGCAGATTATAGATATTAAAACAACCGGAAATAATATACCTATTTCTATATATTGGCGCAGACGATTGCAAGATGCTGAAACTGATAATTGTATTGAGATTATAAAGGAAAAGCCACAAAAGAAATGCGAGCTTTCTAAGAGTGAAGCTAAAAGAAAGAAAGCGCAATAGGTTTGAATGGAAATTATTTATTTTTTTCTTTGAACCAAGCACGAGAAAGACATTCGCTAGAACAATATTCTCCTTCAAAACCAAGTTTGCATAATGAATTTTGACCTATTTCACGTCCACAATAGCTGCAATTTGTTATAATATAATTTTTACGATCTTCTTTGGTTACTTCTTTAGCGACAAATTCAGGATAGCCTATGTTATGATTTTTCATGATTTATTTTCCAAATAGCAATTATAAATCTTCGGCAATATGATAAAGAGTAGCAGCGATTGTTGATATACATAAATAAATAAAAAATACTCCTATTATTGCTAATGGAATAGACAGATAAAAAAGATTCCACCAATGCATTGCCAAATATCCCCAAAGGATAGATACACCCAGAAAACATAAAGTTAGCAAAACTCCTGCAAATATTAATTTTATCATATTTATACCTCTATTTAATTAATGAAAAAGGTTATTATACCAATAATCACCACTATTTAGTTTAACAAAGAATCCGCAAAATCCATGCGCCAGTGTTCTTCCCCTTTTTCATCTATAACGCAAATAGGTGAGAAATTGAATAAACCACCCGTAGTATAATCACAATATAATCCATTCTTTTGCTTTTTATCTTTCGAAGAAAACATGGCAGAGTTCTTTTCTTTAAGAAATCTACCTAAACAACTATACCCAATTACACCACCTATTTCATCAACAGGAACGCCAGCATTTTTATAATCTAATCCGCTCATTACCTTTTCACAAAAAGGACAGCGAAATTTCCAGTCGCGTAAATTTTCGCCGTAAAGATTTACAGCTATTTTTTCATATTCTTCTTGTGAAATTTTTTTAATTTCTTTGGTCATCTCTCCCTACCCGTCTCATCGACATTAAGTGATTTTACAAATTTTTCTTGATCGGCTTTTTGCTGTCTTTTATATTCATCATCTAGTTTGCTATTACAGCTTGGACATATAGATGGATCAACATCAAGTCTTTCTTCAATGTAAAGCTTATATGGTTTATATAATCTTCCACATTCACAACGTCTGTAATTACCCATAATTATTTCTCCTCAGTTTGCGCCTGTTTGAATTGCAATAAATGGATTTGCATCTATAAGCTTTTCATAATTTAAATCATCATCCGCATTGCTTTTTGAAATATTCAAACCTATTTTTTCTTTGTTTTTGCATTCTCCTTTGACAAGAGTGTCTTTTAGATATTGGAATTCCCACCACTTACAATCTTTGCATTTAATTATTTCTGATTTATTCATTCGGCAACCTCTGCATTGTTCTACGTATAACACCATCTTTAACTCTTATACAGTGTCCCCATAATATACCACATTTACACTTAAGAATTTGCATCTCAAAACTTTGCGGTACTTCGATTTTTCTATTACACATGCATCTAAAAGAATAAGCCACTTTTTCTGGCTCAAAAGAATTATTGTTGTTCGGTTCTGAAAATATATGTTTAGTCATTATCTTTTGATTCTCTTAATATAATCTTCCCATAATTCTTTATTACCTATTTTTAGTATTAGCATGAATCCTGATGAACCAACAATAAACCTAAAAGTTATAAATACTAAAGGCAATATTAACCAACATATTATATGATGATGATACATTTTAAAGTGAACGAAAAACTGATAAACATTGATAAGTACAAAAATTTCTATAAAAGTAAATATGTAGTTTGCTATAAATTTAATCATTTTATTCTCAATTTTATGGTGTCGCTACCGAGAATTGAACTCGTAACTTATAGTATTTGGTGCTCTAATTATACCAATTGCTTCCCCAATCTTATCTAAATCAGTTGTTTTATATTTGTTGTATATTTCTTGTTCGATAATGCTATACATATTATTTCCTAAAAAACACTCTCGACAGGATTCTCACCTTGCTCCTAATTGTTCTATGTAGAACAATTTGTGCTGAAGCGATTACGCAACTATGTCACGATTTACGCGATCTTACACCACGAGAGTTTTATTTATAGTTAATACAATACTGTAAAACTACAATTATATTGTATAACATCTTATAATTTTTATCAAGTTTTATTTAATAAAATGCTAATATTTTCTTAACACTTCATAGAAAAACACATTAAGTCATTGATTAATAACACATTAATTTTGCTTTTTTCTTTGATAATGATAGACACATCCATTCTTATATGATACCTTTTTACTTATTACTTATAACGGAGATTACTATGAGCATAATAAATCCAAAAGTTAATATTAGCATTATTCCTGCGTTTATTCAGCCAACGGCAGAAGACCAAAAAGTTCTTTTTGTAGGTCAAAAAACTGCATCTGGTACAGCAACCGCAGGTCAACTATATCAAAGTATTAGTAATTCCCCTGTAAACGGGAATACTGCATGGGATTCTTTGTTTGGTGAAGATTCACTGCTTGCAGCAGCTATTAGAGCAGCTAAAAAACTAAATAAAATTTCCCGTTTTGATGCTATTCCATTAGATGATGATGGTGGCGCAACAGCAGCCACAGGAAGCATTACGCTAGGTGGCAGTGTAACACAAGCAGGAAAACTTTATGTTAGCATTGGTTCTAAAGAAAATAACACTTATGAAATTGATGTTTTAGCTAGTGCGGTTTTAGCTGATATAGCACAAGATATCGAAGATGCTATAACAGCCGATTCAGCAGCTTTAGTGTCTGCTAATGCAGTAGCAGCAGCAGTTACGTTCACCGCTATTAATAAAGGTGATGAAGGGAATAAAATAGGTATAAAAATATGGACTACAACTGTAGGATTATCTTATACATTAGTCGGTATGACAGGGGGTGCGACTAATCCAACCCTAACCAATGTTTTTGATGTAGTTGGAAATTTGCGTTATCAAACAATCGTATGGCAATCTACTTTTGATTTAGATGTTGTCCAAACATTTTTAGACGATAGATTTGATTCTGATACGCGAATATTAGATGGTATCGGAATTGTTTCTATTACCGATACTTTGGCAAATTTAAAAACCACCACATCTGATACAGATAGAAACAGTCAAAGCTTAGCAATTCATTGCAATAGATTGGTTAATGCTTCTCATTATAAAGGCAGCGCAATAAATGAAATGGATTTTGTAATAGCTGCTCAATTTGCGGCTGTTAGAGCATTAAGAATGACTGATGGGGCTCCAATTTCTCAATTCGTAGATGCAACAGAAGGTGTTGCAGATGCTTTTGGTGGAATTCAAATAGCAAGTCTTCCTTACTTCAACACTCCTTTTGCTAATTTACCTATTATAGATCATGAATATCAATGGCTAGATAGTGAACAAGAAGAATTGCGCGAGGCAGGTGGTTTTATATTGGGAAATAATATAGCAAACAATGAAATAATTTCAGATAGAGTTGTAACCACCTATCTAACAAATTCTGTAGGTGATCCTGATATTACATTCAAATATATGAACTATGTTGATACAGCCTCTGTAGTAAGATGGTATTTCCATGAGAATTTACGTCAACGATTCAGACAAAGTCGTTTAACTACAGGTAACGTGGTATCAGGTCGCAACATGGCTAATGCACATATTATTCAAGGCGCATTAATGGTTTACTACAAAGATTTAACAGAGTTTGCGCTTTTGGTAGGTGGAGAAGCAGCAAGAAAGAAATTTTTAGATAATTTGGTGATTACAATTGATTTAGCAGAAAGCAAATCAGTAATTGCGATGATAGCTGAAATAGTAACGCAACTTGGAACAATAGATGTTGCTATGCAAATTTCGTTTTCAACAACTGAATAGAGGATAATAAAATGCCAGATAGACAAACATTGTATAATCCAGCGGTCTCTATTAATAATGTAGATGTAAAATTTACCCCCGGCAGTATTACTTATGATGAGGGTTTTGGGGAAGCAAAAGTTCGCACAAGATCAGGCGGGGGTGGTGTAGCTGATACAGTTTATTCACGCGATCTTGAAACAGCTTTTTCTATGTTTAAATTTAGTGTTCGCACAACAAAAGATCAAGTTGAATTAGCGCGACTTTGGTTAAGCTTAGAAAATGCTAATACAATTACTATGACAGATAGCGATGACGATGGTAATGAATTATTTAGTCGTACATTTACATATATGGCGATAATCAACAAACCTGTTGTTAATGTTAATCCAGATGGGGACGTGGAAATAGAATTCCACGGAGACCCTGTAAAATAAGGTGATTTATGCAAAAAATAGAATTTGATTTTAAATTAGATACTCCGATTAATTATCATAAAGGTGGTAGTGAGGAAGAATGCAAAATGCTTCTTTTGCGCGCTCCATCATACAAAAATAGAAAAACAACAATTAAACTAAAACAAAATTTTATGCGCGCGCTTAAAAGTTTAGAAGGATCAGATGCAGATCAAAAGAAAAAAACCAAACAAAGCAATGAAAATCCTTTTACAGCAGAAGCAATAATTGCTGCTTTATTTATGTCTGATGTTGATTTAAATGATATTCTTGATGATTTTGAAATACTTTTAACACATGGTTGCTGTTTTATTCCTCCTGAAGTTCAATTAATTGGACAGCATTATAATCAAATATCAGAAAATGATTTGACGCGGTTATTGGGAGAATATATCGAAAATTTTTTAGTACCGTCATGGATGACTCAACTGATGAACAAATAGAGTATATAATTTTTAATATAGGAATTTACAGCAAAGGATCATTGACAGTAAACGATTTAGAAGCAATGCCTTTGCCGAAGGTATTAAGATATAGCGAATATGCCGAACGAATTACAAAAGAGGCTAAGCGTGAAATCGAAAAACAACAGAGGTCAAGGTAATGTCTTTTAACATATCATATATCATTGAGGCGATTGACAAATTTAGTGCAGTAGGACGTGCTGTACAAAACTCAATGGCTGGCATTACCAAAAAAGCCAATCAACTAAGTCTAACATTAGAAAGAACTCATCGAGCTTTAACAGGTATGGGAGCAGCAGCTACATTGCGCTTAACTGCGCCTATTTCCGCATTGGGTGTTGCTTCTATAAAAGCAGCTTCTCAGGTTGAAAGATGGACTGCTAGTTGGGATGTTTATACGCATAATGCAAAAAAAGCTCGCGATATGACAGAAAGCATAATGCAATTTTCAAAGAAAACCCCTTTTAGAATACCTGATGTGGAGCGTGCTGGTCTTGAATTGGCAGGTTTAACAGTTCCACTTCCTGAAATTTTAAAAGATTTAAAAGAACTTGGAAATATAGCAGCATTAACAAATATGCCTATGTCGGTATTAGCTAGTAATTTCGGAAAGGTAATTGCAGCAAAAAAACTGATGGGTATAGAATTATTGGAATTAAGAAGAATTGGTGTGGCAGTTATACCAGCATTTGAAAAATTAAACAAAGAAATGGGTTTGCCACCAGTACTTTTGACAGATTTGGTGCGACAAGGAAGATTTACTGCTTCAGATTGGAAAAAACTTATTGAATCTATGACAACTGGTACTGGTAGATATGCTCGCGGTACAGAAAAAATAGCTAAAACATTATCAGGAATGTATACAACTGTTAGAGATAACATATTTATTGCAAATGCTGCAATAGGAGATCAAATAAGTTCTATAACACAATTACATTCAAGAGTTAATCAACTGAACAAAGCCATGACAAGATTTACTGAAGCATTAAAGCCATGGATAACCGCACATAAAGCGTTTGCTGCGTTAGCAGTTGAGGTTGGGATTATTTTAGCATTATTGGGACCAGCCTTGGTTGTTCTGGGTCAAATTGCATGGGCTGTATGGGGTATTTCTAAAGCATTTGGAGTAGTACTTACTTTATTTCGTCTTATTTTAAAAGTTGCATTATTTTTTATTGCCACACCAATAGGTTTAATTATAACAGCATTAGCTGTCATTGGTGTTGCTACAGTTTTAATATTACACCATTTTTATCTATGGAAACAAATAATACATGGTGTAAAAGTTGGTTTACATGATATTGGCAAAGTAATGAAAGTAGTTGCAATTCCATTTAAGCCAATTTTATGGGTATTTAAAGAAATATGGAAACTGCTTAAACATATAGGTGGTTACTTGTGGAAAAATTTCTTTTCGCCTATTGATGAAAGCTGGAAAAACATAGAAAGAGTGTCGCGTGGATTATCTCGTCTTTTAATTCCAAAAGATGTGATGAAAGCTTTTGCAACCCCTATGTTTGGACAAGGAGCGGCATTTGCTCCTATGGGTTCAATGGCTCAAACAATACAATCTAATTTAGCAATTTCACTTCACGATCCGGGACGCAACATAAAAGCGATAACAGGAGCTAGCACAGGGAATATGACGTTTGATACTGGTACAAATATGATGATGTCGAGGATATAAGAATGGGATTACGTGATTTACAATTATATCGTGCAAGTTATCGTGGTGTGCGTTTTAAGCCTATTACAAGCACCAACACTGCTGGTAGAAAAGTTGTTGTCCATGAATTTCCTAATAAGACTTTTAGATATATTGAAGATTTAGGTAAAAATCTAAGAACATTTACTGTAGGTGGTGAAGTTGCTGGCATTTTATGGTTAGAAGACAAAGCCAATCTTGAAGATGCGCTAAATACTGAAGGACTCGGCGTACTAGTTCATCCAGAATATGGCAATGTTAATTGTGTTTGTACTACATATAATGTTACCGATGATCATAAAGAGCTAGGTGTAGCAACGTTTGAAATGACGTTCGTTGAAGCGAATGAAAATATATTCCCTGCTGCAACAGGTGATAATGCTTCTGCTATTGCCAATTTTTCAAGACAGATGTATAGCAAAATCGGTGATTATATTAGAAATAATTTCTTTATCCAGTTCTTTCGTAACATTCAAGATAGCGGAAACCAACTAAGTTTGTTTGAACAAGAATTAAAAGCGATTGGAGATTTATCTAATGCAAGCTCGGATAGCAAAGCTAGTTTTGATGTATTATTAAGCACATTCGGGAAACAAGTTTATGCTTTACCTCAACAGCCAAACGAACTTGGCGACCAATTACCTGATTTAATTGATAGTTTTGACAGTTTATCACAAACAGTTGATGATCGAGATAATATTAATAATAAATTATTTGGTTTTGGAGAAGATGTCACACCAGTTACACTGGAAAGTCCTGAAAATATTGAGAAAGATCGTAATAGGAAAATTATTAATGGGTCTGTTAATGGGATTGTTTTGGCTAATCTTTATGAAAATGCTGTTTTAATTAACTACTTAGATGATCAGCAATTAAACGCCAAAATTGATGATTTAGAAGACAAATATGAAAGACTAGTTTTTGGTGCAAACAATTCACTTGATGATGATAGTTTAGATAACATGCAGAATTTGCGTGATGAATGGCGTAAATTCTATGAGCGATTAAGGCTAACTATTAATAAAGTAATTCAAGTAGAAACCAAAAGAATGCCGCTAAAAGTAATGGTTTATCAGCATTATGGCAATATTGATAATTTCGATGTGATAATGCAATTAAATAACATAAATAATCCCGCCTTAATTGAAGGTACTTTTAATATATTATCGAACGGATAAATGAGCCAACCTATAACTATAACTATAAATGGAGTTACTTATGACGGATGGAATCGGGTAACAGCTTCTAAGTCTATAGAAGATTTAGCAGGCACATTTTCTATAGAATTATCACGTACTCCTAATAAGGATTTTCCTATTAAACAAGGTTCTGCATGTGTTATTCGTATTGAAGGAGAACCTGTAATAACAGGGTTTGTTGAAAAGATAGAGGTAGATACCGCAGTTGATAAAGATCGTGTAACTGTAAGTGGGCGTGATCGAACAATGGATATTAATGATAGCACAATTATTTTGCCAACATTAAAACCGCCTTTTAAATTAGAAACTGTTGCAAGAAAGGTTCTTGATTTTTTGGGAATAAGTAATATCAGAATTATTAATAATATAAAAGATTTAACACCCTTTGAGCATATTGATAGCAACGTAGAGGCTGGAGCAACAGCTTTTAATTATATTGAAACATACGCCAAGAAAAAACAAGTATTATTAACAACTAATGGTTTTGGTGATATTGTTTTTACTAGAGCTACTACAGATAAATTAAAAACCATATTAACAATGGTAAGAAATGCACAAGCCTCAATATTAAATAGCAAAGTCACGTATGATAACAGTAAAAGATTTCATACATACGAAGCTGTATCACAAGCACAAATAAATAGCCCATATTTTAGTACTAATCCTCAACCAGCACAGCAATTAACTAATATCGGTTCTAAGGTTGAAGATAACGAAATTCGTAGAGGCAGAATATATACATTTATGCCAAAAGGCACAACACCGCATGTGGATATTAAAGAAAAAGTGAAATGGGAACTAAATTTTAGAAAGTCACAATCTTTTGTTTATAATGCTACAGTTCAAGGATTTAAACCAAGAGAGGATAATGAAATATGGCGACCTAACAAATTAGTTCAAGTAAATGATGAATTTTGTCAATTAAATGGCACATTTTTAATTACATCCTGTCAATATACTTATTCACTTGATGATGGTAGTAAAACCAGTTTAAGAATAATGGATCGAGATGCTTTTACTACGATTATTACTAAACCAGAAAAATTAAAGAAAATAGATAAAGCTGGTGGTAATTATTTTCCTGATCAGCCAACACAACATGATGATGGTTTTTTGGAATTTGCTAAAACATTTGGGAGATTCCAATGATAGAGGGACTTGCGAGATTAATTAAAGATATATACAACCAACTTAATAATTTAATAAAACTGGGTCATGTATCGAAATTTATTACTGATGATCGCCCTTATCCTGTAGTGCAAGTTACTTGTTTTGAAAAATTGGTCGGAGATGCAACAGTTATACTCCCTTATGGAATGTCTAGCGCATTGCCTGAAGATACACTTGGAATTTTATTAAATTTACTTGGTGATGAAACTAACAGAGTATTTATTCCTATTTCGACCACAGAGCGTGTTAAGAATTTAGAAAAAGGTGAAGTTGCAATTGGCAACCAAGTTAAAAAGACATATCTAAAATTCGACAAAAATGGTAATATTGAAATTGAAGGGCAAGGAGATATTAATGTGACGACTACAGGGAATGTGAATGTAGATTCTGGCAGGGTTAATTTAAATTCAGGAGGAACATTGAAAAAGATTGTTTTAGATGGGGATGCGGTTAGTGGAGGACAAGTTGTAGCATCTGGGAACAATTATTCTACGTAAGGGTTTGAAATGCTTAATAACACAAATTTTATAGATTTAGATTTACAAAAAACTGATGAAGGTTATTATGATTTGTATCTAGACTCAGATGGTGATTTTGCTAAGACAAAAGGATTTAATACAGCATTAAAAATGTCTTTATTAACTGATGCGCGAGCAGAAGCAAGTCAAGTTCCTGATCCAACAAGACGTAGAGGATGGTGGGGAAATTTTTTACTTGGTTTTGGAAATTATCAATTAGGATCATTGCTTTGGTTACTTAATCAAGCACGTGCAACACAAAACACATTAAATGATGCAGTAGATTTTTCAAGAAATGCTTTGCAATGGTTAATTGAAGATGGTCACTTAGATAAAATTAATGTTTCAGCAGAATATACCAGTTTAACAGAGTTGATGGAACATATTGATTTAATACGATCCAACAATGTGATACAATCATTTGGTTACCAGATTTGGGAAAATACGTTACTAGAAGAAGATTGTTAGGTGAGAAAATGGCAACACCAAATTACCCAAATAGTCCGAAAGAAATTTTAGACAGACAGAGAACTGATGTTCAGAATGCTTTACCTCAATCTGATCCATTTTTAAGAGCATCTTTTATATTAGCGATATTAATTGGAAACGCTGGACGTTTTTGGGATATTTATCGAACTATCTTTAATTTGCAAACACAATTATTCCCTTGGTCTGCTGAAGGTGATTTTTTAAGGCGATGGGGTTTATTTAAAGGGCTCGATAAAAAGCCCGGGTCAGCAGCAGAAGGATTAATTAGTATAGAAGGAATATCGGGAACATTAATACCTGAAGGGACAATATTTCAAACACAAGCAGGGAATGAGTATAAAGTAATAGATCAAGACTATGAAATAATTGAT
>Ga0180437_10011013_pt1 | contig 10921 bp, 5 predicted proteins | sample SS_ome_4_FD_132410 | JGI IMG/M metagenome (GOLD analysis project Ga0180437, IMG submission 132410) | Hypersaline lake sediment archaeal communities from the Salton Sea, California, USA - SS_3_D_1 metaG | ecosystem: Environmental > Aquatic > Non-marine Saline and Alkaline > Hypersaline > Sediment... | reverse complement strand
TCCCGGCCGCTGGATGCCCTGGAATTACCGCCAGATGCTCCAAAAGAGAGATGTCACCCACTCCCAGACCTGTCACACTTCCTAAAATATTCTGTTTTTTTTCAGGCTTGCCGAAAGGACACGATAGAGCGCACCGGTGCAAATGTCCATGATTCTGAAATGACTCTCGCATTGGTCGATGCAATTCCGCCAGTCAAGCAGCCGCGAGGCCGCTCTCGCAAACGTCCGGATGAAGTGCTTGCGGATCGCGCTTACAATGCCGAGGAGAAAATCCACAAACCGCTTCGACAACGTGGCATCAAGCCGCTGATAGCCAAACGCAACACACCCCATGGCAGCGGTCTTGGCGAATTCCGCTATGTGGTCGAAGCAGCCTTCGATTGGTTGTTCAATCAAAGGCGGCTGCGTGTGCGGTATGAAAAACGTGATGATATTCATCAGGCCTTTCTTATCATTGGATGTTCTCTAATATGCTGGCGACGAATTATACGGTTTTGTTAGAGTGCCTTAGACTCCACGGGTGTGGTTGCCAATTCCTGAGCCTCGAATCTGAGCGTCAGGTCAAGATACTCCAGTTGGAGGACGTACTTGGCGTATACAAAGCTTTCACGCCTGAAAAGTCATTAAGTGGGACAGTCTTGGCGAGTTTATTGTCTTGATGCTGATCGATGAGCCAGTACCAGTCAGACTTTCCTCGGATTATTAACTTTAGTCTTGAATTCTGCAGGCCATTGCGGCACCTGCATCCAGATGGAGTGATAATCCTTTCCGCAGCTTGTTCCGGCTGACCGTTTTTGTTTGGTTTGAAAAAATATCCTGCATTTGCAAGGTCGTGCCCTTGGGAACGGCCAACTGAAAATCCCGGTCATCCATTCTGAGTGTCACACTCTGTGGTGATTCGCTGATGTTTAAAACGATCAGGTATAGGTTCTTCCCCCAGACGCGTACAAACGCGGGAACCTGGCCCTGGTCTGTACGGAACAGGTCGAAATCAATGATGCCACGGGCCAAGGTTGGATGGCTGTCCCTCAGCGTGTTGAATTGGCGGATCAGATTGAAAAACCTGCGACGCATTGTGGCTTTCTCATGGGATAGTTCACTATCCGATGGTCCGCTGAAGAGCGGAAAATCCGGGTCCATGTCGGCCATCTGCATCTTGAGGTTGATTACGGTTCCGGCCAGATAAGCAAGTTTGATCTTGGCCAGCATGCCGACAGTGGCATCCTCCGGACGGAATCCCTTGGGGGTTTCCTTGTCCAGCACGTGCCAGTTACCCGGCACTGCTCCGGGCCAGGAACGCCCGATGAGTTCCAGGTGCTCTGTGAAGCCCCCTTGCTCCAGGCGGGGGTAGTCTGGATCTAAGAAACGTCGTTTTCTTTCAATCAACCTTTGGGGCAAGTTGCGCGAGGGCGCTAGGCACTGGTGCAGATACACGGGAGGAGAGTTCATCCAGTACACACAGTCGATCAGGTGTACGTCGCCGGCCTCGGTCTTGATGGCAAAATCGTGCAGCCCCGCTTCGTCCAGCTCTTGACGCAGCCGCCGGATGGCGGAATAGAGACCGTCGTGTACGCGTCCCGGAAACGGCCTACCCCATGCGTCTGAGGGACGCGGAACCACCCCATCCAGGAATACACCGTCAAAGCCACGGGTAGCAGAGGTGAATATCAAATCGCGCCAGTAGCGGTGATAGCCCTCGGAATACGGATTACTGTCGGCCAGCCAGAGTTGCCCTTGGGCATCGTACCAGGAACCCTTGGGTTTGCCCTGTTCGTCCCGGACGAACCACTCCGGATTCTGATCGCAGGCCGGGGCATAGGGGGAGGCACCGGTACTCGGTGTCCACAGAACACTCTTCAAACCGAGCTTATGCAGGTTGTTATTGAGCTCACGTATGGTCTGTTCGGTGGCACCGTAGGTTTTGGACAGGGCAAGCTTGCCGTTTTCCGGAGCAATGGCACACTTGATGTCATTGTACTCTTTCCAGGTCCAGCCGAAACCGTAAATGGCATTACAGCCTATGTCTTTGGCCCACTGAAAATAGTGAAGCCAGCGCGGATCATCCAGTGGAAACTGCCGAGGGGGAAACGCAGCCTCACGCAGATCTCGCACCCACTGGGGGATATTCGGATTGGGGACCAGGCCAAAGCGGGCGGGTACGGATTTCGTAAACCGAGTCAAGCCCTGACGCCACCCCTCTGTCATTATGCGACAGAGCAGGGAACCCACATGGTGCTCTTCAAAGGGCTCCAGATATTTGTCTACAAAAATGGAATAGGCCAGATCGGCCCGGGCGGACAGGATGATGGCCCCGTAGTTGGCCAGCCAGGGAGAAAACGCCAGGGCACAGCCGTTGGCCTGGGTGTCGCCCACAAAGATAATCGGTTGCACCAGGCCGACCGGCGGCATATTCAGACGCAGGTCATCCGGCAGGATCTCGGCCACGCGCCCGCGTGTGAAATAGTAGTTTTTGTAGAGGGGGGCCGAAGTCCATTCTTGGGCAGGGGCTCCGTTCACGTGTAGCTGCTCGAATACCAGGCGTACCACCATGAGTCGGTTGATCTTGGACCCGGTATTGACAATGCGTAAGTCACTCACAAAATAAGGATCTTCCTGCTGGGCGCGTATGGTCAGTTCGACGCGGTAATCGTCGATACGTTGGCGCAGCGTCAAGGTTTGGACATGATGTCCCTGGCCACGCACCACCTCCAGGTTCCGATCGTTTGTGAAAAAAACAAGAGGTTTACGTTCATGCTCAGCTCTATGTCCGGTCCAGTCTTCGTATGCAAAGCCATGCATGTTGATCTGCTCGTCACGGTAGAAGAGAAGCTTCACGCGCAGGTGTCCGGTAATGACCTTGTCCTTGGCAACTGTCATGTGTATCGATATGCCGCGATTAGTCGTCCGGAGTGTCAATTTCTCCTGAGCATTTTGAAGGCTGTAGCTCATTTCCGGCGTGTTATTGCCGGCAAAGCATAAGGATGGCAACAGGACAGCAACGAGTGTTAGAAACCCTAAGCCAATGGCTAATTTCATATCTACTCCCCTATTCTTGCATCTGTGAAATCTGCGGTTCAAAGTATTCTCCAACAATATTGAACTAGTCTGTGGCATTCAGCACGGTATTGCCCTCAACCACCACATTGTGTGCCTGTCGCACGTCAATCCCCTTCCTACCCGGCAATACGGTGAGGGTGTTCTTACGGATCTGCACGCCGCGCGTAATGGCAACATCACGATTACGGGTTTGGGTGTAGACACTAATGGCGCTCAGCTGGGTGTTGCGAATGGTGTTGTTGCGTACGACGGTATTATGAGGAAAGGGACCCTCGTAGAAGTTGCCCATTTCATTGCCCAGCACCACAGCGCTGCCGCCGACCCCGTCGATCAGGTTGTTCTCGATCAGGCCGTCCGGGGCTCGCACGAGCAGGGCGTGGCGACGTTGGGGTTTGAAAGTGCAGTTACGTACGATAAAACCACGACCGCAGCGACTGAGGTTGTAGAAGTGGGTACTGGCGATATCCTGTTGCGGGCGTTTCTGACCGACTGCAACATTCGGCACCGCATCGTGCAGGGTAACAACAGCTCCTCCTCGCTCTCTGTGGAGGCTTGCGACGGTAGTCTCAGAGAGCGTCCGACCCGTGACTGGGTCCCACACCAGTACTTGGTCGTCCGGCTGGAATGGCGCCCCCAGCAAAATGAACTCCCTATCGGAGCGCACCTCACGTGCCATGGCCGTGTTGGCACCCATGTTGATGCTATCGTCCAGCATGCCTTCAAAATAGCAGTCCTCGATGACAGGGCCTACGCGGTTATCCTTGCTGTGAATCCCGTCACGCCAGGTCGTACAGAGGCGATCCGTATCCGGTTTGAAACGGACGGCGAGTTTGCGCAGCGTAATCGGCCCTTCATTGCGACTGACACTGAATACCATGCCGCTGCGTGCACTGTAGAAGGTTACATCCTCAACGTAACAGTCTGAGCAGGCCAAGATGTTGAAGTTGGTACCCATTGAGCCGCCTTGGCCATTTGATCGTACGCAGGGCAGAGGCAGAAAGAAGCGGTCGCCCGGTCGGACCGGTTTGAGGGCTCGGTTGAATTGGGGCGTCACCTCGAGACGGTATACCCGTTTGGCACTGTCAAGTGAATGGACGGACTCGATGAAAAAATGCATCTGCACATCCCAGCGGCGATGACGTTCCTGAGGATCGATCACACTGCCCCATTGCCAGCCTCTGCGTCCCAGTCGTTGCTTGACCCAGGTGTCGGACGGAGGGAGGGGATAATCCGGGTGCAGGGCCAGATCGAATGTTCCCTTTGCGGCATCGACCTTGACAATCGTGCCCTGGGTAAAGGGCAGGGGATCGTAATCGATCACCAGGCCGCGCACAGTCACATCCTGACACGCACGCAACTGGATGAGGTTATTCGTAGGCGTGTTGATCAGGCGTGCGCCGTTGCCCTCGATGGTGATCCCTTTGACGTTTGCCAATTCAAACTGATAGTTACTACGCGGGCTCTCTTTGAGCCGATACCGTCTGGACTCTAATCGCACGCAACTGCCCGGTCCGGCCTGGATGGCCGCGGCAATGGCCTTACGTATAGCAGGCCCGTCATCGTGAATGCCATCACCTGTGGCGCCAAAGGTCGAAACGTCAAAAGTCGACTGTCCCTCATTTGCGCCTGAAACAACGGCACTTACAAACAGCAAGACAACAAGAATTGCCCAAGTTTTCATGGCTTTCTCCGATTGTTTTCACCAAAGGTTCATGGATTAGTTTTTATGCGGGACCTTGAAAGTCACACCGATTTTCTTTAGCTTCGCCTGCACGAGCAGTGGCCCCTCCCAGCCATATCCGTTGTTTTCCAGACCTTGCATGGGTTTGATCTCGAGGCCCAGGCGCGTGCCTTGACAATCGAAGGCGCCAGGCGTTGCTTCTCCGTCGCAGCCTCCGAAATGGGGCTGGGGAATGAAATGACGGATAAAACCGGGACTGTTCCAGGTTTTTGGGTCAGCGTCACTGCCGCTTTCGGACGGGGCCGTCACCCCTGGTACCTTGCCTCGTCCGGAGCGTTGGTCGAGCCCGCTGGATTTGACCCAGGTGTTCCAATCCATAGAATTGATGATTACATCCGAGGAATGACCGTACCAGTTATGGTCCATTTCCGCCAGGTTCTCTGTGTCTACTGACGTGGCCCACTGATTGTCCGGCTGAGACCGAATGACCAGATTGTGGTGGAAACGGTGGTTGCGGCCCTGTAACAAGAGCACGGCGCGTTTGGATGAGGTGTGGATAAAGGTATTGTGCTCAGTCAGTAGTTCACGCGGCCTCAACTCGGCCATCAACTTTCCTGCCCGCTCTCCGCAGTTGAACATCACATTGCCGCTTATCTGGAAGTACTCTTTCAGTTCGCCCGTCTTGAAGCCGATATGTGCAGCCCCGCCCATGGTGTTGCCTACCACCCAGATGTATTTTCCCTCGTGCCCCGCGCTGAAGCACTTGCTGCCACGCCCGGTTTTGACGGATAGACCGGGCAGGGCCTGCATCATGATCCGGTTTCCCACGACCTTGATGTCCCTGCCGACGGGGCCGTCCGGGTCCTTTTCGGGTTCGGACATGGCCAAGTCAATGCCGTCCTCCATACCCGAGTTTCCAATGGTGATGTTATCCAGTATCCAATGGTGGTCGGCGGCGTTGGTGGTGGCACTGGGATGGACCACGATGCAGTCATTGGCGCCCAGATCGTATACGAGATTACTCACCACGGCAATATGATGGGATTCGGCAAAGATCCGGATCCCATTGCTGGGATACTCGTTGATCTCCGGGCTGCCGTGCACCACATTGTCGTAGATCACAACATGATACGCCCCGGCGGAGGCATCAAGCTTGATGCAGTCGAATCCCCGGACCATCACATGAGAACTCTTGCTGACACTCAGTGTGCCCAGGATCTTGGCTCTGGCTTCGAGAGGCCGTCCGTAGGTTCCTAATACCAGGCGTTTGCCGACTTCGCCGTGCACGTTCTCAAAATCAAGCTTTCCTGTCCACGTCAGGTCCCGCTTAAAAAGCACATGGGTCCCAGGGATAAGATTCGCCTTCTCGCGGATCAGCATTTCAAGGGTCTTCCAGGCAGTGGCAGGTGAGGTGCCGTTGTTGCCATCGTCTCCGTCCTGCACATCTATGTAGCGTCGCAACTGGGGTACAAGCGAAACACCCGGGTCCTCCGCATCAGGCCCGCCCTCGGCATAGGGAAGGTCAAGCACTGCTGAATAAGCTGAGGAAATGGTCAAACTCAATAATACAAGACAATAATGTGACATAGGGCTATCCTAATTAACAGGTCTAATGCAGCATAGAGTTCCACGGTCTGTGACCGTGGTCGGAGCCTGAAGGCTTTGCCGTCAGACAGCCCACGGGAAGCCCTTATACTCATGCTATAGCCGTAGCATAAGATAAGGAAAATCCCATGAGCCGATTTAGAAAACTATCACATGCGATATGGTACTGTCAATATCACTTTGTTTGGGTTCCGAAATGTCGTTATCGGATTGTGAACGGCGTCAAATCGGCAAGGAACTGGTAGTCCTTACGCCGCCCGTCAACTCTTAAGCTTAACTTACAGAAGGCTGCTTCCGCCCGCCCGTCCGCTGGGCGAAAGATAGGGTGCAATGCCGCTACATCGAGCCATCAGGAACTTCACGATACAGTCTGATATCGTCAAGATATATTACGCCGGAACCACCGGTGTCGGGCGCTGTCGGATCGTCCTCGGCGCCGAGGCCTATTGCGATTTCGTCAACATCGGTCAGGTCTAGGCCTTGAGCCGCAAATTCCTGTAGGGGGATAATCCATTGTGTCCAGGTGTCTATCGTGGCGGCGACGGGATTCTCGTGATAAACGGCCACAGGTTCTCCGGCGGCATTCGAGATTGCGACATAAAGAGGCTGAGGATCGTTGCTGAGTATGCCGATGTCCTGGCTTGTCCACTGGCCTGCGACCGTGCCGGTGGCGGCAACATTGGAGAAGACAGCCTCACATGTTTGAGCTGCGTTGCGGCTTGTCACCGCCAGTCCAACATACACCGCGACAGTCATAGGAATATTCGTCGCAACGGTGTTTTCAACGGGCTTCCAGGTAATGCCGTCCGCAGAATGCGAAGCACTCAAGTTACCTCCGGCATCGCGCTCCAGCTTCACCCAGTACGGCGTCGAAGGTCCGGCCTGGTTCGTGCTGAAAGTGTTGCCGTCCGTTTCAACACGGCCCTGAAAGACCACTCCGCTATTTGCCGTCACGCACGCAAGGGCGTATCTCGAACCAGGATCCAGCGTCTCGCGAATCATCACTCCGGCTCTGGCCATGTTGTGTGTGGGCTGTACGCTGTCGACCCGCGATACAATCGAACCGGGGCCGGTGAGCACCCTGTAGGCAAAATGGAACTCGTCGGCCGATCCACCAATATCCGCACCGGAAGCGGTGACAATGAACGTGCCTGCCGGGGCTTCGGTGAAGCTGCCCGATGAGGCGGGATACCCTCTGAACCACAGCGACAAATTCTCTATGCCGTTGATGGTCCAGTCCCGTCGGCCTTTCAGGCTGTCCGTACTTGCGGTCGCCTGCGAATAGCTTGCGGTGCTGTTGTCGTAGATCAATGGCATCGACTGTGAGCCGTCGTGAACGATTTTCTGCTCGGCATAAGGGGGCAGCAAGTAGCCGACTTGAGCGCCGTTTTCGGGAACCTCGAAGCCGTCGATCCAGGTTTGCCATATTGTCTGGCCGGCCGTGTCATCATCGGTGTAACTCTCGAAGTCGTCTATGGCGATGAACTCGTGGGTCCTGAATTCCCAGACATCGCCCCGCCAGACCGCTGGCGTTTGGGTGTCATTTACTTCGTCGATCCGCCAATAGTAGGTCGTGCCCAGATCGAGCGACGCGAAGCTGTAGCTGGTCTGATCGCCGGTGGAAACCAGAGCCGTCCCCTCCGCGACGGCCTGTGGGTCGGCACTCAAATAAACATCGTGCGTGACCGCTTCCCTTCCGGCTGTCCAGCTAAGAATCGTGTTGGTATCCATGTCCACTACGCCTGGGGCCGGGTAGGGCTTTCTTGCCTGAACGGGAATGGAGAGGAAACGAACCTCACTCAAGCCGTACTGCGTCAGTATGTCTCCCCAGTTGCTCTTCGGTGTAAGCCTGACATACCTGGCCGGAGTCCCGTCGAAGGCGATTGTAGTATTGTGAGCGTAGTCGGGCATACCCGGCGCTCTGGCGAATTCATGAGTCTCGCCCAGCGTCGTGTAATCGATGCCGTCAACTGAGTATTCAATCGTTACGTCTTTGAATCCCGAACCAATCGTCGGTTCCGTCGTATCGTTGTAGTTCCATATCCACATCTCATGAAGCTTGTGGATCTTGTCGAATTCGAAATCGATCCACGTCGGCTGATCCAACGTGAGGTCGCTCAGCCACATCGTGCCATCTGCGATTTTGTCATGCAGCAATCCGTTCTGATCCAATCCCGATCCGTTCGCTGTGTTTTCCGGTCCTCGGTCCGTGATACTGCTGGAGGCAGTGGCCAAGATGTTCTCGACGGGATATGCGAAGGGCTCAACCGTGAACTGCCACACATCGCCGCGAAACACGGCAAGGTCAAAAGAATTTATCTCATCCACGCGCCAGTAGTAAGTCTTGTCAAATTCGAGAAACTCGAGCGGCGTGAAACTGTTGGGGTCTTGGTCCCGGCTTGCCAGCACACCGAGCGAATTGTCCGTATCGGCTTGGCTAACTGTGTAAATATCTGCGCCGAAATATACGTTTTGTTTGTTTGCCGGATCGGATGGCGTCCAGCTAAGGACCACACTTCTTGACACATCGCCGTCTCCGTCGGCCGGGTAGGGATTGGTAGTGAACGAATAACTCGGCGGACCTTCCATATCCTCGATTATTTCATCTGCGGTTAAGGCGCGGTCGTAGATTTTCACTTCATCGATAGCGCCCTCGAAGAATCCGTCGTTTTTGAGGTTGCGACCGATCTCCAGGTTACCTGTCTCACTCGTATTGATCTGCAAACCCTGATTTGCATGATTCTGAAGATTGCCGTCGGCGTAAAGGTCCACGTCCCCCAACGCCGGAGTTCCGTCATTGGTGAATGACGCTGCTATGTGGTGCCATTCCCCATCGGCTAATCGGGAATTACCTTTGATCGCAGCACCTTCAATTTCGAGCCTTATTTGCCCCTTGGGTGAGAGCCTGACAACCCATTTGCTCTGACCTGCATTTTGTCCCCATGAGATAATCCCCTGAACGTCGGTAGTCACCATTTTCACCCACACAGTGACGGCTCTGTCATCGGCTCCGCTTACTGGCACATAACCGGCGACCAGTACGTAATCGTCCATGCCATCGAACTCAAGAGCATCGCCGAACATGCCGGGTACGGTCTGCGGATCGCCCACGATCTCGCCGTCGTGGCCGTTACCGGTAGCATCCCTGGTATCGCCATCAAGTGGATAATAAGCTATCAATGACTCACTTAGACGGGCATCTGCATCAACAGCAAACAAGCCCAGCATTAAAACACAACAAACACGAAACAGCGAATTGTTACACATTCTAACAACTCCTCCTCTTATTGAATAACCTCATTGATCCAACAGACTCTATGATGCCGGAGGAACAGGCATTACCCAAGAAGCCTATGCAGGAGATTATATTACACTATCATTTATACCAAATCATGCTTGGTTCGGTCAAGAAGAAACCGCTGGCTTGTTAAATCTTCATTCAAATCGCCATATCCCCCAGTGACCGGGGTTAAACTGAGCTTCAGACGGAACATCTGAAACCATAAATGCGCCTCCTGCGCTCCAGTACAATCGTGCCTGTGTTTCTCCGCTGGCACCAATCAGGACCCCGAAATCAGCCTGAGTGGCAAATCCTTTCCTGGGATTGATCCCAAGAACCGAAAATGGTATTGCGACCTCATATTTGCCTTTCTGTTGACCGAATCTGATTTCATCGCTCACGTCCAGCACGGTATGCAGTTTAACCGTTCTGACCGGAGACTCATATACGACCGCCGGACCAACACCGCCGTGTGGACGGAATTTTACAGCACGGACACGGCCGGTAAGCGGATCGCCTTCCCTTGTAATGAAAAGACGTATATCTCCAGCAGTCGTGCGGAGCGACTCCATATCGCTGCGAATCGTGGTCTTTTCCCTCAACGGTCTCGCCGTGGGATCCGCACGCAGGAAGAAATCGAGCCCCCCGCCCGTCGCGAAGATATACTGCCAACCGTCCGATCCGCTGTTGACGAGCAGGTCCGCCGAAGGCGTCCTGAAAGCTGCATAGAGAGTGTCACCACAAACTCGCACCGATCCTGAAATATTGCGGAATGTGTCAATCGCCACCCATTCGTCATCGGCCCATTCGTCGAGATTGCCGTCAACTCTTGGAGCCTTGGCGGACATTGGAACCGTCAACTCTTTATGCTCTTTCATGCGGGCATAACTTACATATTGTTTCTTCTTCCCGGCGAGCATCTTCTCGGTCACCGTGACCGTGGCGAAATTCTTGCGTCGTACTGTCTCCAATCCTACTACCTCAAAAATAGCTGAGAATTCCTTTCCGCCCGCGAGATATATTTTACCATCCTCGGTCTGTGTCATGGTGGGCCAGAAGTGCTCGCCCTTGAAGCTGAAGTCGTCCAAAACCATCCCTCGATGAAACTCTTTTGTTCTCAAGAGAGGCAGCACTCGCTCGTCACCGCCAAGATCGGCGACAAACAATCCGTCCATCGTCATCAGATAAACCGAACCCTTGTCGCTCGTGATGCCCCAAATCTCACCGGCCTGGCCCTCGGTCGGTGTCATGGGATAGTTCATCAGGCGCGCCGTGGAGGCGATGTCCCCGCGATGCTT
>Ga0180437_10011012_pt1 | contig 10922 bp, 7 predicted proteins | sample SS_ome_4_FD_132410 | JGI IMG/M metagenome (GOLD analysis project Ga0180437, IMG submission 132410) | Hypersaline lake sediment archaeal communities from the Salton Sea, California, USA - SS_3_D_1 metaG | ecosystem: Environmental > Aquatic > Non-marine Saline and Alkaline > Hypersaline > Sediment... | reverse complement strand
ATGTATCTACCCTTGCGATTTGTCCACCCAACGCCGTGCCGAGAGGCGTCCGACTCACCTTCAGCCAGCCTGTGACGGCGTTTTGAGCCTGCGTTGCGGTCGTGGGGGCTGCTTTTACGTCTGCCGCATACCACAGCATCACGGCCAAGGCGGCCAGACAAACCAGCGCTATGCGATTAGTAAGAATAGCTCCTCTGCCCCAGGAGGTCCGTGCGCGGTCCTCAGACAACAGGGATAGCAGCATGGTTATACCTCTTAATTCAACACCGCACTTGTTTCATCCATGATAGCAAGGTGCCGGGCCACGTTCAAGAAGAAAAAGCCCTTTCTTTACCACTTTTTGTAAAATATCTGTTTTCTCGGGCAAAAACTGCTTTATTGACAGCCAATATCCATTGGAGCGCCGGTCTCCACGCCAATGTGCTGTCAAAGCAGGTCTGCAAATCTGCCTAACATTCCAAGCAAGGCGTCAGCCTGGCCCTTACTCAGACGCTCAAGAGACGGATACCGTTCCAGCTCCATAGTGGGCTGCAGACTCAAGTCGATCTTGTGGTCCGGCAGGTACCTTCGAAAATCCTCTTCGTGATAAAGGGCGTCCCAGGTCGTCACTTCTATTGTATTGGCATCCGGGATATTAGACCCTTGCGCCGCTTTCAGATAAGCGTCGCGAACCTTTTGGGCCTGCGGCGAAAGACCGGACTCAGACGATTTCTTAACAAGACTGTGCATGGCATATAACAGAAATTTTCGATTTACCACCGATGAATCCTGTCGGCCATCGTCCAGCCTGGCAAGCCAGGAGAGGGCAGGCAGTGAATCCGAAGCATTTATTTGAGAAAGGACGTAGACGGCAGTCGTGCAAAGAATGCGAGTCTTTCGGTAATCGGGTAACTCGGGGCAAACATATGGTCCGGTCTGCGCCTCCAGCTCTCGCTTGAATTGTTCATATTGCGCAGGGAATTTCGGCGCCAGCGTCCTGATCTGTTGCTCGAGAAATCGGGCCATCTCCTGCGGATTAGCTCTCGCATCGGCCAGCAGCTTGCGAACACGCGTCATCTTGGTTACAATCACTACATCGGATTCGTAAAGGCCCGGCGAAAAAGGACGTCCATCCGTCAGCGGCATCAGCATGAGGAAATTATCATTGTCGGTCAGATGTAAGTAGGTCTGCTGGGCTGTCTCCTCATGCATCCGTTCCTGCAAACTCGCCCTGCCCGGATGTACAGGATTATCAAGCAAGTAGTCTGCCTGTCGGGAGCTGGAACTTACTACTTGATTACTCAGTTCCCGCAGATCGGAGTGGTCCGCCGCCGATGGAAAGCTCTTTTCGTCGGCTCCGCCGTGGGCGCTGCCAGGTATATGAACGGGTGTTTGCTCTGTTACATGCTCCGGCTGCTCAAGGGGGACGGCTTTGACCTCTGTTTCGCTTTGCTTGTCAACGGACGACGGCGCCTCCGCGCCTTTTTGAAGAAGCAAAAGCACAACTACAGCCGCTGCAAAAACAGCAAGAGTGGAAAGCATCTTATTCCTGGACATTTTAGGGCTCCTATTAACAAATGGAGGACAGGTCCCCTCAGATTTGGGGGACCTGTCCAACCTTCGGGTCAATTGAATCGACTAATCATCGTAGTACACGTCCGCGTAGTTCTTGTCCCAGTAATCAGCGTCCCAGGTCCCGGATGGATCTTCGCCGGCCCCTTCGTAAGCCTCGTTTTCGTGTGACGCATCGATACGCCCCGGCGTGTCAAAGTAGTAGGGATAGCTCGTGTTGTATCGGTAAACGCCGCCATACAAAGGCTTCCACTGAAGCTGCGAGGGTCTCCATGGACTCCAGGTGCAGTTTGAGGAATTGTAAGTCCTCGATATGCTGTTGACTACCGAGCAGTGCTGGTAAACGTTGCTGGCGTCCTCATAAGCGATCCTGTCCCCTGCTCTGCACGAGGTGGGCGGCTGACCCTGCCAAAACGCGCAATCGTCGGTGAAGATCGCGTCCGACGTCGCAGCAGGCTTAATCCAATAATCATAGTTGGCCCCGCTCACATATTCGTCCATTGCGTAGTCCAAAGTGCCCGTTTCGTTAGTGGCGCTGCTCAAGCGGGTAATGCTTACCGGGTCGTAATACCAGTCCCAATACCTGTCTGCGTCGGTCTTCTGACTGCTGGTCAGGTCGTATCTGAAGTGGTAGTGAGGAACGTTGGTGTCCGCTGCTGTCTGGCAGTGGTTGGCAATAAGCTTGTTCGTTGCCTCCACATACTTTATACAGACCCATTGAACCTTACTGTTCTCATCAAGCACACAGAAGTCCCAGAGGTTGCTGGTCAGATCCCAGTCAAACGTACTTGGGATAATATCGTCGCCTGGGGTCCAATCGTTGCCATCGTTGCAGTCATAATCGTAAACCACATAGTTAGCTGAATAACCAATCTCGTTGCAGCCGTACTTGATGCGCATGTAGCCGTTCTCGCCCCAGTTGGTTCCCCAGGAATTACGCATGATCCAGTAACCATCTGTTCCGTTGTTGTCGTCCCAGCCGACGAGTACCACCGCGTGATTCACCGAACCAGTGGTACAGGTCTTGAAAATCCCGCCGGAATACTGCTGAAACGCGGTAGTCACCCTGACTGCCACGGCGACCGGACCATATTCAAGAATCGCTGCCTTAATTTGGTCGTCCGTCGGCGTGCAGTACTTACAACCAATGTAGGAGTAGTCCTCAATAGTATAAGGGTGATCGTACGGGCAGTCACAATCGGCATTACATGCACAATACGGGAAATCCTCTTCCAGCACCGCGCCGCTGTCACCGCATTCGTCTGTTGCCCGCCCCGAGCAGCTGGCACAAAGATGGTATTCGTTGGCAAACCAGCCTCCACTGCAACTCCATCCGCTCTGGTTGCAGCTTACCAGCCACTGTTCCGAAAGGTCCACCTCGGTTCCCCCGTTGCACATCATAATTTGGCACTCGAGCGGCCCGACCGTGCCAAACGCCCAGCAGCTGCCGCAGGCACCTTGATTCCTTATAGGTGGCACAACGCCAAAATCGCGCCAATCGAACGCGTCCGGTAACGTCTGACCGCCGAGCAAAAGAACCTCATTGAAGTCGTCAAACGGCGCCGTATCTTCCCAGCCGAGCGGCGGAACCAATCCACAGTTCACGTCATTCGCGTCGTTCGGGTCAGCCAGTGCTGTACGGGTCCCAATCAATACCGCGAGCACGCCCAAAAAAGTCAATATTTTTCTGTTAGGTAATTTCATGTTGCCTCCTTTCATGTCCTTTTTGTAGTGACGACATGATTTCGACTTAACACTCTTCCATAATCAACGTTAAGTAATGGTTCTACTTGATTTAGTTACTCCATAGGCTACCTCCTGCAGTATCGGGTGCTCCGTATCAGGGTCGCACCACCCATACCGAAGCGCCGTTGTCTCTAAAACATCAGGGCCCTTCTTCATATTCCCGTACACTCTATTGACGACGGTATTGACCGTCGATGTCATACTCACGTATCGTTATCTCACAACTGGTCATGATGCCTATGTCTTCAATCAATCGTTCGAGCAGCGAATATCTCATTGAACAACGTCTCTCGACCGGAATCATCAATTGAACTGCCTGCTGCAGGCTATCTCGAGAGGCCTCAATCTGTCTCTGAAGGACAGATAGCAGCTCTTGCTTTTCTTCCGCCTCGCAGGCAAGTGTGTTGTTCCTCGTACACAGCCACGCAAGGGTCCTGGTATCAGCCAAGTAGACACTGGCACGGATGGAACACAGGTACATACCGACATTCGCTTCCGCCGATAACTTCTTCGCTCTTTCAAAGTAGCCTTTCCACTGCTCAAGTGCTTTCAAGCCGCTAAACCTGCCTTTTGCCATTACAGGATTGAGAATTGCAGACCTGGCGGCAGGAACACTTTTAAGCAACCATTGCCTGCTAAAACCGTACGCGGCAGCGACCTCACACAGTGAATTCGGGTCAAGGACAGGAATCAAGCCGGACGGGGCTTGCGGATGTACGAACTGCCATATGTCCCCTGCGGCTACCAACAACTTCGGATAATCAACTTCAACACCTTCTGCTGCCAGCGCTTCCTTCAGTTCAAATATCCAGGGGAATTCCTTCTTGAACCAGTCTCGCCTTTCCTCGACCCATTCTTCATAGTCGATTGCACCGAGGTCAGCCGGAGCTGATAAGGAGGTCATCCAAAGGTCGGAAAGGTCGTAGCCGGCCCAGGCAACCTGGATGTTGGATACTGTGCTCTCAACATCACCGCTGAGGGCCCACACCGTCCATTTGGCGGGATCACATGGCTCGGGTTTTGTTGGCGCCGACCGGGCCTCTATCCTGGAAATGTGCCCCGCGGTTACCTTTACAGCACCGTTCGTGCCCCTGAATTGAACCTCTCCGTCGCTGACTACAAGACTGGTTGCGCCCTTTGTGGTCTTGATATCAAAGATGGTGCCCGTGATAACGGCTTGGCCGTGGGCGGTTCCGACGACGAACGGACTGCTCGTGTGCTTCACATGGCCAAGTATCTCGCCGAGTTTCAGGTCTACAGCACAACCTGACCGGCTGTCTTGGATAAACGGTTTAATGGTAAGAATTGTGTGCGAATTCATGACCAGCCGGTGCGTGCCGTCCACAAGGAGCGTCTTCAGTTCGCTGGCGGCAGTTCTGACCTCCGAGCCAGCCGGAATGATGCTACGGCTGTTTTCGGAAAGCAGCTCAATCCTAATGGAAGCCGGAGCAGTAGCAGACTCCTGTGAAATGGCTGTCTTTCGCACCTCCGAATCTGAGAACGTCAGCCACAGCGAGATACTGATTACTACACAGGCAGCAACTGCCGATACCCTCCACAGTATCCTGCGGAGCCTTGCCTTTTGTCCTCTGGTTTGCTCGGCTTTGAGCTTGTCCAGCCCTGCTTGTATGCGTTTCCAGCTGCGTTCCATATCTTGCCGGGTGGCAGTTCTGTTCTTCTCGAGAGATTCGAAAGCCTCGACAAGCTCGGCCTTGTGGTCGTAAATGAACGCGACCACCGATTTGCTGCTTTCGTATTCATCGGCACAAGGCCGGCATAATTCGAGATGAGCTTTCAAGTCGAGGCAAGGGTCCGACTCAGGAGCCAAGGCACCCACGACATGATGCGCCAGCAATACCTGTGCTGCTTTGCAGTCCATAACACGCAGTCCTCAACGCTAAATTCAATAGCGGGAAAATCGTGTGCTTCCATAAACTAAGGGGCAAAAATTGCAAAACCATTAGGTCGAAAATCCGGATTTTTCTAACCCGCGTTTCTAAGCCCTTGTGCAGGAAGCAATTACGAACAGAAAAAAAAGACCTTCATTCTTCCAAAGGGCTATGGGTCGCTTTCTCCACTCTTAGATCCCGACGTGCCGATCTGTGACTTTCGGAGCGCCCTGACCCCGGCATAACACCGCTGGCAAAAGGTGTTGACAGAACATCCGGTTTTTCTCGCTGCTTCTTTTGGGTTGAGACCATCAATGAATCGCAGCTTGAGTGCCTCTTGGGCTTTCGGAGATAGCCGAGCCAACGCATTTAGGATGGATTTGCTGACTTCCTGTGATTCAACCGGCTCCCGTCCACCATCCTGCTGGACTACCGACTTACCGTTGAGTTCCTCAATCGAACCTCCGGTCTTCTGTTGTTTTTTTCTGAGTTGATGGTACTCACGTACACATCTCCTCGCTATTCCAAATAAATACGCTTCTGGATTCCGATAGCCACCACTTTGGTAAAACTCGACAAAAACATCCTGTGTTAAGTCCTCAACATCCGCAGTTGAGTTTATACGTGAGGCGATATAATGTTTTACATGCGGATAGAACTTAACATAAAAAGCCACCGACTCTCTGCAGCCTTTTTCATACGCGGCCGATCCCGATATGGTAAGATCCTGAACTTCCATGATCTTGTCCAACAATTTGGTCCTCCGGGATTCAAGAAGCCGATGCAATTGTGCTGGTTACGATGGTTCGCGCTGCGTACATTTGCACGTCAGCAAAACACTTCTGCGCTGCCGGTCGTTGCAAAAGCCTCTTGTATAACCGTGGATCCATAGTAGGGAGTTCCTTATGGTCTGCACGTGTTAAGCCTGCAAAGAGAAAATACCACTTCCGCCGCCGACGTCAGGATCCTTTGATGCCATCATGTGCAAATGTCGGCCAGGGAAAAATAAAATACTCGGCCTGTGCCAGATTGTGACCATTTACTATAGAACATCTGGCTGGCAGAAAATCTGCCCTACGACAAATTCAACGTATAGGTTCCATTTCCGGCGCAGACAGGGGCTTGACGTTCTCAAATCAGCCGGACAAGATCTGGTTCTTCCAATATTCAAAAAGCATAGAAAAACCCACACTAAAACCTCCGCGCCGAACTGTAAATGAATTGCTCTTAACGGATACATGCTTCAATAAGTCGGACGGTACCGGTGACCGGCAAAAGCACACTCAATACCGTCGTTCCTGAGCGGCCGGACCCTAGCCTACCGTTTCTGCCCGTTAGTCTTCAGCTTGGCCAGCAGCCTTCTTGCTTGGACGCCGGCTCTGGTCGAGGGGAATTTCTCGATAATTTGGGTTATTGACTCATACGCTCCTTTGGAATCATCGCGCGCCAGCATATCCACAACTTGGGCGAGCAGGATCGGTGCTATAATCGGGTCACTGCTATAATTAGTGATGAACTCATATTCCAGAGCGGCCAAGGCGGCCGTATTGTCACGCCGGCGACGCAGAGCCCACCACTTGACATACATCAGCCTGGGCTTATGGGGCTCGCAGCGGATGTCTGCCAACGCATCGTCTATGTGTGACAGTATCTCATCGGTCTTACTTGCTCGCGAAAGCGCATAGTAGTGCAGCCAAATGGCATGGCCGGCTTGCTCATGGTCCGGATAACTCTCGAATATCTCACGGGCCTCCCCAGCGGCAAGAGAGTAATTTTCTGAATCCAGCCATAGCTGCACAATCGCAAACTTCAAATCTGCAGTTGCATTTGGGTCCTTAGTACCCACACGGTCCAGAGCCCTGCGCAGACAGTCCACCCCAATATGTACCTTTGCCGCACCGCACCTTCTTGCCGCGGACTTGTAAAACTCGGTCTCCAGGAATGGTTTCTCCCGTGCCCGGGCGGCTTGCTCGGCGAGGGTCATCGCATGAAATGGAAAGCCGAAATGCAGCAGACAGGAATCGGACAATGCAGCCAACTGCTCCGGTGTTTGCATCCATCGAGGCAAGACGTCGATGCGGATCGGCTTTTGGGCCGAGGCGTGCAACAGAGGCAGAACGAGCACATAATCATAGGTCCCTTTGAAATCGGGCTCGGCAACAGCAAGGCCCTGCCCGGCTTTCGCCACCTTCGTTGTCAGAATCCTCAACCTCAGGTCATAATATTGAGCGAGAAAGCTTCTCTCCTGCTCCGGCAATTCAGCAAGGGCTATCGGGGTCGAGAATAACTGAACGGATGTTTCGTAAAAGCTCTTGGCTGGAGCAATCGACTGTAATGCTCTGCTGTTGTCCGTGGTCTGTTCAGCGAAAACATAGTTTGCCGCCTCTCCGGCCTTAATAGCTGCCTTGTGCAGGTAAGAAATCAGTTGCGTTGCCAGAAATTCCGATGTATCCAGCTTGGATTTGTAAGTTCTGAAGCTCGGGTCACTCCGATATTTTTGTTCCAATCGGGCCAAGATCGAGCTTCCAGTCGATGCTGCTTTCGCCTCGTGTGAATCCCGAAGGGCTTGCCGGAAAGCGGCAAAGTCAAGGTCCTGGGTGCCGCTTGAAGCGCTGTTGACCTCACCAGAGCAAAAGCAAATACTCAAAACAACGCACATCAGCAATGACATCAATCCGTGTGCGCCTTTGCAGAAGTAGTGGTCGTTATCAGTTCTCATTCCTGGGGACCTCCCTTCTTAGAATCTTGATTCCTTCGATGACGGAACCTGCCAGTATTGATATATGAGACTCGTCCGAATGTTTCCCTAAAGTGCCCAAGACCCGCAGGGCCTTGGTGTAATCCGCCTTCTCGCCAAGAATGATCGCAGACTGTAGCCTGGCGTATTCCCGAATGGTTTGCAGAACCAGGCTTGTGGGGGATTTGTCCTCGGCATTGACCATATCGGCGGAACATATCCGCGTGAGTATTTCGAGCGCTTCGTCCTTCCTGCCGAGTGCGTCCAGCAGCCAGGCGTGATGATATTTGAGAAGAATCTCACCGTAAGTGCCGCGGTGCTCCTGGCAGAGCCTCTCGAGGAGGCCGATAAGTTCGTGTGCGGGGTTTTCTGTCTTGAAGTTCTTAACATAGCCAATGGCAAGCGCCGGCGCCTCGATGCTGCCGTTGACAAAATGCGAATCGGGGGAAACCCTTTTAAGGAACTTAATGCACTCAGCCTCAAATGTTGCCACAGGTGTTCTGTAATAGCGCCGGTAATCCGAGGCCAGCCTGGCTACGGCCTTGAGATATTCATCAACATTGTCTTGGCGCAAATACAATTGACTGATCCTGTCATTGGCCATGGGCCCGTACGAGGTTAGGAGTTCGCAGTGTCTATCGCCTTTGAGCGCCTTAATAAGTCGGGCGTACTCAGCGATAGCACCCTTATAATCCCCGGAAGTTTCGAGAATCTCCGCTCGACTGATCAAGGCGGCACAGCCAAGCTTTTCCAATGCTGAGCCAGAGGCGCCCTTATCCTCCGGCAATAACTGTTCTTCTGCAAGCGAGGCCAATCGATTGAAGGCATCAAGGGCAGTCAGGTCTCGACCCAGGGTTCGTGCTGTCTGACCCGCCATGTTGAGACTGCATGCACGTACAAGTTTGGGGCACCCGGTATCGTCGGCAATCTGCGAAAACGTGGCGTCGGCCTCCTTCAGCAGGTGGGCCTTGCAGTATATTACCCCTATCCTGTATCTGATTCTGGCAGCCAGATAGAGGTCATTACATTCTGTGAGCGATTCTTCAAGGCGGGCCACGTGCGATTCGGCTTCGGCGGCTGAAATGGTCAGTGGCAGGCTATAAGTAGCGGTGAGTACAGCCGCCGGCGCCGGAGTCTCGGCGCAAGATAGTCTCAGCCTTCCCACAAAGACCAGAGCGACCGCCAAGTTCAAGAACATCCTACCTGCTGAGTGTTCGTTCTTTCGGATACCCATCTCTTGTCCTTATTGCAGAAAAGGTTCTTATTTCGAGGTTGCTTTTGGGATTGCCATCTTCTGATTTAGGGGTCCAGTCGTTCGAGTCGTCGATATGCACCCACTTGGCAGCAATTGAACCTGCGCTTTGGTTAAGTATCGCCTCCCAGCAGTTCTCCCACGAGCCTCCGTGGCTGGGCAGGTCAAACGAAGATGATTCGAACTGACTGAGGCTGTAGGAGTAATCCCAGCGCCAGCCTCCCAGTATGGTCAGCGGCAGCCTTTCTGCCTGATAGCCGGCAGTATATTCGGCCAGCAGTCGGGCCGCCTCATCAGGGCAGGATTCAGTCTTGGTGTGGTCAACTGTAGCGGGCAGCAACGCCGAGCGCCTGTAACCGGTCCGCATCGTGCAGGAACGATTTATCTCCGGCCCGGCTTTCGCCGCCGGCACCCATATACAAAAACTCTCCAGCTTGACCGGCTCCAGCAGCAATGTTTCCATCGGCGGCAATTGCGGTAGATCCGAAACGGTTTGCCCGTCATCCGCCGCAATCATGCCAACGCACGTGCCCCACAGGATAAGGCATGATACACACATTAGCTTAAGTCTCATATTCGCCACCTTCCTAACTGCTCATAATTAACACATTCACTCAACGGCTATCGCACCGGCAACATTCCCCGAGCCGCAAGGCAAACCACAGTCAATTCTTCCGGACGTTTAACTACAGCCCGTGTCGCCGTCAGTCCTGTTTTGCAGTTTTCTCACCGGCCGTATTCTTTAGCTGAGCAAGGCACAACCGGGCCTTATTGGCCCAGCTACTTTCCGGATAATCCCGTGTTATACTGGCAAACGCCCGCCTTGCCTCCTCTGACTTGTTCTGCAGCATGTAACAATACCCGATGAGGAAGCCCGGCTCGGCGGCTTGACCCTCGACCGGGTGCTCAACCGCCAGTCTGTCAAGCTCCTGCAAAGCTGTGTCAATCTGGCCCAACTGCATATAGCATCGGGCTGTAATGAGTCCAGCCTGTCGGACCAGATTGGTGTCGGTCGTCTTGTTATCGGCGATGTAGGTTTTCAGCCGGGAAAGAGCTTCCGCGTATTCGCACGACAGGAATGTGCACCTGTACACCTGAAACTCCAGCAGGCTCCGGTTATCCTCAGGTGTGCACCGGTCAAAGACATCCTCGTACAACCGTGCGGCTTTCTTATACTCCCCGTCGGCCACATACGCTTCTGCAAGTCTGCAGTCATTAACAAATTTAAGTCTGGGCCTGGTGTCACAGTAATCCAGAAGCGCCTTCGTCCACGCGTTGTTTCCGCGTATGGAAGATTCCACAAATGCCACCCATTCAAAAGGGTACCTTTCGTCAGCTAACAGGACGTCCAAAAACCGTTCAAACCCGGCCCAGTCGTCTTTCGCGTCCAAATCCCGGCAGATATAACGGACAATACGCCTGAAAGAGTCCTTGATATCACCCTCCTTCGTAGAGGATCCCACTATGCGCGTGTAGTCGGTCGTGCACTCATTCTCAAGCAGCCACTGCAAGGCGGCGGCCCTTTCTGTGACCCAGTCAAGCGGCGAAGGGGCAAAAACCTGGCAGTACGCTTGCGCAATTTCTTTCCTGGGGTCGCCGGCTGCCTCCTTTGCCTTGGCCAATTGAAAATATACCATCGGAAGGCTGGCCTGTGCGGCCAGATTATCATCAGGGTGTTCCTGGCGCCACTGGTCATACGTTGCCAGATTACGCTCCAGGAATTTGACCGCCGCGCCGGCTTTGCCCT
>Ga0180437_10011011_pt1 | contig 10923 bp, 11 predicted proteins | sample SS_ome_4_FD_132410 | JGI IMG/M metagenome (GOLD analysis project Ga0180437, IMG submission 132410) | Hypersaline lake sediment archaeal communities from the Salton Sea, California, USA - SS_3_D_1 metaG | ecosystem: Environmental > Aquatic > Non-marine Saline and Alkaline > Hypersaline >... | reverse complement strand
TTGTCCGCTGCAGGTCCTTTGCCATATACTCAGGGAGCGCAGGCGGATGCTAATATAACAGAGCGATAAGGCTTTGTCAATTGGTTTTGATAAGTCGTGATCATCTGGTACAATATACTTGAGTATGCGAGGCTAATTACCCAGAATGGAACGAGTCATGTCATTAAACAACATAGTCGATAGTGATCCCCAGACGACAATATCTCTCTCTCAGTCTCCAGGCCGGGTTCGGCTGTGGCGTTGGTTGAGCACCGGGCTGATTTTGGCCGGGTTGTTGCTGCTGGGCGCTGGGGGGCTGATGGCTTACCTGAACTCAGCGGCCGTGGCCGAGCCACCACCCGCGGTGGGCGTAGTCGAGCCGCTGCCGGCTTCTTCTAGCCTGGAGGGGAATCCGCTAAACGTTATGGCCGATTCCGAGCCTGCCCTTGACGCAGTCGGGTCAGTGTCCCTTCCCAGCCTCGATCAGAACCCGTTGCCGGTCTTTTTCGAGGGGGAGTCATCGGCGGCGGGAGTGGATAACGCCCCGCCGGTGTCGACACCGTTGCCCCAGAACGACGCCTCCTCGAGCAACCCCGGGCCGGAATCTGACGGTGCCTTGCCGGTGGCTGGCGATGAGGTGACACCCGAGGCAGAGGGGGACGTGCCGGGCGATCCATCAGCGACCCCTAGCGCAGACTCGGCCTCAGCAGCGGCTGAACTGCCAACGCGGGTTGTGATTCCGGCCATTGACCTGGACACCGATATCGTCCCCGTTGGCTGGAAGCAGGTTCTCCAAGGTGGCAAGCTGGTTAGTGTATGGGAAGTGGCTGAGTACGTCGCTGGCTGGCACAAGAACTCCGCGTCCCCTGGCGCCGGGGGAAATATCGTGCTCTCGGGGCACCACAATACGAAGGGTGAGGTCTTTCGTTATATCGTCGACCTGGAACCAGGCGATGCAATCACACTTTACGCGGACGGGCGACCATACACCTATACCGTGGAGTCACGCCTCGTGGTGCGCGACAAGGGCGCGTCCGCAGAGAAGCGTCGAGAAAACGCACGTTGGATCGGTTCCTTCCCCGACGAGCGGTTGACGATGGTCACCTGCTGGCCCTACACCAGCAACACCCACCGCGTCATCGTCGTTGCCAAGCCTACAGAATAGGCGTGGGGTGTAGAAGCGTAAGTCGCGAGGCTTCAGGCAACCTAAGGCTTCGTCGTGAGCCCTCAGCATGAGCGTTCGACCGAGCCCACGTCTGGGGCTCGGTCGAACGCTCACGCCGAATGGTTGCAAATTTTTGCAAAGTTTGGGCTGGGCCTAAAGAATCAAAAACTCGGGGGCGAGGACTCGAACCTCGACCGAGGGAACCAAAATCCCTTGTCCTACCATTAGACGACCCCCGAATGGTACATGGCACCCCAGTGGGTGCTATTTGTTTATGATAGGATTTTAACACAGCTTAGGCTAAGGGGCAAATTCGATGGAGGATTGGAAGGGTGGAAGGCTGGGAGATTGTGACGCCTCTCCGAATCCTTGAACCGTCCAGATCAAAATGGACTTGACAGGTCCAATAAGTCATGATATAATCTGTTATGAAGACCCCAGCCCCCTGGGGGGTGGGGATGGTAGAAAACGAGGCGGGCCGATGAATGACGAAACGACGACCGACATCCTCAATCGGTTGAAAAGCATCGAGGGGCACGTGCGGGGCATCCAGCGCATGGTCGAAAATGGCGACTATTGCATCGATATCGTCAATCAGATCCTGGCGGTGCAACGAGCGATGCAAAAAGTAAACGGTCTGGTGCTCGATCGGCACCTGCACACCTGTGTGACCACCGCTATCCAAGGCGATGACCCGGGGGAACGCGAGCGAGTCATTGGTGAGATCATGGGGGTGTTTGATGCAAGGGGGAAGTTGTGACACTTAAGGGGGTGCACCATGAGTGCCAGAGAAATCATTGTTTACACTCAATCTGGCTGACTGTTCTGCAATAAAGTGAAAGAGTTTCTTTCGCAGCAAGGTACTGAGTATACCGAACTCGATATCGCCCAGGACGAAAACGCTCTGAAGGAGCTGGAAAGCCTGGGTGTCTTCACCACGCCGGTGACGGTGATCGATGGCGTGGTCGTGGTCGGCTTTGACAAGCCTGAGTTGGAGCGACTGCTGGGAGAGGGAGACGAATGACCAGAGACAAAAGAGGAGGGAACCTCGCAGCCCACAGCCTGTTATCGGTTCTTCGTCCCTCGTCATTGGTCTTGGTCTGGCAATTGAGGCTGGTTTAATTCAAATGCAGGAGGATATTTCTTATGGCAACCAAAACTTTTAAGGTTCCAAACATCAGTTGTGGTCATTGCGTGATGACCATTGAGCGAGAGGTGGGCGAGCTTGAAGGCGTCACTTCAGTGAAGGCCGAGGAAGCTACCCAGACGGTCACCGTCGAGTGGAACGAGCCCCCCGCCAGTTGGGACGACATCCAGGGATTGTTGGTGGAGATCAATTATCCACCCGAGAATTAGGCCGTGTTGACATTCGAGGCTATGCGCCTGAGAACCCTGCAACAATTAGTGAAAAGCACACCTGGGACTGCGCAAATGTCAACACTACCTAGCTCGACTAACGACGAACGAATTGGTGACGATTGACGAACGACGAATGACGAAAACTACAGTAATCGAGGTTCCCCTATTCCGTCTTACGTCTTTGGTCCTTCGTCATCGTTTTCTTCGTCCTGGAAGGTACTGCTATGGCTGAAAAACAGGTTACGTTGCCCATCACAGGTATGCACTGTGCGAACTGTTCGGGCACGATTGAACGAAGCTTGAATAAGCTGGATGGTGTGGCCCAAGCTAATGTAAACTACGCCAGCGAGAGGGCAACGGTGGTTTACGATCCATCCGTTTTGGGAGAAGATGCCATCATCAGCAAAATCCAGGACGTGGGCTATGACGTGGCCACCGCCAAGGTCGAGTTGCCCATCACCGGCATGACGTGCGCCAACTGCGTAGCGACCGTCGAACGCACGCTTAACAAGAAAGTGCCGGGCGTGGTGGCGGCCAACGTCAATTTCGCCACCGAGAAGGCGACGGTGGAATACGTCCCCGGCCAGGTCACACGCGCTGATATGGTCGCCGCCATCGAAAAGGCTGGTTACGGAGTGGTTGAGGCTGAAGCCGGACAGTTGGAGGATGCAGAGCAGGCCGCCCGCGAAGCGGAAATTCGTGACCAAACGCGGAAGTTCTGGATCGGCGTCCTCTTCTCACTTCCCTTATTCTTGCTGAGCATGGCGCGTGACTTTGGCTTGCTGGGGGCTTGGGCGTACCAACCCTGGGTCAACTGGTTGATGTTGGCCATGGCTACCCCGGTACAGTTTTACGTCGGCTGGGACTACTACACAGGCGGCTGGAAAGCGCTACGCAACGGCTCGGCCAATATGGACGTGCTGGTCGCTATGGGCTCGTCGGTGGCCTTCTTGTATAGTGTGCTGGTCACCGTTGCTCTGACGCTGGGCAGCACCGCTCTGGGGATGCATGTCTATTTTGAGACGGCCGCCCTCATTATCACGCTCATCAAGTTGGGTAAGTTACTAGAAGCCCGCGCCAAGGGGCAAACTAGCGCTGCTATTAAGAAGCTGATGGGATTGCGCGCCAAGACCGCGCGCGTCGTCAGAGATGGGGGTGAAGTGGACATCCCCATCGAGCAGGTCAAGAGCGGCGACGTGGTCATTGTGCGACCGGGCGAGAAAATCCCGGTGGATGGGGTTGTGGTCGAGGGCCAGTCGGCGGTTGATGAGAGTATGCTCACTGGCGAGAGCCTGCCGGTGGATAAGAAGCCAGGTGATGAAGTCATTGGGGCTACCATCAACAAGCAGGGGATGCTCAAGTTCGAGGCGACCAAGGTCGGGGCCGAGACAGCCCTGGCGCAGATCATCCGGTTGGTGCAGGAGGCGCAGGGCAGCAAAGCGCCTATCCAGCGTCTGGCTGACCAGGTGGCGGCTGTCTTTGTGCCAGTGGTTATCGGCATTGCGCTCCTCACCCTGCTGGTGTGGTGGCTGTTCGTAGGCGTTGGTTTCACGCCGGCCTTGATCCGCATGGTGGCTGTCCTGGTGATCGCCTGCCCATGCGCGCTGGGCCTGGCCACGCCGACAGCCATTATGGTCGGTACTGGAAAGGGGGCCGAGCACGGCATCCTCTTCAAGAACAGCGAGGCGTTGGAGCGTGCCCACTCGCTCAAGGCGATCGTGCTTGATAAGACGGGCACCATAACTGTCGGTGCACCGTCGGTGACTGATATCGTAACCCGGCATCAGGTATCAGGAATCGGGGAATCGGGGAATCGGGGAATTGAGAGAGCCGGTGAGGAGGGGGCGAGTGTTCGCCAAACTGGTCTCGCGAGGAGTCCAGATTCCCAGTTTCTGGACACTCTAAGTCCCGATTCTCTTCTGCGTCTGGCCGCCTCGGCTGAGCGGGGCAGCGAGCATCCGCTGGGCGAGGCCATCGTGAGAGCTGCCCAGGCGCGCGGACTGTCGCTGGCCCAGCCCGATCGCTTTGAGGCGGTCGCCGGGCATGGGATCGTCGCTGAGGTGGAAGGTCACCAGGTCGCCTTGGGAAACCTTAAAATGATGAACCAACGCTCTGTCCATCTTAATGGTCTGGGAGCTGAGGCCGAGCGCCTGGCTTCGGAGGCCAAGACAGCCATGTGGGTGGCCGTGGATGGTCAGGCGGCGGGCGTCATCGCCGTGGCCGATACCATCAAGCCTGGCTCCAGAGAGGCTGTGGATAAGATGCACCGACTCGGCCTACAGGTAATAATGATGACGGGCGACAATCAGGCTACGGCGGCAACCATTGCCGAAGAGGTGGGCATTGATCGCGTGTTGGCTGAGGTGTTGCCGGGCGACAAAGCGGCCGAAGTGAGGAAGTTGCAGGAAGAGGGAATTGGGTTGGTGGCCATGGTCGGCGACGGCATCAACGACGCGCCGGCGCTAGCCCAAGCAGACGTGGGCATTGCTATTGGTACAGGAACCGACGTGGCTATGGAGACGGCTGACGTGACCCTGATGCGTGGCGACCTGCGCTCCGTGCCGCAGGCTATTGCGCTGAGCAAGGCAACCATGCGTACCATCAAGCAGAATCTCTTCTGGGCCTTCTTCTACAATGTCATCCTTATCCCGGTGGCGGCCGGCGTGCTCTATCCCTTCACGTTTGTGCCAAATATTCTGCGCTCACTGCATCCAGTGCTGGCTGCCTTTGCCATGGCGTTCTCTAGCGTGACGGTTGTCACCAACAGTCTGCGGCTGCGACGGGTGAAACTCGATTAGCTCAGCCACCGGCTGGTTACATAGCTGGCGTATCCTCACTTTTTCCCACTTTCCACGACAGACTTGCAGATACGTCAGTTTGGATTCTAAATTAGATTAAGATCACCAAATACATAAATTAACCAGACTGTAAGGAATGAAGAATGAGCAAAACCACAGAGCGGAGAAAGCGTAGGCTTGAGGCACAGGCGGCCGAGAGTCGCCAACGAAGTCAATGGATCTGGATCGGGGCCGGTTTAATTGTAGTCTTGCTACTGGTAGGCGTGGTCGCGTGGTCAATTCAAAAGGCTAACCAGCCAATCCCCGGCGAAGCGGTCGCTATTCAGGGGCAGCAGCACATCGCAGTTGGTCAGAACCATCCTCCCTATAACTCCGACCCACCTACATCTGGCTGGCACTATGACGAGCCGGCGAGGGCGGACTTTTACGATACCTCGTTGGCTGACGAGCAGTTGGTCCACAACCTAGAGCACGGCCACGTGATCATCTCTTACGACTGCGGCAAGCTAGCTGATTGTGAGGAGGTAAAGGCCGAACTGCGCGATCTTGTGGGTCGTTTCCAGCGTTGGAAGATTGTGGCCGTGGCCCGTGAAAATGCCGATGCTGCGATCGCGCTAACTGCCTGGGGACGCATTGATAAGCTGGACAGTTACGATGAGGGTCGCATCGTGGCTTTCGTAAAGAGCTGGCGAAACCGAGGGCCGGAAGCCACATCGGAGTAGAGGAGCACGTAGCCAACTTAATGAGACCAGGAGGCATTGACGAATTGGAAACGAATGAAGAGAGGATTCAAGACAGGCACGAAGCTGCGTCTGGTCCCAGGCCAACCACAGCCCGCAGCAGTCCACTGGCGATCGTTGCCGTCGGCTTGGCCATGTTGGTTGTGGGAACGATGACCGGCTATTTTGGTCGCCCGTTGGTAACGCCTCAACCTTTGGAGGTAACACCGGGCGTCTCAGTGGATACACCTGAGCCAAACGTTGTGAACGACACAGGCAACGCCAGTCCGTCGCAGGAGAATCCTTCCGCGGAAACGTTGATGGCTGCAATTGTAGTGGAGACGCGTCACTTCAAAGGGAACCCCGATGCTCCCGTAACTATCGTCGAGTTCAGCGATTTCCGTTGTCCGTATTGCGGGCGGTTCACGACTGGTGCGGGGCGCGAGATTGAAAAACGATACGTGGAAGAAGGATTGGTTCGCTTTGGCTACCAGCACTTCGCCATACTGGGTCCCGAGTCGCAGCGGGCTGCCGAAGCCAGTGAATGTGCTGCCGAGCAAGATGCTTTTTGGGCCTACCACGACCTGCTGTTTGAGCGTCAGGCGGGCGTGAACGCCGAAAGTCTGAGGCAATTCGCGACTGAGCTGGGGTTGGACACGGAGGCATTTGACGCCTGTCTGGACTCGGGCAAGTACACATCCCTGGTGCGTAGCGAGACGGCAGCGTTGCAGTCGCTGGGGGTGACGGGCACGCCCTCTTTCCTGATCAATGGCCAACCGCTGGTGGGCGCCCAGCCCTTTGAGGTGTTTCAACAGGTTATCGAAACAGAACTTGGGGCAAACTAGTGAGCGAGCAAGGGGTAGCAACTGGTCAGGCCCGTGCCGTGGTGATCGGAATTGATCGGCTGATTCTGGCGATGGCCCGCCATTGGCTTCTTTTGGTCAACGTCTTTCTGGGGCTATACATCGGCCTGGCGGTACTGGCCCCGGCCCTAATGGCGTCCGGCTTCACCGGCCCTGGCCGGGCGATTTATCGTTTCTTCTCGTTCCAGTGTCACCAGTTGCCCCAGCGGTCGTACTATCTATTCAGCCAGGCCGGTGCTATCCAGACCTATTCGCTGGACCAGGTGGTGGCCTGGGGGGCAGATCTCACCAGCCCGTTCACGTTGCGCGCCTTCATCGGCAGTCCAGAGGTGGGCTTCAAGATGGCAATTGCTCACCGACTGACTGCCATTCACACCGCCATGTTCATTGGTGGTTTGCTTTGGATCGTGCTTGGACGGCGCCTGCCCCGGCTAAGCGTGCTGGGCTATGTGTTGCTTGCGCTGCCCATGGCGCTGGACGGCGGGAGCCATATGCTCAGCGAAATCACCCTCCTGGGCTTTCGGGAAAGCAATACTTGGGCCGTGTGGCTAACGGGTGGCCTTCTTCCCTCCAGCTTCTACGTGGGGACGGCCGCTGGCAGCTTGAACTGGCTGTTGCGGACCGTGACAGGAACGCTTTTTGGCTTCGCGACTATATGGTTCGTTTTCCCCTACCTAGATGATGGCTTTGATGATATTCGCCGTCAACTCGAGCCGAAGCTGCGCATAATGGGTACTAGGCGGATGTGAGCGAACAAATAGGAAGAGCAGACACAGGAATTAATTGGCTTTTATTGAACTAAGGAGACGAAGATTTATGATTAGATCAAAGAGAATTGAGATTGTTTTGCTTGCCTTGGCAGTTGTTGCCCTGGCGTTGGCCGCCTGCAGTGGACAGAGTACATCCCTGCCCCCCGGTTCAGACGTGGACCTGTCTGAGCAGACTCAACAGGTACCCGTCGAGGGCGGCGGAAGCTATACCGATGTAAGTGCTGCGGGTTTGGCGGCTATGCTGGAGACCAAGGATTTCCCGCTAGTCAACGTCCATATCCCATATGAAGGAGAGCTCGAAGGGACTGACCTCTTTATTCCCTTCGATGAGATTGGTCAGAAGCTGGATGAACTGCCGGCCGACAAAGATGACCAGATCGTCCTCTACTGTCGCAGCGGGAGCATGAGTGCCACGGCGGCTCGAGAGTTGGCGAAGCTGGGTTACACGAACGTGTGGAACCTGGACGGAGGCATGATTGCCTGGGAGCAGGCCGGCTACTCCTTGTTGGATAAGGACCGGTAAAGAGCGATCGGCCTCGGCGCCTCCAACCTGATTAACCGACTGCGGCCCTCGTAGACATTCTTTCTCCACAGCCCGATCTGGCCCAGCTATTCAGAACCGTTGCGCCCCAGAGTCGGGCTTGTCGTTTCCAGTCCAATCCTGCCAAGCAAGACTATCCTAGTCACGACTTTGTGCCTGAGATTTAAAGATATATCTTGAATTATAACCCTTTTGTGTATCCGGATATATGGCTTCCTGACGGCCCATATGATACACTGGTTGTAGATCAAGGGCCACATTCGGAAAAGCGTGAGAAGGGAGCTATATAATGAGCCGCAATCTAAGTTGGATGATGTTCACTTTGACCATTCTGTTGCTGGTTGCCTGTAGCCCGCTGGTATGGGACACCGGTAGAGGACGAGTGCCCTCCAGTCGTGATTTCTCTAATAACGGCGAGCGTGTCTACTTCACGGGCACCAGCGTCAATGGGCCGATTGGTTACAACAGTGGCAGCTTTGGCGGTATGATGGGCGGTCGGGGTATGATGGGGGGGCGGCTCGCATGTGCTGATTGTCACGGACCCGATGGGCGCGGTGGTGAATACGTGGTGCACATGACTGTGATAGATGCCCCCGACATCCGTTGGTCAACTTTGACAGAGGCTGGTCACGGCGAACACGGCGACGAAGAAGAGGGCCATACGGAAAAAGGTGAAGAAATGGAGCACCCACCCTACTCCGAGGAGACCTTCAAGCGGGCGGTGACTGAGGGGGTTGAGCCAGATGGTGAGCCGCTGGATGAAGCTATGCCACGCTGGAGGATGTCCGACCAAGACCTGGAGGACTTGATTGCGTATCTCACGCAAATTAAATGAAGAATACGAGAAGACGCGCCGCGACTTGGAACGCTAGGCTGGTGTTGACGATGGGAGAGCATTCGGTTCAGGAAAGTGTAGGATTCAGGGAAGAAGATATCGAGCGGGAAACAGCGACCACGAAAGCCCGCTACGACCGTATCGCCCCAATCTACGACCTGATGGAGTGGTTTATCGAATATCTGGCCTTTCAAGACTGGCGACGGGAACTCTGGTCGCACGTTCCAGCGGGCCGCATCCTTGAGGTGGGGGTTGGCACCGGCAAGAACATGCCTTTTTATCCCGAAGGTGCCCAGGTGACGGCAATTGACTTGAGCGAACGTATGCTGTCTCGGGCCCAAGGCCGCGCCGACGAAATGAACATCAAAGTTGATCTGCGGAATATGGATGTCCAGAACTTAGAATTCCCTGATGACGCGTTCGACGCGGCGGTGGCCACCTTCGTATTCTGCTCGGTGCCCATTGCTGTACAAGGCTTGCGCGAGCTGGGGCGAGTGGTCAAACCGGACGGTGACATCTGGTTGCTGGAACACGTGCGTGTAAACAGGCCGGTCATCGGGCCAATTATGGATGCGCTTAACCCAATTGTGGTGCGCGTGATGGGGCCCAACATCAACCGTCGGACGGTCGAGAATGTGAAACGGGCCGGTCTGAACGTGGTGCAAGTTGAGAACTTGACAGGTGAGTTAGTGAAACTGATTCACGCGCGACCGCAATAGCACAATATAGATCAAGAGTTTAGGAGTTGACAAATGAGTGCAGATTCTTCCCAAATGAACCACAGCCATCGACAGCACGACCAGCAGGGCCAGGGCCAGCAGAATGAGGCTCAGGCCACCCACGAGGCGGACCACGGGTCAGGCCACCGCGCCCACGTCGATCACACTGGGCACGAGCAGATGTTCCGCAATCGCTTCTGGGTATGTCTGGTTCTATCCATTCCAGTGTTGGTCTACAGCCCCACGCTTCAGGGTTGGCTGGGATTCAGCGCACCCACCTTCCCGGGCAGCCAGTGGATCACGCCTTTCTTTTCTGTAATCATTTTCCTATACGGAGGCGTGCCCTTCCTGCGAATGGCTGTCCCAGAGATCCAGAATCGCCAGCCAGGGATGATGACCCTCATCTCACTGGCCATCAGCGTGGCCTTTGTATACAGCCTGGCAACACTCTTCATAAAAGCTGGCACAGGCTTCTTCTGGGAATTGGTGACGTTGATCGATGTGATGTTGTTAGGACACTGGCTTGAGATGCGCAGCGTCCGTCAGGCTTCCAGCGCACTGGATGAGCTGGCCAAGCTCATGCCGGATACTGCCGAACGCATCCGCTCCGATGGGGGTACCGAGGAAGTGCCGCTCAGCCAACTTGAGGGCGGTGATCTGGTATTAGTACGCCCGGGTGCCAGCATACCGGCCGACGGCGAGGTGGAAGAAGGCGAATCTGACGTCAATGAGGCTATGATTACGGGTGAGTCCAATCCTGTTCCCAAAGAACCGGGAGACGAGGTCATCGGTGGGACAGTGAATGGTGACGGCAGTCTACGGGTGCGGGTGATGGCCACTGGTGAGGAAACCGCGCTGGCTGGCATTATGCGCCTGGTAGATGAGGCTCAACAAAGCAAGTCGCAAACCCAGTTACTGGCCGACAAGGCGGCCGGCTGGCTCTTTTATGCAGCCGTCGGCGTGGCGGTCATAACTGCCATCGGCTGGATCGTGGCCGTCGGTTTCGACGTCGAGGTGGTTAAACGCGTGGCAACCGTGCTGGTCATTGCCTGCCCCCACGCCCTGGGTCTGGCCATCCCGTTGGTGGTGGCCATCACGACTTCAATGGGGGCCAACAATGGCATCTTGGTGCGGGATCGGCTGGCACTGGAGGAGGCCCGAGAGATCGACACTGT
>Ga0180437_10011010_pt1 | contig 10924 bp, 1 predicted proteins | sample SS_ome_4_FD_132410 | JGI IMG/M metagenome (GOLD analysis project Ga0180437, IMG submission 132410) | Hypersaline lake sediment archaeal communities from the Salton Sea, California, USA - SS_3_D_1 metaG | ecosystem: Environmental > Aquatic > Non-marine Saline and Alkaline > Hypersaline > Sediment... | reverse complement strand
TGGAGCATGGTGGGGTAATGGCGGTTATCTATCAGGTACACTTCCAGGGCTCCGGCAACGGAGCGGAGATCGGCTTTTGCCCGGGAAGCCTTGGAGCGCACCTGGGCTTCGAGGAAATTGGGCACTGCAATTGCAGCCAGAATCGCAATAATCGCCACTACGATCAGAAGCTCGATAAGGGTAAATCCATAGAAGCAATCCATTCTTTCATGGTGTTTAGTTTTTGATCTCATTTTCGAATTCGATCTTTGCCCTGCTATAATATGGATAAAAACCCTGATCCTTCATAAAATCACAGGCGAAAGATTTTAAAATAAGAATAATCATAGACGTATCTCAAAATGAACTTCGTAAAGAATCAGGGATAAGAACACGAAACAGGGTCTTTGTTTGAAGATTTCAGGGTTATAAATCAAGGGGAAAATGGGGAAGCGGAAAAACATAAAATACATTTCTGGGATAAGAGAAAATCCTTGATCTTTTATTTGCGACGGATTAAATGGAAAGTTCTTTAACGGGACATTAATTTTTTTAATGGAATTTCTAATTCCGTTTTCAACCGACCGGTAGCGGGAGGGGCTTAATATAACTAAGGATGAATCTTATCTGTAACCATAACTTACGCCTGTTTTCCACATGTTCCTTTTACACCCACATGTTTCAGAAATATTCGCCAGCTCCCCCTCAATATTTTAGGATACTATTTTGAACTTTAACAATACCAGGAGGATGATCATGAACTCGAAAACTCACTTAAGAAATTGGACTATTGTATTCGTGGCGCTTTTTGCGGCGCTATCTATGGCTGCTGGCGCGGGACAATGGATTGCCCTGGGCGATGAAAACGCCCAGGAACCTGTGTCCGTCACGATTATTCAAGCCGATGCCGCACTGGGCGTGGAAATTCTGGCAACCGCTTCCGGCGTCAGCCAAAATGCGGCTCTCGGAGGCGACGGCAACAGCTATACCCAGCTGGGGATTCCCGGGTGCGGAGCCACGGCTGAAAATTTCGGCGAACCGGAAATGCCATTCAAGGGATTTTTCATAGAGGTTCCTTACGGTGTGGAGCCGAAGCTGGAGATCATTGAGAAATCTGAAGTATCGCTGGGAACGGGCTATAAGATTTATCCCAAGCAGCCCCCTCAACCGGATAGCGCCTTGAATCAAGATCCTCCATTTGAAATAGACCAAAACGCCGATTCCAAGGATGCCTTATACCCTGCAACGCCTGTAACGTTGGATGCCCCGGCTGTTATCCGGGGACGCCGCGTGGTTTTTGTGAAGGTTTCACCGGTTCAGTACAATCCTGCAACCACGAATCTTACAGGTATCAAAACCCTGCGTTTCAAGATAACATGCGAGGGCTTGATCGATCCGGCAGGAGAAGCCAGGAAAAAAAGGGTGGCTACCAAACAATCCGAGGCTCTGGCGCAAAACCTTATCCTTAACTACGAGCCGGTTTCCCCGGAACAGATTCCGGAACCGGACCTTTCCACGGGCAATGCAGCGGATTACCTGATCATTGTGACAGACGGTCTTTATGACGAAGCCCTTCCCCTGGCAGATTGGAAACATAAAAAAGGATACATTACCCGGATGGTGCTGATGAGCACAGTGGGCGCCACTGCTGCAGATATAAAGGCTTACATCCAGAACGCTTATGACAATTGGACGCCTGCGCCTTCATACGTGCTTCTCATAGGCGACGCAGCAGATATTCCCCCTGAGAATTACACGGGACTTCTTGCGTGTATTTCGGATCATGGGTATTCCTGCGTTGACGGCACGGATTTCCTGCCCGACCTTACCCTGGGGCGCCTCCCGGTTCACACGGAACAGGAATGCACCGATGTGGTTGATAAAATCCTCAGCTATGAACGCACCCCAGATACAGGGAGTTGGTATGACGATTTTTTAAGCGCGGGATATTTCCAGGACGATAACGATGACGGTTATGCGGATCGTTGGTTTATGGAGACTTCGGCATATCTAACGGATTACATGGCAAACACAGCCGGATGGGCGCAGAACACTGCGTGGTGTACAAACAGCGGAACCCACACGGTGTATCATTACCGCACATCAGGATATCCGCACCGGTTTTCCTATCCGGACCCTGTGCCAAGTTGGGTGACTTCACTGTGGACTTCCGCGTCCCAGGCTACGGCAGATGTGAGCGCGGCAATCAACAGCGGCGTGAGCCTTGTACAGCACAGGGATCACGGTTTTGAGGGCGGATGGGGCGATCCCCCTTACAATAATTCGAACATCGCAGCCCTTTCCAATGGCGACAAATTGCCTGTGGTATTCAGCACGAACTGCCTCACTGGCGCGTTCAACTGGGGCAGCGGCGATTGCTTTTGCGAGGCGTTTTTGAAAAAATACCCCGGAGGATGCGTGGGCATCTTGGGCGCCACCAGACTCAGCTATTCCGGGTTCAACGACCTCCTGGTACACGGAACCTTTACCAGCTTTTTTCCGGGTTATGATTCCTCTCATACGGATACTACATACCCCTATTCCTGGCGTCCTGCAGAAGCCACGAATTACGGGAAGTATTACATGGGACTCTATGAATCCTTTGACAGCTATGCGGAAGGCGAATTTTACATGTTTCACTGGTTCGGTGATCCGGAGATGTACCTTCGCAACGCTACACCAGAAAGCCTTTCAGTGACGCATCCCGACTTCGTCCCTTATAACATGACTGCCAATGTTACAGTCACGGTTCAAAAAGGCGGCTCTCCCCTGGAGGGAGCGCTCGTGGCACTTACCCATGACACTGAAGAAGGCGATTTCTGGAAAGGAACAACAAACGCCTCCGGGCAGGTCACCCTTTCCGGCGTTCAAACCTCACAGCTGGGCGATTACGATATCACAGTGTCGGAACAAAATTCCACACCCTACGAAGGTATAATTGACTCCCGCATTGCTTCCGCGGGAACCATTGATATGGATAAAGACCTTTATAATTGTTCCGACGAAGTAGGTCTCACAGTATTCGATTACGACCTTTCCGGAAATGGCACACAGGATGTAACTGTTGAAACCCATACCGGTGACCTGGAAACCGTGACCCTGAATGAAACCGGTACAGGCACCGGAATTTTCATGGGAAGCCTCTATACAGGACATACCCCCTATACCCAGGAAGACGGAACGCTCCAGCTTGCAACCACCGAACTGATCACAGCCACATACAACGATGCAGATGACGGATCAGGAAGTCCTGCTGTAGTAACGGATACAGCGGAAGGGGATTGCATGCCCCCGGGAGTGGGCGCGGTCAATATTTATGACATCTCGGATACGGAAGCCTGGATTTACTTTTATTCGGACGAGCTCACAACTGGCTCGGTTCGCTTGGGAGAAACGTGCGGCGTGTATGATATGATCTTCACCGGGGAAACCTGGACACAGGATCACGATATAAAAATGACGGGCTTGGACCCGGATACCACTTATTATGCGGTTGTGGTTGCGATTGATGATGCAGGCAATATAACCACAAACAACAATAGCGGACAGTGTTATAAATTTACCACGATGCAGGGTCCGGTTTTGGATATTTCGCCCACCTCTTTAGATGTTACACTGGCTCAGGGAACCTGGACCACCCGGTCTTTAACAATCGAAAATATTGGAGATATGGACCTGGATTATATATTAAGCGACCAGGAGATTGGTGCTCCCATCCAGGCGCCTGATCAGGCTCAAAGCCAAATTCCGGCAGATATAGACTTTACCAAGCCGGGCGAGGGCGCGGAATTCGTGCCCGGAGAGGTCCTGGTGCGTTTTATAAATGATGATGCAGCAGAAGGATACCAAAGCGAGCTGAGCGGCCTTTGCGATGCAAAGATCGAGAAAAAGATTGCCCTTGTTCCCGGGCTTTGCCTGGTGAAACTTGACGATCTCTCCGTGGAACAGGCTTTGCCCCTTCTTAACAGCTCGGATAAAATCCTTTATGCTCAACCCAACTATATATATAAACTTGCAGCAATGCCCAATGATCCCCAGTTCGGCGATCAATGGCACCTGCATAATACAGGACAAACCAGCGGAACACCGGATGCGGATATTGACGCGCCCGAAGCCTGGGACCTGGGAACTGGCAACCATGGAGCGATCATTGCAATCCTGGATACAGGTATGGATTACTCCCATGGGGACCTGGCGGCAAACACCTGGGTGAACCCGGGCGAAATCCCGGGGAATGCAACGGATGACGATGGCAACGGATACATTGACGATGTTCACGGATACGATTTTGTCAATAGCGACGGCGATCCCATGGACGATCACGGACACGGCACCCAGGTTTCCGGCGTAGCCGGAGCTGTGGGCAATAATGGGGAAGGAATCGCGGCTCCCCCGTGGAATGTCTCGATCATGCCCCTGAAATGTTTCAGCTCCGGGGGTTCGGGAAGTACGGTAGATATTGTTGCATCATTTAATTATGCGATCCTCATGGGAGCGCATATCACTAACAATTCCTGGTACAGCCCGAGTTACGATCAAACCATGAAGGATGCGATCGATGCCACGGGAGCCGCTGGCATGCTGTGTCTTTGTCCTGCAGGGAATAGTAATGTTGATATCGATACAAGTCCCCAGTATCCGGCGAGCTATGATTCACCTCATATTATATCCGTGATGGCAACGGATCATAACGATGCCAAGTTGGGGAATTCGAACTATGGAGTAGTGAGCGTGGACTTAGGGGCTCCGGGTGACTCCATTATAAGTACTTTATGGGGCGGGGGTTATGATTATACAGGGGGAACTTCTTATTCCTCTCCCATGGCAGCCGGGGCGTGTGCGCTCCTGAAATCCTTCAATCCCGATCTCACCCACTTGCAAATCAAGAATATTATCTTATCCACAGTGGATCCCGTTCTTCCCGGGCTCTGCGTTTCCGAGGGAAGGCTCAATCTTTATAAAGCCATGATGGTTGCCAACCCGGGAGCGCCCTGGCTTTCTGAAAATCCCCTGCTAGGAGCTCTCTCCCCGGGAAATTCCGATGAGGTTGTGGTCACCTTTAATGCGGGCGCACTTGCGCCGGGATTATACGAGGCGGAAATCATTGCGGATGGCAATGCCAACAATGCGCCGCAGATTATTCCGGTGACAATGACTGTAACCGGCGCGCCTCTCCTGGAGCACGCGGATACTATAATCGACGACGACAACAGCGGATCGAGCAGCGGGGACGGGGACAGCCATATAGAACCGGGGGAAACCGTGGAGCTTTTTTTCGAACTTGATAACATCGGACACGCCAGCGCCACAGGAGTAACCGGGGTTCTCACGGATGATAGTCCCTGGGTGGATATCACGGTGGATTCCGGAAGCTGGCTCGATATCCCGGGACAGGATTCCCGCAGCTCGAGCGCATTCGTGATCGATGTGGATCCCAACACGCCTTTCGGGCATGTGGCGTGTTTTACACTTAATGTAACAAACACAGAAAACGGACCCTGGGTGTTCGATGATGTCTTCTGCTTTGAAATTTCCTTTTGTATTACAGGAGAAATCACAAGCGCTATCAATGGTTTGCCAATTGAAGACGTGATTGTTCATTGCAGCTCCAGCGCCGGCAACTATTACCAGGATTTTGAAAGCGGCGCAATTAGTTGGACAAGTGACGGATTATGGCACATGGTGGATGATAGCAGCAGCTGCCAGGAAGCATATAGTCCCGAACATAGCTGGTATTACGGTCAGGAAATCACCTGCACTTACAATACAGGCATCACAAATACTGGAAGCCTGTATTCGCCCGCCTTTTCCTATACCGAGGAATTGACTTTGAGCTTCCAAAGCTGGGAGCAAACAGAAGGTTTTGCAGGTTATGACGTACGCAACGTTCAAATTTCCATCGACGGGGGGGGATGGAGCAATCTGCATGAATGCACGAACGAAAGTGAGAGCTGGTACAAGGTGGGTCCCCTTTCCCTTGACGGTTACTCAGGCACAAATTTTCAGCTGAGGTTCAATTTCAATACAGTTGATTATCAAGTCAACGATTACCGGGGTTGGTATGTGGATGATGTTGCAATTGAAGGATACGAACAAGCAATTAGTGTTACAACAGGTCCGGATGGCACATATGAGATCTGTGGGCTTGTTTCCGATACCTATACCCTGGAGCTGGAACCGCCGGATTGTTTTTATCCGATGAATCCCGTTACTGTGACCATTCCCCCGGATCATGTCATGGATTTTGCCCTTGCCTCCCCCGAGATCGAGGCAAGCCCCACCCAGTTCAATAATCCGCCAATCACGCTTTGCCAGGGGGTAACCCACGTTGAAGACCTTTGGATTACAAACATCGGTTACCCGGATCTGGACTTCCAGATTCTTGAAACGAATGTGGTTACTCCAATGGATGGACTCCTGGAGGGAAAAGATGGAATAAACACGATTCCGTGGGTAACCACGGGCGATATCATCGAGCAAGATCCGGATGAAGCGGACATGGCGCCGGATGCGGGCTTTGGGGAAGCAATCCAACCCGCGCCCGAGGCGTTTGCTGACTTGCATTTCAGCTATGATGTGCAAAACCCCTCAGGCGACAACCAATGCCTGGGCATCGAATTCCTGGATGGGAAGTTTTATGTAACAGGCGGAAACTCAGCAGGAGAACCCAACAAGGTTTATGTATTCGACAAGGACGGCAATTACCTCTCCACCTTTGATCAATCCTCCAATGCGGGATGGGGATGGCGCGACCTGGCAACAGATGGAACGTACCTTTACGGAAGCGATTCTTCTCAAGTGATACAATTCCAAACGGACGGAACTGTCGTAGGGAGCTTTACAGGACCCCAGAATCCCTGCCGCGGCATGGCTTACGATCCTGAAACGGATCATTTCTGGACAGCAAACTGGGGCTCTTCGATTTATGAATTCGGAAGAGACGGAACAGTTCATAATACATATTCCAATAGTTTGAGTATCTATGGATTGGCGTGGGACGATATGTCCCCGGATGGACCCTGGCTATGGACATTCAGCCAGGAGGGCGATCCCGCCACCCTGGTTTCCCAGTTCGATCCCAGAACCGGAACCTATACAGGCGTGCAATTTTATACCCAGGCAGTCAGCGGTGAGATGGCAGGAGGACTTTGCTTTACCAATGAATGGGATCCCGGTTTAGGGCTTCTGGTTCCCCTTATCCAGGGAAACTACGACAGGATAGAAGGTTACGAGATCGTGAGCGATCCCAGCCCCTGGATCATCGAAGTCCCAACCGAAGGAACAATTCCCGATTATCCTGTTAATACGCAGCTTGTAAAGCTTATGATCGATACCACAGACCTGGTTCCGGGAACTTACAGTGTGGACCTTTTGATCGAAAACAACAGTTGCTTTGATCCCGAGCTGATCGTTCCTGTGGAGATCGAGGTTATACCCTCCTTGCTCCCAACGATCGAGGATCAATATATCGACGATACTATCGTGGGAGATGGCGACGAATTTGCCGAACCCGGAGAAACCATAGATCTCTTTGTGCTTTTGAAAAATGATGGGGACACCACCGGCGCCGGAGTTCAGGGAACCCTGGAAACGGATGATCCGGATTTAAACATCACCGGGGCAACTGACGATTGGCCCGATATAGGAATCGACCAGAGTGAATGGAATATCTTGGGCTTTACCGTGGATATCGATTCGGGCACAACACCCCATGATGCACCGTGCACCCTCACCGTGAGCGCAGCAGGAGGCTGCGGTCCCTGGATCAGAACCCTGGATATCCCCATTGTGAATGCCAGCCATATCCAGGGAACGGTTTATGATTCCTGCACAAGCAATACCCTGATCGGAGCCACGATCTATTTCGACGGAAGCACGAACAGCGGATCCGTGGAAACGGATGAATACGGGGAATACATAATCGGACCTTTTATGGGTGATGATACAGTAACCATCAAGGCAACCATGGAAGGTTACCCGGAGGAACCGGAGGATGTGGTGGTTGTTCCGCCGGATGCTTATGGCGTTGATTTTGCCTTGGGCGCTGGTCAAATTCTTGCTGATCCCAATCCCATGCCCCTTATCCAGCTGGAACAGGGAACAACCGGTTCCCTGCCGCTCCTGATCGAAAACATCGGATGCAGGGACCTGGAATTCACCACGTCGGATCGGGAGACGCCCTGCGATACAGGCGATGATCGAACCCTTAGCATTCCTCCCAGCCTTCCCCCGGCAAATATCGATTTTACAAAGCCCCAGGAGGCGCCCTATGTTCCCGGGGAGCTGATCGTGCGATTCGAGAAAAGCGGGGAAGCCGAACAGCAAAACCTGGCGGATTCCCTTGGCGGGGCGGAGATTGCAAAGAGATACAATATTGTTCCAGGACTTACGTTGGTAAAGCTGCCCGATACCATGGATGTGGAAGCAGCGCTGCCTCTTTACAACATGGCGGATGGCATTATTTATGCCGAACCGAACTATATCCAAAATATCGCAGCTGTGTTTCCGAACGATCCCAATTTCAACGCCCTGTGGGGTATGCATAATACCGGTCAAACCGGAGGCACACCCGATGCGGATATTGACGCACCTGAAGCCTGGGCGTTCGGACAGGGAGACCCGGGGGTTGTTGTGGCAGTGATCGATACAGGTGTGGATTATACGCATCCGGACCTTGCGGGCAATATGTGGACCAATCCGGGCGAAATTCCGGGCAATGCAATCGATGACGACGGAAATGGCTTGGTAGATGACGTTTATGGTTACGATTTTTACAATGATGACGGAGATCCCATGGATGATCATTCTCATGGAACCCATTGTTCAGGAACAATCGGCGGGATCGGAAACAACAATATCGGTGTGGCTGGTGTTTGCTGGGATGTTTCCATCATGGCGTTGAAATTCATCAGCGCCGGGGGAACGGGTCCCACAGACGACGCCATTTCCTGCGTGGATTACGCCACTATGATGGGCGCGCATCTTACGAGCAACTCCTGGGGCGGCGGTGCCTATTCCCAGGGATTGAAGGATGCCATAGACGCCTCCGGAGCCGTGGGTATGCTCTTTGTGGCTGCAGCGGGAAACAACAACATGAATAACGACGTCGCTCCTTTTTATCCGGCTACGTATGATTCGCCGAATATCATCTCTGTTATGTCCTCGGACCATAACGACCAGAAGAGCAGTTTTTCCAATTACGGGGCAACAACCGTGGACCTTGGCGCACCCGGCAGCAACATTTATAGCTGTATGCCCGGAGGCGGGTATGATTACAAGAACGGGACCTCCATGGCTGCTCCGCATATTTCAGGTGTTTGCGCCCTGATCTGGTCCCAGAATCCCGGGCTCTCGAATATGAAATTGAAACAACTTCTCATGGATAACGTTGATCCCACGCTTTCAGGGTGGTGCATTTCCGGCGGGCGTATCAACCTGGCAGATGCGGCTGAAAACGCAGGCGCTGCCTGGATCGACGAACAGCCCCATAAGGGTTTCCTGCCCCCGGGAGATTCAACATCAATCGATGTGATCTTCAACGCCCAAGGCATGAACGTAGGGCTTTACTGCGGCAAGGTTATTGTTTCCGGTGCAGCTTCGAACGCCCCTTATCCGGTTCCTGTTACAATGGAGGTTATTCCCGCCCCGATAATCGAGCCGGGAGACGTGGAAGGCATACTGGATGAGGACGGAGACGGAGCCATCGAGCCGGGAGAGACGTCCGACTTTTATGTAAGGCTGCACAATGTTGGCGCGGCAGGCGCGCAAGGCGTGGATGCCATGATCAGCACAACAGATCCCTTTGTACAGATCACAAACAATGCCTCCCCATACGGGGATATTCTTGCAGGGGGGTCCGCACTCGGCTCCACGGAATATATTGTAGAAATTTCCGACAGCTGCCCGGTTCCCCATGACGCCGAGATGCACATAAATATCACGGACACCTTTGGGAGGGAATGGAGTGGGGATTTTATCCTGCCGATCACCAATGCTCCCACCATTGATGTTGACCCGACAGAGGTCACCGTGATCCTTCCTCCAACAGGGCAGGATACAGATTCAAGAACCATGGATATCACAAATACCGCCTTTGGAAACCTTTCATTCAATATTCTGGAAAGAACTGAAATGCCGGAGATGGAATCAGAAGGAATTCTCCTGAATATTCCTGAGATTTCATTCCCGGAAAACTACGATCCCAACGGAAGAACCAGCAAAGGGATTATTTACCTTCAGAATTCCCTACCAGAACCGGCGCCCCCGGTTGTGGGTGATGTGCTCGGATATTGCGATGCGCCTGGTTTTGTTAGCCTTGTTTGGGGAGTGGGATATGATAGCGCCGATATCTGGTTCTCTGATGCAAATGTTGTCTGGGATTATGAGATCGGTTCGGATTGCGTTTATTCCGGTGTGAATTTTGCCACACCCTGGGCTGGCAGCTGGCCCGGGGACTTCGCCTGGGATGGACAATACCTGTGGCAAGTAAACGTGGGATCTCCTAATGACATCAAACAGCTCGATCCTTCAAACGGAAATGTCCTGAATGCGATTGACGATCCCAATAACATCTGGGATGCCATCTCCCAAAGGGGATTGGCTTACAGGGACGATGACGACACCTTTTACGTCGGAGGGTGGAACTCGGATATTGTTTATCACATCAAGGGTCTTTCCTGGGATAACCCCGGGGAAATCCTGAACCAGTTTTCCTTCTCGTCCATTGCCGGCTTGGCATGGCATCCCAAAGGGTATCTCTACATTGTAACCAATGCCAGCACTGATATAATTTACAAGGTGGATCCGGTTTCCGGTGTTGTGTATTCCACGTACCCGCTTCCGGGGAACAATAACTATAGCGGGTGCGGATTGGCGCTGGATAATATCGGAAACTTGTATGCGGGAAACCAGAATGAAAACAGGATCTATCACATTGACACATACG
>Ga0180437_10011009_pt1 | contig 10924 bp, 7 predicted proteins | sample SS_ome_4_FD_132410 | JGI IMG/M metagenome (GOLD analysis project Ga0180437, IMG submission 132410) | Hypersaline lake sediment archaeal communities from the Salton Sea, California, USA - SS_3_D_1 metaG | ecosystem: Environmental > Aquatic > Non-marine Saline and Alkaline > Hypersaline > Sediment... | reverse complement strand
TATTGCCTATATGTCCCCCGAACAAGCCCGGGGAGAAGATGTCGATCACCGCACCGATATCTGGTCATTGGGCGTGGTAATGTACGAGATGCTCACAGGACAGCTGCCCTTCAAGGGGGAGCATGAGCAGGCGGTTGTCTTTTCCATCTTGAAGGAGAAACCCAAGAATCTCACGGATGTAAAGGCCGACATTCCAGTTTCCATCGAGCAGATGGTAAGCAAAGCTCTCGAGAAAGATCCAAACAAACGGTATCAGCAGGCAGATAAAATGCTGGATGACTTGAAATCCATATCCGCAGGCATCGTCCCTGAAGAGATCAAGGTGAGGCTGAGGAAAGAAAAGCTGCGTAAAAGAAAGAGGGCACTTCTTTATTCGGGTGCAGCATGTTTGATCATCATCTTGCTTGTTTTAGGGTTTACACTCCTCAAAGAACCTCCGGAGGCAATCGACTCCATCGCGGTCTTGCCGCTCGAAAACCTCACGGGGGATGTGGAGAAGGAATATTTTGTCGATGGAGTGACCGATGAATTGATCGGGCAGCTGAGTCAGATAAGCGCGCTTCGCGTGATTTCTCGTCAATCCGTGATGAGGTACAGTGAATCGGACAAGCTCCTCCCGGAGATAGCCAAGGAGTTGAATGTGGATGCCGTCGTCGTGGGCTCGGTGCAGCAGGCCGGCGACAGTGTACGCATCCGGGTGCAGTTGATCGATGCCCTCCCTGAGGAACAGAACCTTTGGGGACAGACGTATGAGCAGCCCATGACCGAAATATTGGCCATGTACAACGAAGTGGCACGGGCCATTGTGAACGAAGTCCAAATCACACTGACGCCGAAAGAAGAGACACGCCTTGCCAGTGCCCGCCAGATCGACATCCAGGCTTATGAAGCCTATCTCAAGGGTAAATCTCACCTTTACAAACTGACTCCGCCGGAGCTCGATGCCGCGCTGCACTACTTTGAACAGGCTCTGGAGAAAGATCCCGATTACGCTCTGGCCTATGCGGGAATTTCATACGTTTGGCTCGTACGCCAACAAATGGGACTGGTCATCCCCAGCGAGGCAACGCCAAAAGCGAAGGCCGCCGCTCAAAGAGCCCTCGAATTGGATGACACTCTGGCGGAGGTCCATTACACATGGGCCTGCATCAAAACATGGGGAGACTGGGACTGGGACGGGGCGGAGCAGGCATTCAAACGGGCCCTCGAACTCAATCCCAACCATGCGGAAGCGCTCGCCTACTACTCGAACTTGTTGTGTTACATGGATCGTCTGGATGAAGCACTGGTGATGGCCGAGCGAGCCATGCAGTTGGACCCGCTCAATTCAATCATCATGACAATTTCTGCGTGCACCTTAGCATACCTGCGCCGCTATGATGACGTCATAGAGCGGATGCAACACGCTCTTCAAACATCACCCAATGACCCCGTAGCGTATAATTCGCTCTGGGAAACCTACTATATGAAGGGAATGTATGAGGAATCCCTGGAATCGGCCAAGGCATTTTTTACTGGACTGGGCTTCACTGAGATCGCAAAAGCTATGGCCCAGGGATATGAGGAAGATGGCTATAGTGGGGCAATGATGTCCGCAGCTGAGAGTATGGCAGCGTTTGCGAAGCAGACCTATATTTCTCCCTATGCCATCGCGATGATGTATGTTTTAGCTGGGAACAAAGAGAAAACCATAGAATGGCTTGAGAGAGGATATGAGATAAAAGATCCCATGATGCCTTATGTGAGTTTATATACTTTCGATCTCCTGGATGACAACCCGCGGTACCAAGACCTACTGCGCAAGATGAACCTTCCGACAGAGAAATAAACAATATGACGATTAATTAATTATGTCTCGCTGTGTTCATTTCCAAAATTCAAATCTGCCAGACAATTCGATCCGCAGTTTTGCCATGCATTGTTACACCTTTCGCCATCTTTTGAAGCTCGACAAGAATGTGAATTTTTTCCTTGAAGGATAATTCGGACAGATCTCTTCTTCTCTGTTCTTTTCCCCTGACAATCTTCTCAAAAGCCTTATTTTTCACCAAAGTACAATTCCTTAAATTGAACATATTTATCATAAAGTCCATATTTCCTGAGGATTTTTTTCAAAAGTTTCAGCTCGATTTTCGCTTCTTCAAAGATTTTGACCAATCTTTCTCTATCTTTGGGCCTGAATGTCTGAAGCATAACAGCGATAAGATACTCCAATCCCAAAACTCTTGTTTTTATTCTCCCGTATTTCACTTCTCCGGAATGCTGAACGGCTTCCTTCACAAGTTCATTGTAAACAGGGATGAATTGGACGGGGACCCCCTCGATCCAAACGTGCTCCTTCTTTGCCTTGAAGCCTTTTTCTTTCAAATATTGATAAATCGGGGCAAGGACATCGATACCGTCTTTGATGGGGATAAAAAAAATATCTAAATCATATGTAAGAAGGGGCTCGATATAGTATAAAGCTGCAATCCCTCCCCCGATAGAAAAATCCTTCAAAACTTTTTTCTCTTTAAGTTCCTTAATGAACTTAAGGGTTTTTTCCACTGTTCATCTTATATCACAGCGTCAGGGTGTGTTCAAGTATGATCAGTCCATCTGATTGACTTTTCTTTTGGAAATTGATACGCTGTCGAAAAATTTAACTCAAAATTGGGAAAAGGGATATATTGGCAATTACATGCCCCAAATGCCAGAGCGAGAATTCCGAGGATACCTTTTACTGTGGTAAATGCGGGGGATCTTTGAAGTCCGGAGAAGGAGTCTCCGTCACAAAAACCCTGATCACCCCCAAGGAAAGCCTGCAAAAGGGAACTACCCTTGCAGGAAGATACACGATCATCGCGGAGCTGGGCCGAGGGGGGATGGGTGTGGTTTACAAGGCCGAGGATACGCGGCTAAAAAGAACGGTGGCTCTCAAATTCCTGCCGCCCGAGCTCACGCACATACCAGAGGTCAAAGAGAGATTCATGCGGGAAGCACAGGCTGCTGCGGCATTGCATCACCCCCATATTTGTACGGTCTATGAGTTCGACGAAACGGATGATACGACCTACATTTCCATGGCCTACATCGAGGGCCAGAGCTTGAAAAAGAAGGTCGAGTCGGGCCCGGTGGATCTCGAAGGAGCCCTGAAGATCGCCACGCAGGTAGCCGAAGGCCTGGAGGAAGCCCACAAAAAAGGTGTCGTGCACCGGGACATCAAAAGCGCCAACATCATGATCGACGAGAGAGGCCAGGCAAAGATCATGGATTTTGGGTTAGCCAGAATGACGGGGACAACGCTGCTGACCCAGGAAGGCACGGCCATGGGGACGATCGCCTACATGTCCCCTGAGCAGGCGAGAGGTGAAGCGGTCGATCACCGAACGGACATCTGGTCTTTCGGCGTTGCTATGTATGAAATGTTAACCGGGCAACTGCCTTTCAAGGGAGAACACGAGCAGGCCGTCGTGTATGCCATTTTGAAGGAAAAACCAGAACCGATAACAAACATTAAAACCGATATTCCCGCAACCATAGAGCAGGTAGTGAGCAAAGCCCTGGAGAAGGACCCGGACAAGCGTTATAAGAAGGTAGAGGAACTGCTGGACGATCTTAAATCCATATCCGCAGGCATCGTGCCTGAAGAGATCAAAGCCAGGCTGAGGAAAGAAAAGCTTCGAAAGAGAAAAAGGGCCATCCTCTATGCAGGCGCTGCAGCTTTGGTCATCATCCTGGGTGTTTTAGGCCTTACCCTTTTCAAAGCACCTCCGGAGACGATCGATTCCATCGCGGTCCTGCCGCTGGAAAACCTCACCGGCGATCCGGAGCAGGATTATTTTGTCGATGGGGCGACCGATGAGTTGATCGGACAGCTCGGTCAGATCAGCGCACTGCGCGTGATTTCGAGGCAGTCCGTGATCCAGTACAGAGGGTCGAACAAGCCCCTTCCCGAGATAGCCCGGGAGCTGAATGTGGATGCCATAGTTGAAGGGTCTGTTCAGCAGGTTGGCGACAGTGTGCGCATCAGGGTGCAGTTGATCGATGCTCTTCCAGAGGAGCGGAACCTTTGGGGGAATACGTACGAGCAGCCCAAGAGCGATGTGCTCATAATGTACAGCGAAATGGTGCGTGCCATCGCCGATAAAACGCAGGTCAGTCTGACGACGGAAGAAACGGCGCGCCTGACAAACGCCCGTCAGGTCAACCCTGAGGCCTACGACGCCTACCTCAAGGGCATGTTCCACTGGTATAGATTGAGTCCGCAGGACCTCGAAACCGCGCTGTACTACTTCGAATCGGCTCTGGAGAAAGATCCGAATTATGCGCTGGCGTATGCCGGAATTGCGCTGGTATGGATCGGACGCAACCAGGGTGGACTAGTACCCCCTAGCGAAGCCGTGCCTAAAATACAGGAGGCCGTTTTGAAAGCCCTTGAATTGGACGACACCCTGGCTGAGGTTCATTTTACGCTGGCGGGTTTTAGAACCTGGCATGAAGGGAAATGGAACTGGGAGGCAGCGGAAAAATCATTCAAACGGGCTCTCGAGATCAATCCCAACTATCCGGATGCACGGGTGTATTACTCAAATTTGCTGTGCTTTATGGGCCGGCCGGAAGAGGCGTTGGAGCAGGGAGAAAAAGTCCTGGAACTGGATCCGTATAACGCGCTGTTCAGGGGAATTTACGGAATGACACTGCTCATGGCAGGAAGAAATGAGGAAGCTCTGGAACAGGCTCGCCAAGCTCTCCAAATATACCCGAACGATGCGCCGGCGAATGCCCTTCGTTGGGAGGTGCTCCACCTGAAGGGAGAGTATAAGGAAGCCCTGGCTGCAGCGAAGAATTTCTTTTTGACATTAGGCCTGGCGCCTATTGCAGAACTGATGGAACAGGCATATCAAAAAGGTGGCTATACAGAAGCGATGAGCCTCGCAGGGAATACACTGGCAGAACTATCCCGGGAAGCCAGTGTTTCACCCTGCTTTGTTGCCTATTCTTATGTCTATGCCGGCAATAAGGAGCAGGCGCTTGTATGGCTGGAGAAAGGCCTCGAGATCAAAGATCCTAACATGCCATATATACTCGAACCCGCATTCTCCGATCTTCTCAAAGACGAACCGCGCTTCCAGGATCTGATGCGCAAGATGAACCTGCCTATGGAGAAATAGGCAGGATATTGCAAATTAGTTATTTCACACCATCCAATCAGCAAAAGAAATTTATCTAAACGCCCTTAAAAATATTGATAATCGGGACTTGACGTCCTGATTTTCAATGATAAAATTGAAGTATGATCCCCCGTCCCGATGCTGTTAAGCGGATAGATGGTATGCTCAATGTCCACCCAATCGCGGCGCTGCTGGGTCCGCGCCAATGTGGCAAGACCACCCTGGCCAGATTGATATCGGAGCGTGAGCCGTGCACTTATTTTGACCTCGAAAATCCTGTGGATCTTCGGCGCCTCTCCGCGCCCATGAGTACTCTCGAAGAACTTCGAGGATTGGTCATTTTGGATGAGATCCAACGGAAGCCAGAACTTTTCGAACTTTTAAGAGTCCTTGTCGATCGGCCCGAATGCTCTGCCCGTTTTCTCATTTTGGGCTCCGCTTCTCCGGGATTAATCAGAGGAGTCTCAGAATCTCTTGCAGGGCGGATCGGATTTGTCGATCTATCTGGATTCAACCTATGGGAAGTCGGCTCGGAACATCGTTCCCGCCTTTGGATAAGGGGCGGATTTCCCAGAGCTTTTTTAGCCGAAGACGATGCTTCGAGCGCAGCCTGGCAGGAGAATTTTATCCGCACATTCCTTGAAAGAGACATCCCCCAATTGGGCATAACGATTCCGGCAGAAACTCTTAGGCGGTTCTGGTCCATGATGTCTCACTACCATGGTCAGGTGTGGAACGCGGCCCATTTCGCCCGGTCTCTTGGGACATCGGAAAAAACTGCCCGCCACTATCTCGACATCCTCAGCGGTGCTTACATGGTCAGAGTTCTTCCTCCTTGGTACGAAAACATCCGCAAGCGTCAGGTAAAAGCCCCTAAAATCTATATTAGAGACAGCGGTATTCTTCATACCCTGCTTCAAATAAATACAATGGCAGACCTGCAGGGACATCCGAAACTCGGTTCATCCTGGGAAGGCTTTTGTCTGGAACAGCTGATCGGATACTTGGGAACGCGTGATGTCTATTTCTGGGCGACACATGCCGGGGCTGAATTGGACCTTCTTATCACAGTCTCAGGCAAGCGGTACGGTTTCGAATTCAAATACGCCGATGCCCCCGGCCCAAAGCGCTCGATGCATATCGCCATCGAAGACCTGGGACTCGAGCACTTGTGGGTCATTTACCCGGGCCGGCAAAAATACGAACTTGACGAAAACATCGCTGTCATTCCGATCGAAAATATCTCAAGCCTTTCTTTAATCCAGAAATAGGAAGATGTTCATTAGATGTATATCTGATTGACTCTGCATGAGGGAATTGATAATCTTCCGTTCAGATGAACTAAAAGAGGGAGAGGGAAAAATGGCGATCACATGTCCTAAATGTCAGAGCGAGAATCCCGACGATACCATCTACTGCGGGAAATGCGCAGCGCCTCTTAAATCCGGCGAAGGGATCTCGGTCACGAAGACTTTCGTAACGCCTGCGGACAGGCTTCAAGAGGGAGCCACTCTTGCCGGAAGATACCGGATCGTCTCAGAGCTGGGCCGCGGCGGGATGGGAGTGGTCTACAAGGCCGAGGACACCAAGCTCCGAAGAACGGTGGCCCTCAAGTTCCTTCCCCCGGAACTGACCCACATACCCGAGGTGCACGAGCGGTTTGCGCGTGAAGCCCAAGCCGCTGCGGCCCTGGACCATCCTAATATCTGCACGATCTACGAATTCGACCAGGCTGAAGATACGAACTTCATTTCCATGGCCTACATCGAGGGCCAGAGCCTGAGAAAAAAGATCGAATCTGGACCGCTAAAGCTCGAGGAAGCTATTGGGATCGCGGAACAAGTCGCAGAAGGCCTGGAGGAAGCCCACAAAAAAGCTATCGTGCACCGGGACATCAAAAGCGCCAACATCATGGTCACAGAGAGAGGCCAGGCGAAGATCATGGATTTCGGGCTGGCCCGGATGACAGGGACAACGCTGCTGACACAGGAAGGGGCGGCCATGGGCACGATCGCCTACATGTCCCCTGAGCAGGCAAAAGGGGAAGAACTTGATCACCGCACAGATATCTGGTCGCTGGGCGTGGTGCTGTACGAGATGCTCACCGGGCAGCTTCCTTTCAAGGGGGAGCATGAGCAGGCTGTCGTGTATTCTATCTTGAAGGAAAAACCTGAGCCCATCACAGAATTAAATGCGGACATACCCGAATCCATCGAGCAAGTGGTGAGCAAGGCACTCGAGAAGAATCCGGATGATCGGTACCGGAGCGTAGAGGAGCTGCTGGATGATTTGAAATCCATATCTGCGGGAATCGTGCCTGAAGAGATCAAGGCGAGGCTGAGAAAAGAAAAGCTGCGAAAGAGAAAAAAGGCCATCCTCTATGCGGGCGCAGCGTGTGTGGTCATCATCCTGGCTGTTCTGGGATTTACTCTTTTCAAAGCCCCTCCGGAGACGATCGATTCGATCGCTGTATTGCCACTCGAAAACCTCACAGGCAACGCTGAGCTGGAGTTTTTCGCCGAGGGAGCGACAGACGAATTGATCGGACAGCTGGCTCAGATCAGCGGCCTGCGGAGGGTGATATCCCGCACGTCTGTCATGAAGTACAAGGAGACCGATAAGTCATTGCCCGAGATCGCGCAGGAGCTGGGCGTGGATGCCGTGGTCGAGGGATCAGTCTATAAAGTCGATGAAAACGTGCGCATCCGGGTGCAGTTGATCGACGCGCTCCCAGAGGAGCGGAACCTCTGGACACAGACATACGAAAAGCCTGCAGCAGATGTGCTGATCATGTACGGCGAAATGGCGCAGGCTATCGCCGATAACAGCAAAGTCGTGATCACTGCGGATGAAGAAACGCGCCTCGCCAGAGCCCGTCAGGTCGATCCCGAGGCCTATGCGGCTTATCTCAAGGGAATGTCTCACTGGTACAAGCTGACTCAACCGGATCTCGAAGCTTCACTGAAGTACTTCGAATCTGCCCTCAAATTAGATCCGGATTACGCACTGGCCCATACGGGTGTTGCCCTGGTTTGGATAGGACTCCAGCAGATGGGAGCTGTTCCTCCCGACGAGGCAGCGCCGAAAATAAAAGAAGCCGCTCAAAAAGCGCTCGAACTGGATGACATGCTGCCGGAGGTCCACTACACATGGGCCCTGATCAAAACATGGAGCGACTGGGATTGGGAAGGCGGGGAAAAGGCATTCCTACGGGCCCTCGAGCTCAATCCCAACTATCCGGATGCCCGGGTGTATTATTCGAATCTGTTGTGCTGCATGGGACGTGCGGACGAAGCCCTCGAGCAGGGAAAGCTAGCCCTGGAGCTGGATCCGCTCAATTCGCTGTTCATGGGAATTTATGCAAATACTTTATCCATATTAGGGATGTTCGACGAGGCTATCGAGCAAGCACGTAACGCCCTAAAAACGTCTCCGAACGATCCCGTAGCGCACAACATCCTCTGGGAAGCTTTTCATCATAAGGGGCTCTTTGAGGAGGCGCTGGCAGAAGCGAAGGCGTTTTTTCTCGCCGTAGGCTTACCCATTTCAGAAGTCATGGACCAGGGGTATGCAAAAGACGGCTACTTTGGAGCGATGAACGCAGCAGCTGAGACTCTGGTTTCATTCTCGAGGGAAACTTATGTTTCGCCTTTTTTCATAGCGATGGTGTACTCCTTTGCTGAAGATAAGGAAAAAACGCTAGAGATGCTGGAAAAAGGGTACGAGATAAGAGATCCCAACATGCCATATATTAGAACTTTTCGTTTACTGCACGAGGATCCGCGCTTCCAGGACCTGCTGCGGAAAATGAACCTTCCGACAACAAAATAATTCCCGCAAGATGTATGCGTATTTTGAAGCATTCACAGATAGTCTTGATCCTGTCACATGATTCTTTTTAAAGAATAGTCAATTTCCCTCAAATACAACTATTATTGTTTACAATACAGGATACTATACTGTATAATTTGCATAAAAGGTAGATAAAATGGCGAATATAAAAACGTTGGGCCACGTCAGTTCTCACTTAATCAGCATGCTTTATGAAGAAAACAAGGCCATTTTCAAAATCAACGACGCTCAGAGGATACTAGGAAAAGGATATAATGAAACGACTGACCTTTTGAGTGAATTGGTCAAAAGAAAGGTAATTACCCGCATAAAGGCTGGGAAGTTTATAATTATCCCTCATCAACTGGGTAACGCAGAGCAGTATCTGGGAAACTGGTTCGTAGCAGGGCGAGAGGCCGTTAATTCTGCAAAATATTATATAGCCTTTTACAGTGCCATGCATTACTGGGGTATGTTGACTCAGCCCTTGCTGAAAATTTTCGTAGCCACTCCGAAAAGACAGGTTGTACCTCATGAAATGAGAAATAAAATGTTTTTTGTTTTCGTAAACGAAAAGTCTATATGGGGAATTGAGGAGGAGTGGATCACTTCGAATGAGAGGGTCCGAATATCTGATAGAGAAAAAACGATTATTGACGCGTTGACCCATCCGGAATATTGTGGGGGCATAACTGAAGTTGCCAAAGGAATCTGGCTGGTCAGGGAAAAAATCGACTATAACAAGTTGAAGGATTATATAAAAAAACTCAATAGGAATGTCGCCGCTAAACGTCTAGGATATATTTTAGAAATTTTTGGCGTTAAAAAACCAGAATTGATCGATCAATTAAAAGAATATGTGAAAGAACGCTATGATAAATTCGATCCCAATTTATCCGGAAAAAGACTCGGCAAAAACAAATGGCGGCTAATCGATAATGTCGGTCAAGAACAAATCCTAAACTCGATAAACCGATAGGCTATCATGATTGATTCTTTTCAAATCCAAAGACTCGCCGAAAAAGCCGGTGTACCTTCTGAGATAATAGAGAAGGATTATTTCATTGAACTTCTATTGTGTTATTTGGCAAAAGACAGCAAGTTCAGAAAAAGGCTCATTTTTCGTGGGGAGACAGCCTTAAGGAAAATATATTTTTCTGATTATCGGTTTTCAGAAGACTTGGATTTTTTAGTCGAGCAGGCAGAAAATCTCGATGACTATACAAAAAAAATGGGAAAGATACTCGATATAATAAACTTGGAATTCCCTTATAACTTGAGGAAACGTTTCAACTCTGAAAGCGACAGGCTTCAGTTATTTATCAGCTATGACATCATTCCGGAAATAAGGGCCTTTAAGGAATTAAAAATAGATGTATTGAAAGACAGTTATATCCCCCCTACTTTGAATAAACCGATTTTATTCGTTTATGAAGCATTTTTAGGGGAGAAGGCCGAGCTTAGAATCTATACCTTAGAGTCAGTCGCTGTCGATAAGATATGTCGAATACTCGGCGTCGATAATGAACCACGCGACCTTTATGATTTATGGCATCTTCTAAGATTGGGCATTGACACAGAGAAAATAAAAAGAGGATTCAACAAGAAGATCGGCCATGATATCCACTACGCAAGCCTTTTAAGCGCAATAAAAAATGAGGATTACAGACGATATTGGGAGATTAGATTAACAAAACAAATTAAAGATCTTCCCCACTTTGAATTTGTTTCAAAGGAGTTAGAAAGACTTATCGAGAAAAAATTGATCGGCACTTAAAGAATATTTATATACCGGACGAGTGTTTAGCTCACATCCGATTGACTATAATCTAGGGAATTGATACTCTTCCGTTCAGAATAATTAAAAGAGGGAGAGGAAGCATGGCTGTCACATGTCCCAAATGTCAGAGCGAGAATCCCGATGACACAATCTATTGCGG
>Ga0180437_10011008_pt1 | contig 10925 bp, 10 predicted proteins | sample SS_ome_4_FD_132410 | JGI IMG/M metagenome (GOLD analysis project Ga0180437, IMG submission 132410) | Hypersaline lake sediment archaeal communities from the Salton Sea, California, USA - SS_3_D_1 metaG | ecosystem: Environmental > Aquatic > Non-marine Saline and Alkaline > Hypersaline >... | reverse complement strand
CCACAGCACAAATCTAATACGTTTTGTGGTGTGTGAAGTCCTAGTACTGTTTCTACGAAGTGTTTATTCCAATATGAGTGTGTGCCAAATGAGGCTATAGCATTGACGAGGTCATATTTGTTGGCAATATGAGAAAAAATATCTTTGAGAAGTCTTTCAGATTTGTTCATGGCTGGAATGTTGAAAAGTAATCAAGTCCATGGAAATGTTTTGAGAGGAGTCGATATTCCATGGTATTGAAATATTCTCTCATCTCTTTTTCAGTTTTTCCAAGTTCTTGAGAGGTTTCTTGAACAATAATTTCCTGATTTTCTTGCGCCCAGGTGAATGAATTCTGTAATAAACGATGAAATTCGATGATACCTTCTCGGTTTTGTTTAAAAGACGCATTGTTTGTAGCAATGACACCAAAGATAAAACTCTTGTTTGTGGCTTCATGCCAAGCGTGAAGGATATCTAAGGAATTGAAGCCAGAAGTGTTTTGATATTTTAGACACGCATCCCCAATAACCAAAAATGGATATTCTTGGTTAAATAGCGCTTCAGGTGAATGGTCATATTTTTCAAAGATGGGAGTGACATGCCAAAAATAGCGACAAAGTATCTGAAGAAGCTGTGATGATGTAGCGCTATACGAAGGAAGATATACTTTTCTTTGGTGAAGTTGTAGATCTTCTTCTTTGAAGAAAATTCGGTTGCTTACAATTGATTTTGTACCAGCAAGGCCAAGATCAGAAAGCAGAATATAAGAATAACGATCAGCCAGAAATGCAGCGCTACTGATAAGAGCAACATCGAGAAGGCCTTTTTTTAACATGGTATTGTTTTCGACGGGACTTCCAAAATGAATGCGAGCATTATTTGGAATAATTTGACGATGTAGAGCGTAGAAAAAAGGGTAAGCATTGGCGAAATCAATAGTTCCAAATCGGATCATCGTTTTACCTGCATTGGTCTTTTTTTAGGCCTTCGTCCTATAGAGCTGATGATAACTTTCATCATCTCTTCGTCTATTTGTTCATTTCCTGGAGCAACTTGTTCTTCTATGGCTGAAGATCCCATGTCATTTCCTCCATATAAGAGTAACTCTTTTGCCTCATTTACTCCTAGGTAGTTCCAAAGAACTTTAATGTTTTTGACATTATCGAGCATTAGTCTAGATAGAGCGATAATTCGTTTTGGATCTTTTTTTATTTGAAGATGTGAAGAAAGAGCGTTGCGTGATGAAAAATATTTAAGTGGTACAAAACAAGTAAAGCCGCCTGTTTTATCTTGATGAGCTCTAACTTTTTCAAAATGTGTGAGAATATCTTCTATTGTTTCGACGTGATTAAAGAGCATGGAGATATTGGATTTTATACCCATGTTGTGGGCTATTGAATGAATTTCAAGAAATTGGTCGCTTTTGATTTTTTTTGGGGCAATAATATCTCGTATTCGATCATCAAGAATTTCAGCACCACCACTTGAGATGCAGTCAAGTCCTGCTTCTACGAGCAAAGCTAAAGTTTTTTCTATAGATAAAGAGCTATGTTTTGCTAAAAAAACTATTTCAACAGCTGTTAATGCTTTGATAAATATTTTAGGGGCAATTTTTCGAATACTGCGAATGAGTCCGAGATAATAGGGTAGAGAATATGTTCGATTGATGCCACCGGCAATATGTACCTCTTGTATATCATGCGGAAGATATTTTTTTACTTTTTCTGTTAGTTCTTCGATCGTATATTGCCAACTATTTTTTTCTCCTGGTTTCGCGTAGAAACAACACAAAGGGCATTCGATTTCGCAGATATTTGTGGGATAGAGGTGTAGTGATGAAGTGTAGTATACATCGTCGCCAGCTGTTTGTTGGCGAGCATAATCTGCAAGAAGCTGTAGGCTGCTTATATGGGGAGTGGAAAAAAGAAAAAGACCATCCTCTCGACTGAGACGTTTGTTTTCAAACACTTTTTCTGCAACATGACAAAAGCTAGGATGAAGATTTTCTATGATCTTCATCTGCTGTTGCATTTCTTGCATGTCATTCTCCGTACATATGTGCGGTAAAGATGATAACAATGTGGGAAGGAAAAGTCTATAGGTTTAGAACACAATATGGCCATATTGACCATCATAGCCAGCGACTTTTTCAACCTTTTCGTTTTTGATTCTTTGAATTATTGAGAAGAGTTCTTTCCAGTGTGAGAATTCAGATTTTTTTGCATGGTGGAGGATATAGAGTTCGCTGCCAATCTCTTCGAGTAGTTGCTGATATTGGTTGAATACTTTTTTGGTTGTAGACTTGGTATTGTTTATAAGGGCAAGCAGATCAAGCAGGGGGACATGGTATTCATAGTTTTGAGCTTTCCCGTGTTTTCTATTGGCGAGTTCTTCGAGTCTATGTACGACACCCTGTATCAAGGGCTTATGACATTTGGGGCAGAGTGTGCCGTGGGCACACGAAAACTGGCATTTTCTGTGGCCATCAAAAAAGTATTTCCCAGTTTCTGGAAAGATTTCAACTGTTCCACATTGGTTATTTTTCAGTGCTTGTAACATTGAGGTATAGGAGAGATCGCAAGTAAACCATGTAGCTTTTCTCCCTAGTTTTTCTGGAGAGTGGGCATCAGAATTTGAGACGAGTTGAAAGCGGTCAAGAGCTGACAGTCTGCGATTCATGGGAGGATCAGATGAAAGGCCTGTTTCAACAGCAAAAATATGGGGAGTGAGATCTTCATAGCATTCGTCAATAGAGTCAAAACCTGATTTTGATCCTAAAAGACCAAACCATGGCGTCCAAATGTGTGCTGGAATGAGGGTGCCATTATTTTTGAGAACAATATCGAGAAGATTGCGAGAGTCTAATTTGATAATTGGGCGGCCATCTGAATCTAATTTGCCATAAGAAGAGAGATTTTTGTTCAACAGAGAGACGTTTTTAAGAGTCGGCATATAGATGATGTGGTGAATCTTTCTCGTTTTCCCCTTTTTTTTGTAGATGGTACACACTTCTGTTTGAAGCATAAAGAGTGGTAATTTTTGGCACTTTTTTGGCAAATCTTGTACAAGTTTTTGATTTTTTAGTTGAAAGAGCCCGCTTTCAGTAGTTTCTAAGTGGTTTTTAATGTCATGAAGCCATTTTGGGTGGGTAAAATCTCCTGTGCCTAAAACGTGAAGCCCTTTTCGTCCACCCCATAGAGCTAATTGATCGAGGGTATTTCGTTTGCTTGTACTAATGGACCATGGGGAATGGATGTGCAGGTCTGCGTAGAATTTCCTCATTCGGCTTTAGACGATTCCTCTTGAGCGAGAAGGCGTTGCATCCAAAGAGATAAGGCATTATGCGAAAACCCCCACATAAATTCTAGAACAACCATAATTTCATATTCTTGTAAGTTAAGTTTTTCTATATCTGCCCTGATTGTATGTTCATAACTTTCAACATGTGGAACCCGTTCGTTAAATTTTGTTTTGATAAATTCGCTTTCATTTAAACTTTCAATATTAAATGATGAAATTTGTTTCCTCATTTCTTGTATATTTCTATATTGTAATTGCTCGTCAAAATCAGCAAAAAAACTCCTACCAAGTGTTTCTACAGCAAGAGAATCATGACTTTTAAAGATCTCGACAATGCGACCTATGTTGTTGCTAGTGTCTCTAAATTGTTGTTCAAGTCGAGATATATCTGTAATTACTCCCATATTGTTCCTCATTTTTAATGTGTTTAAATAAAAATTGCCAAAACATATGAATAACTAAATTATGGGCAAAGTATAGGGTTGGTCTGTTTATTGTTCAATAGACTATTGTTCTTGATGGTTAAGTAAGCTCTGAAAAACCTCCCTGAAAAGAAAATGAGTAGATTTTTTCTCAAGTTTTTTCCGCGCGACGAGTCAATAGCCTTACGCTATTGGCGAGGAGCAAGGAGAAGACTTGTGGAAAAAGAGACCCGTTTTCTTCCAGGGAACTTTTTCAGAGGTTACTTAAGGCTTGTAGTCAAGGCTTTTCTAATTATCTGCTGCTGAACCTCAAGGGATGGTAGGGATGGTCCAAGGCTCAATAATCCGCCTTCTAAGTTGGCCATTCCTGCATAAGCTTTTGTTAGCCAATAAAGTGCCTGGAAGAGCGTTTTTTTTTGTTTATGATTAAGATGTTGGATATGGGGGTTAAGGAAACAGTTCTTTATTAAGCCATTTTCAAAATATGCTTTAGCGTCTAATCTTCTAATAACTTTTTGAATGAATTCATTTAATGCGCTTTCAATGAGAGTGGCTGATAATTTTGCTTCTTGAATAATTTCCAGGTAAATAGAGACATAATCTTCGATAGCATTTTTTTGATGATCAGTATAGGTAAGGGCTTGTTGTTGAGAAAAGGTGACAGATTGTTCTATTTCTCGTATTGAATCTTCAATATCTGAGCGATCAGAGGGGGTGAGTATTTGGTTTTGAAAAAGGCGGTCTACTGCTTCTCTGCAATCAGAGCCAATAATAGTTACTGTTCCAACAGATTTAGGTCCCCAAACTTTTCTTTGTTCCTGAGCAAATTGTTGATATTCGACCTGTAGGCCATTTAAGATAGCTGTTCCAACAAGCGCAGAGAGGGCGGCCTTATTTGAAAACGAAAATTGTATGAAATTTCTATGCAGATCATATCTGTTTACATGAACAGAGGCTGTTCCGATGACTGAGCTCTCCAAAACGGGAAACCGAGATTGACAATGTACTGACAATGTGTACCTCACAATTTTGAGTTGCATTGGTATACCATTTTTTGTGTAAAGAATGTGCAAAGATGTATCTAATCGATTTTTGGTATATTTTGTTGAAAGTATTGTTAAAATATAAATTAATGAGGTATAATTTGATAAGATTAATAATATTTTTGAGGTTATGTATGGTAATATCAAATACACATGGTGCGATTAAGGATTTTAGTGATTGGGGGTATGCGAATGTTTCTCGTTTCCAAAAAGATCCAAGGAAAGTTGGTCGTTTAGTGAAGTTTTTTGAACACGCAGTTCAATCACAGGATCACTCGAGTTTCTATAATAGTATTAATGCAGCAAAAAAGCAGGGTCATATTACTGGGGGAAATGCGCATCATGCAAAGGCAAAAGCCGCTGAAATTTTTGCGAAATACACTAAAGGCAAAAGTGGAGTTGTCGTATACGACCCACGTAAATGGTCCAAATCTTATGATGGGAAAGGTAGATCAGCTCGTACGTGGCTATTTAACCATACACGCCAATCTTGGGGGCCTGCTGGGTATCATCAAAGTAATGGTGTTTCAGGAAAAGTTGATCAAAATCTATTATCACGGTCTCGAATAAATACTATTGTTATTTCTAGTTCCGCTTCTCTTCCGTCACACCTTCAGCATAAGTATGCAACGCAAGTTGAAGTAGTGAATAATGATACAATTGGAGCTACGATTGATTTAGTCCAAAGTGGTAAGGCAGCAAATCCAGTTATGCTCAATATGGCAAATAAGAGTCATCCTGGAGGAGGTGTTGTTCATGGTTCGGCAGCGCAAGAGGAGGATTTATGTCGCCGAAGTACCTTATACAATGCTATAGCGGAAAATTCAGGGTTGCAACGTAGAATGGGTGGAAGATACTTGGTTCCCGAATTTGGTGTTGTGTATTCTCCTGATGTTCAGTTTTTTCGCGGGCCTGCAAAGCATGGTTTTCAATTAAAATCTAAAGCCTTTGTAAGCAGTGTTATTTCAAGCGCTGCCTATAACAGCAACAAAGGTGAAGGACCGCGAACACCTGCTGGCTATAAGGAAGCAACCAAACATAAGATTCGTGCAATATTGCGTGTTGCCGCTGAAAAAGGGCACGATGTTCCTGTTTTAGGCGCCTATGGATGTGGTGCTTTTAAACATCCAGAGTGGAATACTGGAAAGATTGTCAGTGATGCCTTTGCTGAAGTGATCCATGAACCTGAGTTTCATGGTGTGTTTTCACGCATTGTCTTTGCTGTAATTGACGATCGAAATGGGGGTGGTAATTTTGCTACCTTCCAACAAAGATTGCATGGGTTGCGGCAATAAACTTAATGTTTAAGAAAGGAGCAATAATTATGACTAATAAAATAGGCTGTTGTTATTCACCGGATCATCATGTTGTGCTAGTTGATCCGCAGCAACATATTGAACAATTAAACTCCACGTCAAATCCTGGACAACGTTTTAATTTTACAGAACTCGATTCCTATTTGCAAAAAAGGATAGAAATGTTAACCAAAAGTCTTCCTGTTCGTGCGGATGTTCAAGGTGTTTTTCGTGCTGCCTTTGGTTTTCAAGCAGTACCCCAATCGGACGATCCGTTAATACAACAAATTAAAGCAAGTTTAGATGTATCTTACGGAGACTTCTTTGAGATGAAATCAAGAATTGCAGAAATTTTTTTAGGAAAAGAAGGCATGGAGCACGCAATCTTTGATGTAGAAAGCATGCGAGGGATGTTGCAAGTAAATGAACAGGTACTAAGCTCCAAAGAAGTAATAACCCGCTGGCTTGCACATTGGCCAGATCAAGAGCAAAAAAATCGACATGGATTTCTTATGGATTTAACTGATTGTTTTTTTTATCCTATGTTGAAACTTTATGCTAATACAGCGCGAAACATGGAACAGTCATTCACTCGAAGGATACAACAAATACAAGAGCAGGGGGGAAATGACCCTGTCACTGCAGGTTTAGATGTTTCGTCACAATTCCAATCTTTGGCTTCTTTTACTAAAAATTTAATATATGTGTGTGGAGACTGGCGGCCAATTATTGCAGCTTGGATTATCGAATCCGATAAGATCAATAGTGAATTTTATGTAAGCTTATTGCGAGAACATCCAGATTATATTCAAAGTGCTATAGCTTGTAATTCAGAGCTTTATCATGTAAACGGCACTCCAAGAACCGAACAAGGTTTTGATTTTGGCTCGAAGGTATTAGAGAAACTTTTGCAGCAATAGCCAAAAATGAAATCAGTTGAATTTAGTCAATTTTGAGAACGCCGTTCGAAAAATTGCCCATTTTGGGGAGTTCGTAGGGTAAAAACTCCTCAAACAGAGGGTTGGGGGCAGTCGCCCCCAAGGCCGTCTCTGTTCGACTAATAAGTTATTCAACGTTTTCAACGTGAGTTTTAGGTTTCATCCATGGGAAGAAGATGACATCGCGGATTGAATGGGTATTGGTAAAGAGCATGACGAGTCGGTCGATGCCAATGCCTAGACCACCTGTTGGGGGCATACCTTGGGCAAGAGCTTCAATGAATTCTTCGTCGTATGGTGAGGCCTCTTCATCACCTTTTAAGCGTCTTTCTACTTGATCTTCAAGGAGTTTTTGTTGAAGGACAGGGTCATTGAGTTCTGTGTAGGCATTGCATATTTCACCTCCAAGGACAAATCCTTCGAATCGTTCGATTATTCCTTCTGTTCCGAGAGTGCGATGGGGGCGGCAGAGGGGTGTGGTTTCTATAGGGTAATCGGTAATAAAGTGTGGTTGGATGAGTTGGTGTTCTACCAATGTTTCAAAGAGGTGGGCGATGAGCAGTCCACGCGTTGAGTTGCTGAGCTCTTTTTCTTCCATACCGTGTTGTAGGAGTATTTTTCGCATCTCTTCGTCGCTAAGTTTATCGCAGTCTAGGTTAGCATAGTGGAGTATGCTCTCTTTCATTGATATGCGTTTCCATGGTGTTTTGAAATCAACGACAATGTTTGTTTGTGTTTCTGGTTGGAAAAAGGAGATTTGGGTAGTTTCATGAAGGGTAAGAGCAATTTTTTCGTAGAGTGTCTCTGTCAGGTGCATCATGTCATTATAATCCCAATAGGCTGCATAGGCCTCTAAGAGGGTAAATTCAGGATTATGGGTACGGTCTAAACCTTCATTACGAAAGACCTTGCCGATTTCAAAGATGCGATCCATACCGCCGACAAGAAGTTTTTTTAATGAGATTTCGAGTGAGATTCTCAAAAACATCTCTTGGTTTAAGGCGTGCAATTGGGTAGTAAAGGGCCGGGCCTCAGCACCACCATAAATAGATCCTAAGACAGGGGTTTCCACTTCAGTGAAATTAAGCTCTTCGAAGTGATGTCGAATGAGTTTAAGGATACGGCTTCTGTCTGAAAAAGTTTTCTGGACTTCGGAGTTACTGATGAGGTCGAGCCACCGCTTTCTATATCGCATCTCTTTGTCGCTTAAGCCACTATGTTTATCGGGCAAGGGAAGTAGACTTTTGGAGAGAAGGGTCATTTTTTTGACGAAGACGGTGAGTTCTCCTTTTTTTGTGTGAAAGAGATGTCCTTCAACACCAATAATATCGCCGAGGTCGATCAGTTTTTCTATGAGTTTTAAAGGAGTGGAAAATTCATCATCTTGCGTAAAACTGGTCACTGCAGTTGAATCTTTATTAAACATAATTTGAATGCGACCAGATTTATCTTGAATATGGGCAAAGGCATTTTTTCCCATAGCTCGAAAGAGCATCAGCCTTCCTGCTACTGCCACAAAGGGTGTTGTTCCTTCTTCTGCCTCTTTGCTATCTCCAATTTTGATTGGATCATACTTTGAGATTAGTTCTTTACTATCATGTGTGGGCTGGAATCCAACAGCATATGGATCTATCTCTAAAGCGATGAGCTTGTCAAGTTTTTCGCTTCTGATTTGATGTTCTTCAATATGTTCAAAACCTTTCATGACCATTCTTCTCTTGTACAAGGTTGCAAAGCCTTACCTACTAAGTCGTACTCATTTGTTTCAGTAATTTCAACGAGATATGCCTCTCCAAAAGCTTTTATTGGACGGTAATCATTAATGAGAACAACGGAATCTACATCAGGACATTGTCCATAATGTCTTCCAATCATAAGTAAATTTGTTTCAGGATGATATCCATCAATGATAACAGGAATCTTTTTTCCAACCAATTGTTGATTGCGGTTGATGACCATCTCTTTTTGAAGGGCATAGAGTTGTTTGCACCGTTCTTGTTTAATTTCATCGGGAATATGGTTGGGTAGAGTGGCTGAGGTGCTTTCTTTTTCTGGAGAATAGGCAAAGATACCAGCATGATCGATAGGGTAGGTTGCAAGAAACTCGCACAATTCTTCAAACTGAGCATCAGTTTCTCCAGGAAATCCAACCATAAGTGTTGTTCGCAGTATCATGCGAGGGATTGTTGTTCGTAGTTTTTCGATGATCTTTGTTATTTGCTTTTTTGATGTTTTTCGCCGCATAGCGCGTAAAATTGTATCATTGACATGCTGAATAGGGATGTCTACATAGGGAAGAATTCTCGGGTCGGATTGTATGATGGAGATGAGTTCGTCTGTGATTTCATCAGGATAGAGATAGAGAAGTCGGAGTCGGAACGGTCTGTTGATGGACAGCAGTTCTCGAAGCAGTTGGGAGAGGTTTTGTCCTAGATCTTTTCCCCAGTCGCCAAGATCTTGAGCAACGAGCATGATCTCCCAAACGCCAACGTCGAGTAGATGGTTGATCTCTTGGATGATTTGCTCAGCAGGCTTGCTTTTGAGCGGTCCTTTGATATGGGGAATAATGCAGTAAGAACACGCCTTTCTACAGCCTTCAGCAATTTTTACATAAGCGTAATGCGGTGGTGTTGAGAGAATTCGAGGTGTTTCTGGTCCTTCTAAAAAGCTTTTTGTTGAGCCAATACACGTGCCGGGTTCTTTAGCATCGAGAGCTTGATCTATAGCCTCAATATCTCCAGGCCCTAATATAAAGTGGATATAAGGATGAAGAGGAGCGTATTCTTCATTTTTTAGAAATTGTGAGAGACAGCCGGTGACAATGATTTTCGCGCGAGATTTTTTTTCTTCAATTGCTCGTTTGATGGTTTCAAGTGACTCATCGCGAGCGACTTCGATAAATCCACATGTGTTGATGATGATAACATCTGCTTTTTTGATATGTGGGGTAAGTTTATAGCCTTTATTTTGAATCAGACCGAGCAAAATTTCTGAATCAACAAGGTTTCTTGGACAGCCGAGGCTAATAAGATGTACGTTTTTTTTCTTCATCGTAATGATTATCCATTTGCTAATGTAAAATTTTAGCCTTTTGCTATATTCTTTGTGAAGCCTTGAAATAAAAATTTAAATCATTTACAATCTATGTAGATTATGTTTGTGTTTTTATCCGTTTTTTGGCAGATAAGAATGTGTTGAGTAAGCAAAGAGTGTAAGAACAATGCATCCACCACCAAATCCGCAACAGCAACGTGAAGAGGCGTTGCGTAGGGAACAGGCGAAGCAGGAAGAGCAACTTAAGCGTGATTTAGAGGCACAGCTTATTGAATTTGATGCGCATTCTTTTTATCTGCAACTATCCAGATGGACTGATGAAGAGATTCCTCAACCAATTCCCTATACCATTCACGTTAGTCCTTTACGGCAAAAGACCGTGCACTATCAACCTCTTCCGTTAACAAGAAAAGATTTGAGTCGAATGCGCAAGCTTTCTGCTCGAATCGCTCGACTACTCCAGCTTCTTCGTGCCATCGATCAACGGGGAATAGAGTGTCCATATATCCATCAGGTAAATAGGCCGACATTAGAAAAGGCTGTGCATAAGTGCGATCGGATTCAGGAAGCGCGTCGGGAATATTCAAAAGGTCGTGGGATATGGGCGCGATTTGGCCAATTGATCAATAAAGCCCATCTTGATTGGGCTGTTCGCGATGCTGAAAATTTTAAAAATAGACTTGAGGCTGTTTTGATGCTCTGTAGACATCAAGAGTTTGCCCAAGATCTGATGCGCCTTCGCCAAGCTGTAACAACTCGTGAAGAACAGATGCAAGGATATGGCCAAAAACCTGCTCAGCAGTCTCCAGCAAAAGCAAATCGTGGATTTCCAAACATGCCTCAAGGAAGATAGAAGCATGAATACGGAAGTGATTAATCGCCCCAAAGTTG
>Ga0180437_10011007_pt1 | contig 10926 bp, 15 predicted proteins | sample SS_ome_4_FD_132410 | JGI IMG/M metagenome (GOLD analysis project Ga0180437, IMG submission 132410) | Hypersaline lake sediment archaeal communities from the Salton Sea, California, USA - SS_3_D_1 metaG | ecosystem: Environmental > Aquatic > Non-marine Saline and Alkaline > Hypersaline >... | reverse complement strand
TCACAGCCGAAGCCTCCCCTGCTCGCCCGCCTCAGCCTCCGGCTCCGGCTCCGGTCCGAGGCGACGACCGTCGTGGAAAGTGGGGGCGGGCCTGGGCGGGATGGATTCTTTCCTTTTCCCGGCCCGAATTGCGGCCGCAACCCTTGGCCCGCCCGCGCCGCCTCCCTCTCGTCGCTGATCCGGGAGGCATTTCCTCTCGATCTCCGCTCCGCTCCGCAAACGCTCAACCTCCGCGCTGGTCCGCTCCTTCGCTCCGCTCAAGTCTGGCCGCCCGTACCGCCGCACGGTGGGGTTGCGCGGATCGCCGGTCAGCATCGCAACCACGGCGCCGCCCTCCTGCCAGGCGATGTGCGGCCGCGGCACCGCTTCCTCCGTGATCGTCCACAGCCGGAAGGCCGTGCCGGCGCCGGTCATCTCAGCGTCGACGTCCATGTACTGCCAGCACAGGCCGCCGAGCAGAGCCCGTAACCTCGCGTTCCTCGTCGCTCCCTGGACGTTGTTGTAGCCTGTCCGCTGGCCGATGCGCTCCGATTCGATCTCGACGTGCGACATGATCTCCTGCCCGCTCCGCCACCCCCCGCGCAGGTAGTCAACCACGAGGGCGACGCGCACGAGGCGGCCCTTGCGGTCAGCGCGGGTTGTGGTGGGCGTGGTGAGCATCTCAGAACATGCTCACTTGGCTTCTGATCGCGTCCAGACTGCCGGCGAAGTTCGGGAAGATGTCTCCGAGCTTGTCCTCGAACGCGCCCGCGACGCTCCATCGGTGCGTGTCCTCATCGTAGCTCCGCGCCTCGGCCGGAATCTGCTTCACCGCCGCCTTGGCACCATGCCAGTCATCGCCCTGCCACTCAAACTCGAACCAGGGCTCTCCGTCGACTTCAACGACCTGGAGGGAAACGACGTGGGCCATCAGTCCGCATCCCCCTCGATCGGCTCGTCGCCGCCCTCGCTCTCAGCCTCGCCCTCCTCCGGCTGCACCAGGATCTGGACCGGGGGGCCGACCAGGACGAAGGCCGCGCCGTCCTCGCCGAGGGTGACGCGGAGCTTGTCGGGGTCGGTGTTCTCGTCCCTGACGAAGACGCTCCGGTACTCACCGCCCTCATATTCACTCATGGGCACCGCGCGCCAGGCCTCGAAGATCGGCCACTCGCCGCTCTCCTGGGTCGCCTGCGTGACGAGGAACCTGTCATTCCCGATCTGCGGGAGCGACTGGACCTTGCCGGCGTCGAGCTCCTCGTCGCTGACAATCGCGTCGGAGATCTCATCGACGCGGTCCTGGGGCACGAACCGCACGAGGTCTCCGCAGGTCTCGACCACCGGCGCATCCTCGCCACCGTCAGGGAACTCCATCGCGCGCTGGTCGGGATCGACCTTCGGCTTCGCCGGCGCGGCATAGGCGTGGTAGACGATGGCCACGACCTGCTTCTTCGCGGACGGCTTGAGGTAGCGGTATTCTGGCGTCAGGTCCTCGCCAGCGATCTCGAACGTGGCGGTGAGGACGTCCTCGTCCTCTCCCTTGCCCTTCAGATTCGGTTCCTTCAGTGTGCCGTGCAGACGCACGATCTCGCCGCCGAGCGCCGCAGCGAAGCCGTCTCCAAGGTGGGCGCTCACCGCCCGCAGCTCCGCGACCCGCCCCTCTACGTCCTCGATAGGACAGCCCAGCATCACGCAGACAGTCCCGTCACCAGCCGCGTGGGGGCAGAGTGCCATCTCCTGCTCTCCGGCGATCCTGAAGGCGACAAGCTGCCCATCTGCCTGCTTCACCTGCTTGGCGAGCCCCCGGAGAACCTCCCAGGGGAAGGCTGAGGTGAAGCTGATCGCATCCTCGTCATCTGGCCGCCCGATGCGGCCCGCCCATTCGCCCGACTCCAGCCGCGCCAGGTGAATGTCGACGCCTTCGCCCGGCATGATCTCCGACTGCTCCTGCGACTCCGACTCTGTCGTCTGCTCCCTCGCCATCTCTCTCCTCGCTTAGGTTGATAGCTGCTCCTCACGGCGGCCCGGCCGGGATGCCTCACCCCGACTGCCTCGTATTCCCTGGTATCGAGTCCCAGAGTCCAGGTACTTCCGAGTGCTTACCCTTGGGAGCACTCCGGGCCGCCGGACAGCAACAGCCACCCTTCATAGGAAGGGCATATTGCTACTGTGCGGCTTCCTCGGTCGGCTGCGCGGCGGGGCCGGACTCGTCGCCGGCCGCATCCCCTCCCGGCTCTTCGCCCTCCGCCGCCGAGTCAGCCGCGGACTCGGACTCAGTTGCCGGCTCCTCGGCCTTCGTCTCCTCAGCCGGAGCGTTCAGCTTCGCCTTCAGACCATCCAGCCGCGTCCTCGCGGCCACCGCCTTGTTCCGCTGGGCGTCCGTCGTCGCGGTCTCTTCGAGGAACGCGATCAGCTCCCCGCAAAGCCCGGTCACAGCGTGCACGAACTCGTCCATTTCGTCCTCCTCGTCTATGATGGGCCGGTTCTCCGGCCGTTCTGCCTTCAGGAAGGCGGCCCGGACCCGGCGGGCAGAGGGGGGTGAACCCGCCGCTCAGCTCGAGTCTCGTCGCCATAGGTCCGGGCCGCGCCATCAGCTCTTGCTTTTCGGTGCGAGATCCCAAGAGATGACCCGGTGCTCTGGGATGTAGCGCTGCACACCGTTGTCGAAGTCCACCAGCACGCCGGAGCCCTCGTCGACCGGGATCGCCCCGATCGCCAGCACGAACTCGCCAGCGCTTGCACCGGCAGGCGTCTCGCCAACGCGGTAGGTCGTCATGTACCCGGCCGACTCCTCGGCCCGCACGCAGATGATCTGTCTCACCGCAGCACCTCCACATGGCTGCCGTCGCCGTCCTTCGTCACAGCGATCTGGCAGGGGAAGGCGTCCTTGAGCTCGTCGACGTGCGTTACCACAAGCACCGTCAGGTCCTCGGCCAGGGCCAGTCTGCCCAGCGCCTCCACGAACTGCGCCCTTCCCCGCGCATCCAGGGGAGCGCAGGTCTCGTCGCATACCAGCATCTGACAGCGTGCGTCGGCTCTATGCGCCAGGAGCTTCGAGAGTCCGACCCGCAGGGCGAGGTCCACTCGCATCCTCTCCCCGCCTGAGAAGCTCTCGTACAGCCGCTCCCCGGCCCCGTCGAGCACTACCAGGTCGAGCGTCTCCGACATGCTGCCGCTCTGGTTCTCCCGCTGAGTGCGTAGCTCGAGCGCCATCTGTCCGTCAGAAAGCGTGGCCAGCACCTCGTTCGCCGACGCCTCGAGCTCCGGGACCGCCTGGTCTATCAGCAGCGCCGGAATTCCACCGCGGCTGAACGCGCCGTCCCTCGGGTTGCCGAGGACTTTGAGGACGTGAAGGCGGCGGTCATGGGAGGCGATCTCGGCTTCGAGTTCCGCGACCTGCTCGGCCGCCTTCCTCGCCACGTCGAGTCGCTCGTGCAGCGCGCCCCGGTGCTGGCGGGCGACATCAAGCTCGCGTCCGACCCGCTCCCACTGCTCCTTGGTGTCCCGCAGCCGCTTATCGAGGGCGGTGAGCGCGGAAGGCCAGTCGCGGGCCTCGCCAAGCTGAGCCGCCAACTCATCCACGCGCTCCGAAACCGCCTTCAGATCGGCGCGGACCGTTGCCAGCGCGGCCTCGGCATCGGGCAGCTGCTCCCGCGCCGCCTCCATGCTGGCGAGCCGCTTCTGCAGGTCGGGGAGCTTCGCGGCCATCGCCTTCACGGCTGCATGTGCGTCAGCGTCGTATTCAATAGCATCATAGGCGGCTTTGAGCCGTGTCTTCGCGGCCGCCTCGGCGGTCCAGGGCTGTGCCGGCACCAGAGCGTCCAGGCCCTTCTCCTGCTCGGCCCAGGGTCTCTGAGTCTCCAGAGCAATGATCTCCTGTTGCTTCGAGGGCAGGATGGTCCGGGCGCGCATGGCCGACTCGATGAGTGGGCACTTCTCGGCCATCGGCGTATCGATGCAGGGAACCGCGTCCAGGAGCTTCGCCTGCTCTTCGAGCGCAGCGATAGTTTCCCGCAGGGCCTTGATCTGGCCTGCATGTTCCCGCTTCGAAGCCTCGACCTCCCGCTCCGCGGTCCGTATTCTCTCGGCGTGACGGTCCTTCGCTCCTTTGATCTTCTCACAGAGGACGGACGCCTCGCCCTTTAGCCTCTCCCGCTCCTGGCGGCGCGCCTCGTACTCTGCCGCCTCGCTTTGCGCGGCCTCGGCCTGCTCGATGGCGGTCAGGGTGTCGGCCGCGCCCTTGGTCTGGTGCTCCAGATTCTCGACCCGCACCTTGGCGCGGTCGGCATAGGCGGCGAGGCTCGTCTTTCGGGCGGCAAGCTCCCGCAGCTCCTTACGCGCCGCCTCGTCGGCGGCCTGGGCGCGGACCGTCTCCTCTCGCTCCGAGGATATGCCCTCGATGATATGGGCGCACTCGTCCCGGCGGGCCTCGAGACTGTCGATCTCAGCGGCCGCCACCGCTATCTGCTCCTCGATCCCCGGCACGGTCAATGCGGTGGTCGCCGCCGCCTGCCGGGCCGAGTCCTTCGCGCCCCGGTCGGCGCTCACGGCCTTCGCCTCGTCGCGGGTCAACTGCGCGAGTTGGTCGTAGCGGTCGAGTCCGAGGATGCTGCCGAGGATGCCCTTGCGCTCCGTAGGCTTGGCCCTGGTAAAGCGGGATGCATCGTTTTGGCCCGATACCGCAGTCGCGGCGATCAGATCAGCCGAGAGTCCCGTCACCTCGCAAATGCGTGCTTGGGTGTCCGAGATCGTCTTTCCGTCGAGTGCCTCGGGGCCGCTCGCAGTCATCCTCTGAAAGGAAAGCGTCGTGCTCCCCGCCCCCTTGCGGCTTCTCTGACGGGAGATCAGGTATATCTCCTCGCCCAGGCCAAACTCATACTCGACGCGCGCCACTTCTTCCCCGTAGCTAATGATAGAGTCGAGGCTGTTGCCTCGAACCTCTCCGAACAGGGCAAAAAGGATGGCATCTACCGAAAGAGTGGATTTCCCGCTCCCATTGACCCCGGTCAGCACAGCGCAACTGATCTGCGAGAGGTCAACCTCATGGGTCCCCACAAAGCTATGGATATTCTGCAGGAGAAGCCTACGCGGTCGCATCAAGCACCTCCCGTATCTGCGCCAATATGAGCGCGGGTTCAGCAACCACTACGTCCGCAGGGACCCTCAACACCAATAGGCCCCTAGCCTCGAGGTCCCGGTCTTTCCGCTCATCCTTCTCGGGGACTCCCGGCAACGAGTGCCAGAACTCGCTGTCCACCTCCACTGCCAATCTCCCCTCAAGGAGGAAATCAACCCTGTAACGACCAACCGTCGCCTCGCGCTCATGTGTGAGGCCAGCGGCTTGTAGATGCCTGGCGAGGATCAGCTCCGGGCCACTCGGGCCAGTACCCACGTAGCGGAAGTAGCATTCTCGCGAACAGAATCGCGCTCCACGTCGCGGCGATTTGATTGCTGATGGGGTGGCCAAGAAGTCTCTGCCGCAGAGAACACATGTCCGCTTTACCCTGGTGGAAATGCCAGCCGCCCAGCATGCACGCGAGCAAAAGCGCGCCCCTCCTTCGTCCACGTCGGATTGCTTTCCGACGAATGCCCTACCACAATGCTCACATATCCGCTCTATTCGACCCGGACGCGCCGCTTGTGCGCAGGTCTGCGAACAGAATCTCCTTCCGTTCTTGATCTCGGAGGGAAAGCGAGAGTGCCGCGCTCCACAAACAGGGCACACCAACTGCTCTTTCGCGCTAGGGGGATTCCGCTGACAATACTTAGAGCAGAACCGCGCCGTAGATGCCCGGTACCGTGGCACGATGAAATCTCTCCCGCAATTGAGGCACTGGAGGGTTACATCAGTTCGGCTGGCCGCGTGTTTGCAGGCGTTGCTACAGAATCGTCCAACACCGCGGGCAACCTGCCACCCGTGTCGCAGAAACCCTCGGCCGCACTGCTCGCACGTTGCGGGGACTGGTTTCTCTGGCCTTTTGCGCATATCGGCCTCCAATGAGCGCGGCCCCGAACCGAGAGCCGCTGACTTGCTGAAGGTAGCGGTGGTCCGGGGCCGCACAATGGGGGCCACAGGAAAAGCGCCTCTCAAACCACTACCTTCAGCACTCATAGGATAGCAGGAAGCAGTCGAAATGTCAAGGCAGGCACTCATCGGTAGCCCTCCATGCCCGCCCGCATCATCATCCCGATCTGTTCGAGTTTCTGCTGGCAGCGATGACAGGCGTCGGCGGTCCGCGATGTAAACGTGTCGGCCGACTCATGGGCGACGAGGGTATCGGGTCCGTGGAATAGCGGTATCGAGCACAGCGTCCAGGTCGAGAGCGAAGCTCCACCCTTGGTGCTGTGTGCGGGCTGAACGACCGCGTGCAGAAGAGAGCGCGGCGCCGTCACCTGGATCGTGGCGATCGGGAACTGGAGGAACTTGCTCACGTGTCTGATCCTTTCCGCTGCGGCGCCGCCGGCGGCACCAGTTCCACGACCTCACGGTCGGCGTAGTTCTCGGCCCAGTCCTCGAAATCGTCCAGCACGAACCGCACGCCAGGTTCACCGTCATCCATCCTACTCAGCGCGGCCAGGAACCAGCGCGGCCCGCCATCGTCAATGTGCGCCCATATCCAGAACGGGTTACGGCTGTGCTGCGTGTCTATGTACTCAGAGAGCTTCACGAGGCACCTCCTTCCGCGGCCTTCTTCAGGCGCGCCCGCTGTTCTGCGGTGAGCTTCGCGTCGCGCAGGGCGAGGTAGATGGAGTGCGCGTCCTTCGTCTTGGCGAGCGCGTCCACGAGGCGGTCGCGCTGCTCCGACGTGAGCTTCGCTACGCACAGGACGTGGTGGATGTAGTCCGCGTCCTTCGTCCCGATGAGCGCGCCCACGAGCCGCGCCCGCTGCTTCGCCGTGAGCTTCACGTCGCACAGGGCGTTGTAGATGGAGTGCGCGTCCTTCGTCCCGATGAGCGCGCCCACGAGCCGCGCCCGCTGCTTCATCGTGAGCTTCGCGTTGTACAGGGCGTTGTAGATGGAGTACGCGCCCTTCGTCCCGATGAGCGCGCCCACGAGCCGCGCCCGCTGCTTCATCGTGAGCTTCGCGTCGCGCAGGGCGTTGTAGATGGAGTGCGCGTCCTTCGTCCCGATGAGCGCGCCCACGAGGCGGTCGCGCTGCTTCGCCGTGAGCTTCGCGTTGTACAGGGCGCGATGGATGTGGTACGGGTCCTTCGTCTTCAGCGCCCCGGCGACGAGGTTCTCGGCGGCCGCGCGCTTGCCTTTCGCCGTCCGCAGAAAGGCGTTCGCTTCCTCCTCCGCACGCAACGTCCCCGCCGTCGCCTCCCAGGGCGTGTGATTGGCCTGGACGACCAGGCCGCGTTTTTCGTCCCACTCGTACCCGCGGCACCTGTCCTCGGCGATGGCATCGCCCAGGCAGACCGCGGCGATCATGGCGTGGCTCACCATGCCCACGTGCCAGGCGCCATCACGCTCGATGAGTGCGCCGTACAAGGTGTTCATTGTGCCTCCTCAGTGGCCACCGCCGCCTTCCCCAGACACCAGCCGAGCATCATGCCGCGGACCAGTGCCGCACCCGATAGGTACTCTTCGCGGGCCTCGGCCGAGAATGCGCCCTCGGCCTGCAGCTCGTCGGCGCGCTTCCGCACCTCATCCTTCAGCGCGCCGAGCGCCTGTGCCCACGGGCCGGCCTCCGAGCGGACACCCTTAGGCCAGAGGTCGAATGCCTCGCAGTAGCGGCGAACGGCGGCCTCTATCTGCTCCTCGGTGAGAGCCTCGAAGGTCGCCTGTGTCGGCAACGAGCGACACGCGGCGCAGGTCGCCTCGTCTATGGGTCCATCCCGCAGGTTACACGCGGGATAGTGCGATACGTCTCCTACGCGCCGCCCCGTCTCGTTATCGACTCCGTCCCAGAACATCTCGTGTGATGTGCGATGACGGCACTTCGGGAATGTCTGCGCGCTCATCGAGCATCCCCTCCCATTGCTTCCTCAAGCCGAAAGGCATCAACTTCATGGAGGAGGCAGAGAAGCCCATCGGGCCGCTGCCAGAGAGCATGGACCACATCGCTCCTGATAGATGGTAAGCCGGGCCAGATATCCTCGAAGCGTCCGATCACGATCTCGGAGAGCGGAACGATCACTGACTCGTGACGATAGTCGGGCCAGTAGCCTTCATGCGTCGCATTGCACACGATGCATAGATCAGCCACGGGAGAGCACCTGTTCTATCCGCATCGCCTCTGCGATGATCTGCTCGGTCAACGGATGTAGGTCGGGCTTGAGTTTCAGCCACTCGCGGAGCTGCTCATCCACCGGCTGCGCGTGTGTGATGCCGGATTCCCGAACCCGCCGCTCCGACTCTGCCCGGGCCTGCGTGACCGTCACCTCGAACGCACCAGCCTCTTCGATGGCCCGCCGCGCCTGCCCGATGGTGATCTCGCTGTCGGGCGGGAGCTCGAGGCGGATGATGGCGCCGGGGACGCACTCCTCCATCGCGGCATCGAGGAGCGGAGGCTCGTCAAACGCATTCAGCACGAGGTCCTCCGCGGAGAGCGTCACCAGCTTGCGGTAGGGGCTCTCCTGAAAGCCGTGCGAATGAGCCCCGAAGTCATGCAGGAAGTAGCCCTTGGCCTCGCCTTCCTCGCCGAAGGTGACGGCCTCCGGCGATCCGCAGTAGCCGATCCAGGAGCAGACATCCTCGCTCTCGAATCGGAGCGTCTGCGGCTTGTGGATGTGTCCGAGCAACACCGCGTCGAACCCCAGGGCGGCGAGTTCGTGCACGTTCAACGTGAACTCCGCCCCGAGCATCATCAGGCGGTTCTGCGCGCCGGCCGCCGCCACGTCCACGGAGAAGTGACCGAGCAATACCCTCGGCACGCCCTGCCGCCGCTCCGCTGCGAGCCCCCGCGCGCAGTCCATCATCTTCTGACGGATCAGCAGGTTCCGATCGCCGGGACTGAGGTTGCGGGTCTCCTCGTCGCGCAGGAGCAGGTTCACCTGGGGGTACGGCAGGCAGGCTACCTGGAGTTCGGTGTCCGGCGACGGCGCGTCCGTAGCCTGCGAGACCCGCAGCTTGTTCTGCCCGTTCCGCCACACGTCGAGCAGGCGCGGCCGGTCGATGATGGTCAGGAGGCGGACTTCGGAGAGGAGATCCAATGCGTGCCACTCATTGGAGGCCCTTGCCGCGTCGTGATTGCCGAGAATGGCGACCACTTCGACGTCGGCTTCCATGGCCGGCTTGAGCGCGTCCTTGACGAGCCGGACCTGCGTCGGGGTGGGTCGCGAACCCAGACCGAGTTCGCCACTGCCAGCCCAGAAGTCGCCGACGAACAGGATCAGCTCCGCCTCGCGCCGGATGCTGTCCTCTATGCAGAACTGCAGGCACCGCGCCCGATCCATCATCCTCGCGTTGAGGCCGGTGGCCGGGTCAAGCTTGCTGCCCATCGGTCCAACATGCGAATCAGCGATGTGCGCTATCAGCATCGCGCACCTGCTTTCCGCGGCCGCCGCGGGGTCAGGCCGAGGCCCGTACCCTTGCCGACTTGAGCAAGGCCGATGGCGAGAACCTTGTTCCGGTCCTCGGCCCGGACGCGAGTGATCGGGACTTGCACGGCACAGGATGCGTGAGCGATCCGGTCGGTTCCGCGTCGATCAACGCGGACTTGACGATCCCAGGGGACGGGGAGTCCGCAGAAGCAGCAGGCGTCGGGCTCGCGGTGGCTCATCCCTCACATCCTTCTTCCAGTAGTGGCTGCACCGTCAGCCGCTCCGAAGGGTTGCCAACCTTGCGGAAGTCCTCCCAATTCGCGAGTAAGGCCTTGAGCCTCCTCGTGTCCCAGGACTCTGGGCCGTTCGCCGTCACCCATAGCAGCCGGACGTGCCGCTCGGGAACCGCCAACTCCATCTCGCCATTGCGAGCCGCATCCAACCTCTCCCGGGAATGCTTGAGCTTCGCAGCGGCAGCATCGGCCGCAGCCTTGGCATCCAGGTAATCGTGTGCGGCGATCATCAGGGCGGTGGCGCTCATGCCGCACCGCCTTCCTGCTCCTTCAGCCACGCGATGCAGGCCGCGAGCTCCTCGGCGTTTAGATCGTTCGGCGACTTGATCTCTCGCTCGATCTCGGTGCCAGCAAGCCATGCCTGGAGGTTGATGAGACGGCTTCCGCCGATGCGCTTGCGCTCCGTTTCGAAGGCATTGAGCAACGACACCTTGTCAGTGCCGCCGCCTTTGCCTTCCTCGCCCGGCTCATCCCCGGAGGCCTCCTCAGCAGAACCCGGCCCCTTGTAGCCCTGAGGCGGCCTCTGCTGGCAGTATTTCCCATCCACTTTGCCCGGACAGGACCAGAAGGCATAGCTCTGGCCAGCCTTTTCGTGCCCCTCCCTGTAGACACCACTCACATGCCGCCACGGCAGATTGTGGACCGGGCACTTATCCGCGTCGGCTAGCGGGATGTCGGAACCGCCGCCCCCATCGCCCTCCGTCTCCATCAGCAGCGCGGCCAGTATGCTATGCCGCCGCCCATAGGACAACGCTCCGACCGCCCCCTGCGCAGGTTGCGGATACTCCATCAGGCAGGGCAGACTCATTGTCTCTGCGAGGTACTCTCCGTCCCTGTGGAGCAACATGATCGTCAGCTCCACCTCGCCGAGCGGGTACTCATCGATCTCGCCATCCTTGCTTATGTGGCGAATGGTGGCACCGAGGGGCTTCGTCCTGCCGGGCAGGTGGATGACGCTGATACCTTGCTCAGTCAGGAGCGGGCGGCACTCATCCAGGATGGAGTTGAGGTCCGCGTACCGCTTGCCCAGGTGCGGATTCTCCGCTCCGCGCTTCACCGGCTCCAGGGCGGCCTGCACCTTGACGAGCGCTGCCGCCAGGGTCGCTATGCTCTCGCTGTGTACCATCAGGATCCCTCCAGTCTGGCCGCTTCGTTGTCGAGGGTCTCGAAG
>Ga0180437_10011006_pt1 | contig 10929 bp, 7 predicted proteins | sample SS_ome_4_FD_132410 | JGI IMG/M metagenome (GOLD analysis project Ga0180437, IMG submission 132410) | Hypersaline lake sediment archaeal communities from the Salton Sea, California, USA - SS_3_D_1 metaG | ecosystem: Environmental > Aquatic > Non-marine Saline and Alkaline > Hypersaline > Sediment... | reverse complement strand
TTTTGGCGAGCCGGTCTTATTCTTTGGACTCATTTTTTGTCTCCTCTGGGCCTGTGGGATCGAGATGTGACAGCCACCGACTCAGCTTAGCCCGTCCTTTAGATACATGGATCCTTACTGTCACCTCACTGCAATCCATGACTTGGGCGATGAAATCATAGGGTTGATCCTGTACGATCCTCATCAGAACGGCCAATGCCTGATTTCTCGGGAGTCGGCGGATCGCATTCAAAATCTCAATCTCGAGGTTCTTTTTTTCCAGTCGATAAAGACCGTTGGTATCAGGATCCGCTGGAAGTTTTTGGATTTCCATAGAAGCTTCATGCTGTCTGAACCGCCATGATCTCCTCAGTGTGTCATAAGCGGCATTCACGCAGACCTTCAGGATGAAGGCATGGGGGTTGGGATGTCTGCGTATGCGGTCCAACTTTTTCCAGATGGTGGTGAGTGCGTTCTGCATCGTATCCTCTGCAGCCTCACGGTTGCGTACGATCCGCCAGATTGAACGCATCATCTGTGTTTCAATGGGTGCGATCAACCGCTCGTAGGATAAGCTCTCTTTTTTGTTCACCGTCGATTCAAGGGCCGTCAAAGAACTCTCTCGATCCAGCACAACATGTTTGGCTGCGGTCGTGACAATATCCATCTCTCATCCACATAAGTAACCGTACAGACAGAGGGTTGTGTTTACGCCTTGGAATAAAATTTCGAGATTTCTTGCTGTTCATTCTCCGAACGAAAGGAGAGATTTCTAGAAGGAAACCATCCCTTTTAGGATTAAGACCATTGTAAACGAGACTTTTCCTGCTGACAACTCCCCTTGAGGAAAATCCCCGCTGTACAAAGCATGATGTGGCGAACGATCATGATATTGGAGAGACGGTGAGTAAAATATATTTACATTTAATTGGATAAAATGGTCTTTTTTGGATGAATGTCCCCTTGTCAAACTGGCATGTCTATTGCTTCTCCTTTTTTGTCGGGTCAAGCTGTGTTTCGGAGAGAAAAGATGAACAGAGCTTCTGTGGTCATCGTGTGCTTTGTATTGGTCGGGATCGGCGTTTTATGGATATCCTATGAAAGCGTTCCCCATAAACGCATGCATTTGCTCCATCCTCCTTCCGCCGAAAATGGATTGGAATTCTGGTCGATGCAGAGGGCCTATCCTGGAAATTCGATTCCGAATGAAGGTTTTTATAGAGCTTTTGTAGAGTCCAAGGTCAAGTCGAACAGGACGTTGGACCTGAGCACTCCAGATGTCTGGTCCTCCATCGGACCTGCAAATTTTGCCGGACGGACGATCTCCTTGGCTCTCCATCCGTCAAATCCCGAGGTCCTTTATGCGGGTTCTGCAAGCGGCGGCCTCTGGAAGCTCACGATCACTGGAAGAGGCGAAGCCGATTATTCCTGGGAACGCATCGAAACAGGATATCCTGTTTTAGGGGTTGGTTCTATCGCGATCGATCCTCGGAATCCGGATATCATCTATATCGGAACAGGGGAAGTCTACGGCTATCAGGGACAGGATGGAGACCTTTTCGGCAGCGTTTGGATGAGGATCAGAGGAAACTATGGCCTTGGGATACTCAAATCCTATGATGGCGGAGAGTCCTGGCAGAAAAGTTTGGACTGGACTCAGCAGCAACAGCGAGGCGTCCTTTCCTTAGCGATAGATCCTTTCAATCCGGACAATGTTTTTGCCGGGACGACCGAGGGAATTTTCCGTTCGAGAGACGCGGGTGAATCCTGGTCGCATGTTCACTCTGTTGTGATGGCTGTGGATGTGAAGAACGACCCACACAATCCGAAAAATATATACGCTGCCTGCGGGAATTTGGGAACGGAGGGACATGGCATCTACCGATCCCGAGATGGCGGCGAGTCATGGACAAAGCTCACGACTGGTTTACCCAATTCATGGACCGGCAAGGCGAAACTCGATATCTATGCGTCATCCCCCCACATCCTTTATGCGGATCTCGCCAATCAGCGCGAACGGATCGGGCTGTTCAAGAGCGAAGATTCTGGCGACACCTGGGAGCTCCTGTCGACTCTGGAGGGATTGGATTTTTATCCGGGTCAAGGTTATTATTCGCATTTCGTTCGGGTCAATCCAGTAAACAACCAAAAGATCTTCATCGCCAAGGTGGGATATCTTTACTCTGAGGATGGCGGCCAGTCCTTCACAAGGCCAACTCCCGGGATCTATGATTTTATCGACGATCCGACAGCTGCCCACGGGGATATCCATGCGTTCGTCAATCATCCGATGGATCCGGATACATTTTATATCGCATGCGATGGCGGAGTCTTCATCACAGAAAATGGGGGAAAGACATTCCGGGGAATGAACCGGGATTATGTCAACACCCAGTTTTATCCGGGCTTTTCCTCCTCGAAGACCGATCCGAATTTTGCCATAGGCGGCATGCAGGACAATGGTACGGCGCATTATACGGGTTCCTCTGATTGGCGCAGCTGGGTAACCGTCGGGGATGGCGGCTATTCCGCCATCGACCCGGTAAACGACAACGTTGTCTACCAGTCTTCCCAGTGGCTCACCATCTATAGATCGACGGACAGGTTCGCTGACGAAAAAAACGTGCGGTTTGCCTCCCCTTTTCTCTATTATTATCCGGAAGAACAGCGCCATCCAGGATCTGAATACCCCGCTTTTATCGCTCCCTTTGTCTTGGTCGAGCCCGATTTTTTATACGCGGCTACGAACTATGTCTACCGCTCGAGCGACGGGGGGGCGACCTGGACGTGCACGAACAACAACCTGCCCCTGAATGGTCTTCCTGTCGTGGCATTGGGAGCTTCACTTTTCAACAGGAGGACGGTGTATGCAGCGACAGCCCCCTATTCTCCGGATAGTGTTCGGCCCATGTTCTATGCATCACGCGACAGCGGTCTTTCATGGAGCCAGCTGACGGGTAATCTACCCGACCGTTATATCGTCGACATCGTCGTTTCCCCTCACAGCGATGAAGTCGTGTACATCGCGCTTTCGGGTTTTGGGACGTCCCATCTCTTCCGTTCCATGAACGGCGGTTTGACATGGGAGAATATCGGCATGGGATTGCCGGATGTTCCCACCAACGCGACCGCTGTCGACTCGGTGGATCACAGAATCATATATGTCGGCAATGACATCGGTGTCTGGGTCTCCACGGACTTTGGATCGAACTGGAACGTTTTCTGCGAAGGTCTTCCCGAAGTTGTCATGGTCATGGACCTTTCTGTATCCGAAAGCGACCGTATGCTCCGTGCCGCCACTCACGGAAACGGCGTGTACGAACGCGCTCTTCTGCCTCCGACCATAAAGAAGGCCCAACCTCCACGGCGATAGCCCTGAGGTCGATTCTTAAACGAGTTTGCGCTTCCTCGCTTATCGGTTTGCCTTCAAAATAGAATCAGAAAGCATAAATACTTCACAGGATCACTCGCATGACCTTTGATTCTATTTCCAGAAGAATCGGTGATGCTATGGGCGTCCTTTGGCCACGCGGACAATGTTATTATCTGTGTTTTTATCGATGAGGAGGTAGTGGGGATCGATGCCTGCCCTTTCGGGTTTCTGATCCACAACGAAGCTCAACTGAGTTGTGCCCGATCGGATCCAGTGTTTAGCTGAGTAGAGGACCTCGTTTGCCGCGCCGAACACGGTAAAAGGGATGTAATCATTCATGGCAATGGCGGTCTCGCGGCCGATTCCGTCCGCCCTGAATTTTTGTGCTTCGAACTCGAGGTCGACTCGGTATTGGCCATTTTCCAGCTCCCGATAAATGGCTCTTTGGGCCTTGTTTTCGTACAGCGTGATCGTTGCGAACATATCCGTGATAAGATAGCGCAGATCATTCGGTGTGGCCTCTTCGATGTATTCGAGGAATTCTATAGCCGTTACGTACGGAGGGCCGCGGAAAGCATATCTTTGGATGAATTTTTGAAGAGCCCTGTTCAGGTTGTCCTCCCCGATGTAATCCTGGAGAGCGTTCATGACAACGATTGATTTTTCATAGTTGATGTAGGGGACTTCGAGGTTCGACCGGATTAAAGGAACTTCCTCCTCCCGTTCCCTGGCCCGGCCTCTCAAATACTGGTCCATTTTGAGCTTGATGTAATCGTCGATCTTCTCCGGAGAATATTCCTTTTTGATGACCATGAGAGCTGAATACTGAGCCATGGTTTCCGTCAGGATGAACTGTCCTTCGACCCATGCGCCGATCACCTGATGGGCCCACCACTGGTGGCCGACTTCGTGGGCTGTGACTCGGAGGACATACTCGACTTTCGTGTCATCGAACTTGGCGATAAAGCCGTAGCCTTCCGAAAAGGGAATGAGGTTGGGAAAGGCCTCTGCGTAGAGGGCATATCTGGGAAATTCGACGATCTTGAGGGTTTTGTAGTGGTACGGGCTGAAATTTGCTGTAAAGTAGTCCAGGGATCTTTTGACACCTTTGATCATCAGGTCGACATTGTATTCATGGCCCGGATGGTAGTAGATCTCGATTCCCACATCCTTCCATCTGCCCTTTTTGACCTGATACCTGGCTGAAAGAAAGGCAAAATACTTGAGGATCTTCCCCTGCCCCTTGTAGTGGAAAAAGCGCCTGTTTCCATCTGTCCAATCATCGATGAGTTCTCCCGGGCTCAATGCGATCTGGTCGCGGCTGGTACTCACCACAGCTTCGAAGTCGATCCAATCCGCATCTTTGGTAAAGGTGTTCATCCGGGCATTTTTATTGTCTATGGAGGGGATCCTTTTTCTGGGCGGAAGGCTGTACTTTTTCCGTTTGTCGTTGTTTTCGAGCTCATATTGAAGGTAGGGATCATAGCCTAACGCCGGCACTGTATGGAAGGGATACAGGAAAGTTCCGTTCTTTACCAAATGCCTGTTGGCCCTGTTGTTTTTGAACCCTTTTTCGGCAAGCTCGAGGTCGAAATCCAAAAAAGCTGTATGACCGGGTTTAAGGGGATCTTCTAACGCATAAACATAGACACCGTGCTCTTTGGCAGACTCTTTGAGGGAATGTGCTACATTCAGCTCCAACGTTTGGATATATCCCTCTTTCGGAACCTGTATGAATATCTTGTTGATGTTCTCGTCCGTTTTGTTTCGAAGGACCATCCGTCCCCGCGAGAAAACCTTTTTTTCGTAGGGATAGATGTCAACCTGGAGGGTGATATCGGTGATCCGAGCCTGTGGAATGCTTTCATAGTGCTTGAACCTTTTCTCATAATCGACCTTCTGCAGGTCCGCACGTTTGGTCGATTCGAATGTGTTGAGGTAAACCGTGTTATAGACGATAAATCCCCCCAGAAGAAGGCAGCCAAGAGTTCCTATAGAAGCCGCTCGCAGCTTTGCTCTTGTCATCCGTTCTTTTGCAGCGTTGATCCTGTGTTTCAACCTTATGTCACTCCCTCGGATCCAGAGGAGCATCGAGGCCACGATCAAAAGCAGTGCAAAAGCGGTCCAGTAGAGGTTGTAAAAGAGTATCGACTTCAAGTAGGGGCCATATTTGTTCATCTCCGAATAGATGTATTCGGGTGTTTTTCCCACCCGCCACAGATGGTGTTCCCACCCGATGGAGGGGAAAAAATCGTCGACGAAGAGCATTGTCAGGATATATCCGAAAAATTTTTTGTTGACAACGATCTGCACGAATAGGGCAAAAATCGAAATAAAGAAATAATACACCAGACGGATCCCGAACAATTCCTGAAAATAAAGACTCAGTTCGAAATGCGTATAGCCGTGCAAAAGCTGAATGATCAATCCTGAAACCAGAACGAGCGAAACGACCAGAACTTGGACATAAAAGATCGCCCCCAGTTTCCCTAAAAAGGGAACCCACTCCGGGATCGGCAGAACGTCGTAGATCTCCTGAACACGGTTTTTCCTCTCTCGCCAAACCAACTCACCCGAACAAAAGAGGATGATCGCAAGGCTGAAAAGATAAAGACTATTCTTTGTCATGTCCAAAACCTGGGCGGTCACAGGATATGTCATGGTGCCCCGGATCAAGCCGACATTCCTGAAACCCAGGAGAAAAACGAGCGCCGCTCCGAGACCGAGAATGATCAGAAAATAGACATTCTTGGCCAATCCTCTGAATTCTTGGAATGATGCCGCTAAGACTTGATGACAATGATTTTTGAAATGGAAGAGTTGGGTCACGATCGTTTGTTGTGTGATCGGGCTGAATGATTCTCTATTGCGCAGATTTTTTTGTTCCGCGATTTCATTTGTCTGTTTTTTTGACTCGATGATGTGGGAAAAACGGAACTTGCGATAAGCGAAGATAAGAAGGGCCACAGTCAGGGTCATCCAGACCATCCGGTTGAGGAGAAGGTTTCCCGCCAAGGGGATTAGAGTCGTGTTCTTCTGTGCGGCCGTCCAGTAGTTCGTAAAACTTCCGGCGGCGATCTGACCGAAAGGGTCGAAAAGAGCAGCTAAAAGGCGATTTTGTGTTCTCGCCAGACTGATCGCTATACCGTACCCAATCACAAGTCCGACCAATCCTACATAAACGGGAAAGAACTTCCTGGTTAGCAGTACGAGCGTAAAAAAGAGAGCTCCGGCAAACAAAACGGTTGGCAAAACGCCTATAAGGTAAGGTTGAACAATGGCAAACAAATCAACAGCCCCGATTTTCTCTGGATTTACGATAGGGGAGAGAACGGTAAGGAATACACCTATCCCGATGCCTGAAAACACGAACAGTGTGCCGGCCAAGGCTGAAACGTACTTGCTTGAAAGATATTCCAGCTTGGAGATAGGGTATGAAAAATTCAGGCCGTATGTATTCTCTTTAAAATCTCTGTAGGCTGAGTTCCCGAAGAAAGAGGTGGTGATGAGCAATCCGAAATAAGATATCACGGTGATCAGATAGTAGAGGGCAAAAGGTGAGTTGATGTTGACATTTCCCACTCCGGCTATGGCGATGAATTTCATCGGACCGCCCCCGAAGGAGCCCCTGTAAATGGCGCCAAAACCGATCAAAAGAAAGATGGCGAAATAGACGTATGTGGATACTTTTTTGAATCGGTGTTTTAATTCGAAGGTCAGCATATGTTTAAACATCGTTTTATCCTTTTCTTAAAGAGTCAAAGCAAATTGGTTATGGATCGTCGTGAAATACACATCCTCGAGATCCGGAGTGATCTTTGCAAATCCATCGGGTTTATTCTCGCTCTGTACGTGGATCAGCATGTCGCCTGCAAAAAGACGTGTCAGGACGATTTGATATTGATTCTGGTATTTGCTGTAATCCTGCTTTTTGATAACCTTCTCCCATACTTTGCCCTTGAGATTGTTGATGGCTTCCTCGGGATTGGTCGTCAAAAGGATCTCTCCCTTGTTGATGATGGCCATTCGGCTGCAGAGTTGTTCGACATCATCGACGATATGCGTGGAGAGGATCACGATGATGTTTTCGCTGATCTCACCCAAGAGGTTGTGAAACCTGCGCCTTCCCTCCGGATCCAATCCGGCTGTGGGCTCGTCGACGATGATCAATCTGGGATTTCCTATCAACGCTTGAGCGATACCGAAGCGTTGTCGCATGCCGCCAGAATAGCCCCCCAATTTTCTCCTGCGGTCTTCATAAAGATTGGTTTGTTCGAGAACAGTGGCTACATTTTCCTTGCGTTCTTTTTTATCTGCGATACCTTTGAGGAGAGCGATGTGGTTGAGCATCTGTTCGGCTGTTACCTCTGGATAAACACCAAAATCCTGGGGAAGGTAGCCCAGCATCTGCCTCACTTTTTTCTTGTTTTTGAGGACATCGATGCCGTTGAGGTGGATGGAGCCCGCATCCGCTTCCTGGAGGGTGGCGATCGTACGCATCAACGTCGATTTCCCTGCACCATTGGGACCCAATAGCCCGAACATTCCTTTCGGGATTTCCAGATCAACGCTCTTGAGAGCTTTTATCCCGTTTGGGTATGTTTTAGAGAGGTTTTTGATTTTAAGTTCCATGTTTCCTCCTTGGTTCCGGTCGGTTGGGTAGACTTATCCCCCAGAAAATGACCGGATTTTTAAATTTTTAAGCTATTTTATCCCGATACCGCCTGGATATTCTGGCGAATCAGGTTGTTTCCTTACGAGCATATATTTTGCGAATTGACCATGTTTTTTCCCGACAAACTTTGCCAGGTGTAATATCAGAAAGATCATCAATACCCCAGCAAGAACCACAACAGGAAGCATACCAACGGGAGTGAAGGCATCGGTTCCATAGACTTCCATGGGAAGGTGGAAGACGAGTTCCAGCACTGGGGAAAAAGTGAAAGAGAGGGCAAAGGCAAGAGCGAATCCGCTCAACCCAAAATAGAGCCATCCGAGGGGGAACATGAGCAGAAGGTAAATCAGAGATTTCCATGTGTAAGGATCCTTGGTCAGGGATTTGAATTTATCCCAGGGTCCGAGGCCGCGTCTGAAAAAAACAGGTTTTCGGGGCATCCGCGTCCCGAGAAGTGCCTCTACGATCCTTCCCTCGATTAAAGAAATCCCTCTAACAGAGAGAAGGAAAAGGCCGGCTATGAGGATGCCGATTACCAGAATCATCGAAAGAAGCGAGAGCGCGGATCCGAACAGTGCCCACAGTCCAAAAATACTTCCTGTCAAAGCCGCCAATAGCATGTACAGAAAGGCTCCCCATGCCTGAGAATCGCCCATAATGCCGAAAAACCTGGAAAGAATGGGCCGAGGGTCCGGTTGGGTCATAGGAGCGAACACCGGCTTGAGATGAGTTTCGATCTTTCTGTAGGCTGCGGCCACTTCACTGGGGCTTCCATATTTATCCATGATCGAGACGAGCGATTCAGGGACTTCATGAGAGGGGGCCTCTTTTTCAGCTGTGTCCAATGCAGAACTCAAATATTCCTCAGCATCCGAGAGAGCATCCTGGATAAGCGCCGGATCACTCCCTTTGAGTTCCTTTTTAAGCTGGCTCAAGTATTTATCAACACTTTTATAAGTTTTGCCCTCTATTGAGCCTTCCCCAAACAAATTATTGTTACACATCGTCCGACTCCCTTCTGACGAGCATAAATTTCGCAAATTTTCCATGCAGTTTACCAACATGTTTTGCAAGGTGCAAAGTAAGCGTGAGCACGATAAAACCTAGTAAAGATACAAGGGGGTACAAATACACATCGGTATAATATTTTTGTCCCCCGAGCGTGATCAAACCCCGATCAAAAACAGATGCCAGCACAGGATAAGCGATGAATTTGGCGGCGAAGGACATCAGGATCAAAAGGCCGAAGGAATAGACAAGCCCCAAGGGAAAACGAATGATCAAGTATAGGATTATTTTCCATGTGAGGGATTCGGACAAAAGAACCCTGAGTTTTTTAGATAGGCTGAGGCCCCTCTGGATGAAAATGGGCTTTCTTGGCATCCTGACTCCGAGGAGAGCCTCGACGATACGGCCTTCGATAATGGCGATCCCTCTGAGAGATAAGAGGTATAAACCCAACAGAGGCAGCCCAATAATTAGAAAAATGGAACACACTGAAATTCCAGCTCCGATAAGGGTCCAGAATCCAAAAATGATTCCGGTCACAGCCGAGAGAATTAAGAAAAAAACCGCTGCCCAGGCCTGGGAATCTCCGTAAATACTCAGGAACTTGGAGAGAAGTGACAGGTGACTTTTAGGAACACTGGCTGAGAGGGATGGGGAGGTGCGAAATTCAATTTCCTTGTACGCCGATGCAATCTCGTCGGGACTTCCGTATTTGTCGATGATGGGGCCGAGTGCGTCTTCATCAGAAATTTCGGGATTTTCGTTTTTTGAACTCGTAAGGGCTGTCCTCAAGAACTCTTCAGCGTCCGAGAGGGCATCCTGAACGAGCGCAGGATCGTACCCTCTGAGTTCCTTCTTCAGCTGTTTTACGTATTTGTCAACAGTGTCATACATTATTCTTACCCTCCAGGATCGTGTCGACAAAAACTTTTGTGTGATCCCATATCTCGATCCAGGCTTTGAGGGTTTCCCGGCCGGCTTTGGTGATTGTGTAATAACGTCTTGGGGGGCCCGAGACCGACGGATCGACGTGGCTCTCCAGCAATCCGCCGTTCTCAAGGGAACGCAAAACGGGGTAGAGAGCTCCTTGTTTCATCATCTGAACGTTCGTATCATGTGTTTCGATAAGCTTTGCGATCTGATACCCGTACATGGGTTCCCTTGCTCGATACAGAACACTCAGTAAAACGAGAGAAGCGGTCCCTGAGTTCAATTCCTTCTGAAATTTTTTGTTGGATTCGCTTATCAGGTTCAAAGTTTTAACCTCCTCCCCAGAGATTTCTGTTGATTCTGATCATTTATTAACCATAATAGCAATTTGATAATAATGTGAATCTGATTGTAATAATAATTTAATAATAGTAATAACTTATTAATATGTCAAGCACTTTTTTATGAATTATTCATAAAAAATGTCGATATCCATTCTAAATAAAACAATATCAACAATTTATGATTTTGAACGAGAAACGTCATTTTCTTTTTATTTATCTAAGCTGTAAAAATCCGTTATGATATAGACTCGTTGAATGAATTCACGAATTCTTTATACTTGTAAGATAAAGGAGACATCCGTTTGAATAAATATGTGTTTTGGAGCGTACTCAATCAACACACAAACATCGCTCTCACAGAGGACCTTTCCAAGTATGCCCAAGGCGACACATTCTGGCAGGCAATGTTGAACTTGTCCGAAACGCTCCGTGAATGGCACACCTCCGGACAATCGGAGGAGACCGACATCAACTCTCGATTAAAGATGTACAATGAAACCGGGATCAATAAGGTAGAGTTGTTTGTCGAGAGGGATGGCCGTCGATATGTCGTCAGGTGCACGAACAGCAAAAGTTTTGTGGAGGCCGATTCCGAACAGAATGCCCTGATCAAATATATA
>Ga0180437_10011005_pt1 | contig 10929 bp, 3 predicted proteins | sample SS_ome_4_FD_132410 | JGI IMG/M metagenome (GOLD analysis project Ga0180437, IMG submission 132410) | Hypersaline lake sediment archaeal communities from the Salton Sea, California, USA - SS_3_D_1 metaG | ecosystem: Environmental > Aquatic > Non-marine Saline and Alkaline > Hypersaline > Sediment... | reverse complement strand
GTGGAGAGTTTCTTCGACGTGTTCACGGAGCTTTCGGTGGACGGGGGCAACAGCTGGATTGCCTCGACCGATTCGGTGTTGATGGAGTTGGTGCAGCCGCAGTTGATCGACGTGGTGGGTCCGGCCGAGGTGCACGTGCAGTTCGAGGGTCTGCGAGAGGGCGTGGCCTTCGACGACGACGGCGACGGCCTGGACGAGGTGGAGACGGAGTTGGTGAGCATGGACCTGCGGGGCACCAGTGCGCTGGGTCCGGTGAGTGTGGGCTTGCGCAGCGACGTGAAGTCCACCGGTCAGATCACCGAGCGGATCAACCAGCAGTCGGGCCTCCTGGAGGTGGCGCCGTTTGCGACCACGGGTTTGAACGTTCCGGCGGACAGCTTCTTTGACGTCTGGCCGGTGATCCGCATCGGCGACCAGGTGCTGGTGACCCGTTCGCCGCTGCCGATCGAGACGTTGATCCATCATAAGCCACCGCAGGACGGGGAGCGTTACGTGAATCCGTACCTGGAGCCGGTGGAGTTGATCGACCCGCTCACCGGCCAGGGGACGGGGATCTACGTAGTGCGGGAGATTCATCAGCCGGCCCCGACGATCGAGCACGACGTGTTTCCGCGGACCCGCGCGTTGATCGGGCTGGAGTTGGTGGGTCAGCCGGGAACGGAGCCGCTCAGCGTACGTTTGGCGGGTCCCAGCGAGGTGGACGTGTACTTCGAGGGCCCCAACGACGGGGACGCAAAGGACGACGACCGCAACGGTCGTGACGAAGTAGCCACGCAGATGAAGAGCCTGGAACTGCAGGGCACGCATCCGGCGTTGGGCGAGGTGATCGTGCGTCTGAACCCGGCGGAGTTGACGCTGGGCCGGATCGAGGAGAACGCGAACCTGGAGCCGGGCCGCTTGGACCTGGCGCCGTTCGGTCCGAACGACACGACGGCGTCGAGCTTCTTCGACGTGTACTTCGAGGTGGAGGTGCCGGCTCAGGGTCTGGTGCTTCACAACGAGCGTGCGGTGCGGATGTCGAGCACGATCACGCACAAGCCGCCGGGTCCGGGGGACGAGTACGTGAAGCCGGAAGAGCCGGTGGAGTTGTACGACGAGGCCGGCAACCTGGTGGCGATCCTGACCGGGGCACGTCACGTGCCGAATCCTTTTGTCGAGCACGACTACTTCGAGGACACCAGGGCGGTGATCGAGTTGCTGGGGCCGGACAACTTCTCGGAAGTGATCGTGACGCGGGGCCCGACGGCAGTGGACGTATACTTCGAGGGACGCGAAGGTGATGCCGATGACGACGGCAGTGCGCCCGGCCGCGACGAGGTGCGGACTGAGATGGTACAGATGAACCTGACGGGGCTGAGTTCGGTCGGCCTGGTGACGGTGACTCTGAATCCGGACATCGCGACAACCGGCGAGATCGAAGAGCTTGTCAACAACACCCCGGGGCGGCTGGATCTGGATCCGTTCCACCCCGGCGATGCGGAGAGCTTCTTCGACGTCTACTTCCAGATCGACGTGCCGGGCGTGGGACTGCTGCACAACATCGATCCGAAGCACGTGAAATCGGTGATCACAGAAAAGCCGCCGGGCGTGAACGACACGTACGAAGACGTGGAGCGAATCCCGCTGTACTTCGAGAACGACGAGTTCAGCGGTTTTTACTTGGGCGCAACGCGGCACACGCCGAAACCGGGTTTCGACGAGTACGACCGGTTCGACGATACGACGGCGTTGGTGCAACTGGCGGGCGGCCCGGTGGGCGACACCCCGATGTCGCTGATCTTGCGCGGTCCGGCGGAGGCGGTCGTACACTTCGAGGGTCCGGAAGGAGTGGCCGACGACGACGACGGCAACGGGCTGGACGAGGTGGCGACGGAGTTGTTGTCGCTCGATCTGACCAACGGACTGGCCACGCTGACGCTCGATCCGAGCCGGCAGTCGCTGGGCCAGATCGAGGAGTTGGCCAACAACACGGCGGGCTGGCTCGATTTGGACCCGTTTGCCGACGGCGACGCGATCAGCTCCTTTGACGTCTTCTTCCAGATCGACGTGGGCGGGCAACTGTTGCACAACGAGCAGGCGCTGCGGATCCGTGCGGTGATCAGCGAGAAGCCGCCGATCGCACGTTACGTCCACATCATTCCCGTCGGCGGCAACGTGGAGTTGTTCGACGAGAACAACCGGCCGACGGGAGTGTATATCGTGAAGGCGGAGCACTACACAGGCCACATCGAAGTAGACGTGTTTCCGAATGCAGTGGCCGAGTTGGAACTCGAGGTCCCGGTTACGGATGGCGTGGTGACTCCGGATCCGGGGCTGCCGCCGACCGACGGAATCTATCGGACGGCGGCGGACATTCACGCCGAATACGTGGGGCAAGACGGACTGCACATCATCTTGCAGGACGTCCGCCATCGCCCGTTCGCCGATCCCCAACCGATCGTGGTCGACATGGGTGCGGACGAGATGGAGCAGTTCGATTCCTCCTTGACGGCGACGGCGCTGATTACCGCGCCTCAGTACGGACTGCAGGACGTGGAGGTCCCGGTGCAACTGGGTGGAGTGGTAACCACGGTCGTCTTTGGGAAAAACGAAGACCACCCCATGGGGACCTTCGCCACGGAAATTGTCTCGATGAGCCTCGCAGGAGAGGTCGCGATTCCCGGTTTGGGAATGCTGCCGGTGGAGATTCGCACCAGCGAGAACCGGCCGTCAACGGGCGAGACGAGTATTACCGATCTGGGCGGCGGACTTTACCACATCGACAGCTTCTTTGACGTCTTCACCGAGTTGTCGGTCGATGGCGGCGGAAGCTTCATTCCCGCCACGGAGGCCGCCCGTGTGGATCTGGAACAGTCGGGGGTCCGCACGGACGTTCCGGAGTTGCCGCCGAACGACGGCGTGTATCGGACGGCGGCGCAAATCCACGCCGCGTTCTCCGGTCCCGATCTGCAAGTTATTTTGCAGGACGTTCGTCATCGCCCGTTTGCCGATCAGGGCGTCGAACGCTGGGCCGAGGGTGCCGACGAGCACGAACTCTTCCAGTCGTCGTTGACGGCGACCGCCGTGATCACGTCGGACGGCCTGGGCCTGAACGCGGCAGCGATTCCGGTCGAGCTGACCGGGCCGGTGGAAACGGTCGTCTACGGCCACGCGAACGACCGCCTGGGAACGTTCGACGCAGAGATCGTTTCGATGCAACTCATGGGTACGGTCGAGATTCCCGGCGGTCCCGTCGTGTCACTGCTGATCCGCGAGAGCGACACGCGGGATTCGAAGGGGCAAACATCGATCGCGGATCTGGGCGGTGGACAGTTTGACATCGACAGCTTCTTCGATGTGTTTACCGAACTGTCGCTCGACGGCGGCCAGTCGTATATGCCCGCCGAGGAACCCGCTCGCGTCGAGTTGGTTCCCGCCCCGGTAATCGTGACTCTCACCGGGCAGACCGAGGCGCACGTCTTCTTCGAGACGGCGGAAGGCCAGGCCCGAGACGACGACGGCAACGGCCTGGAGGAAGTCCGTGCGGAGTTGGTCGATCTGAACATGACCGGCACCAGTCCGCTCGGACCGGTGCAGGTGCGTCTGCATCCGACGCTGCGGTCGAAGGGCCAGATCGAAGAGCTGGCCAACCGCACGGACGGCGTGCTGGACATACCGCCGTTTGCCACCGTGGGCATGGGCGACAGCTTCTTCGACGTGTACTTCGAGGTGGAAGTGGGCGGTCAGTTGATGTACACGGCCAAGCCGAAGCGGATGAGCACGCTGATCACCCACAAGCCGCCGGCGCCCGGCGACGTCTACGAGAACCCCGACCGGATTCCGCTGCTCGACGCCGACGGGAACGAGACGGGGTTCTACCTGGGCGCCGCCCGGCACGAGCCGAATCCCGGGGCAAGAATCATCGGCACGCATGTCTTCTACAACAACTCGGTCTACGACAACCACGATCCGGGGCCCAGCCCCGCGGACAACAAGGCAATCGCTCCCGACAAGACGGCGCTTTGGCCGGGTGAGACGGCCACGCTGGCCAACTACACCAGCTATTCCCAAGGCCTCAACGGCATCATGATCGACGTGATCGGCCTGCCGCTGGACGTCAGCCTGTTGGACGCCAGCAGCTTCCGATTCCGCATGGGCAACGACGACGAGGTCAACCTCTGGCAACCGGCGCCGGCTCCGCAATACATTGACGTGAAACCGGCCGAGTTCCTCGAAGGTGCCAGCCGGGTGACGCTCATCTGGAACCAGGACGAAGCCGTGCGAGGACAGTGGCTGGAGGTGACGATGCTGGCGGACGAGCATACGGGTCTGACCGAGGACGCCACCTTCTACTACGGCAACGCCATCGGAGAGAGTGGCAACCCGGAGATGGAACCTTACGCCCGGGTCAATGCGATTGACATTCTGCTGGCCCGCAACAATCCTCACAACATCGCCGACCCCGCGCAAATCACGACCCTCTACGACTTCAACCGCGACGCGCGCGTCAACGCCACGGACATGCTGATTGCCCGCAGCAGTCAGACGCATTACCTCGAAGCGTTGAAGCTGATCACCCCGCAAGTCGCCCTTCCCGTCTCCAAGATGGACGACGCCACGGAAAGCGACAAGGTCGCCGCCCATCAGGCCGTGCTGGAGCAGGCGGCCGACGGGGGATCGAGTTCGTCGGCCAAGATGGAGTGGCTGTGCGAGTTGGAGCAGACCTGGGCCCAGACGCCAGCGCCGAAGAAGGACAAGTCGGCCGCGGAGATCGCGGACCTGGTGTGGGGCAAATACGAATGATGGGCGGGTGCCGTTGAGTCTCGGTTGTGGAAGCCGGCTTGGCAGCCGTGTGGGCCGGTTAGCCGTCGCATCTGTGCGCCGCCGGTTGCGGCATCGCTTTTGGCGGTTCTGGCCGCATGGACGCGGCAGCCAAGCATACGGAGAAAAAACTACTTGCCGCAACGGGACTTTCTTACCCACCTCTCACTGTACGTTGTATAATTCTCCGGCTGGGTGATCGACCTCCTCCTGCCCCCGACTTATCCGGCCGTACCCCGCTGGTCAACCGTAGGCGGATCGCGCACAATAGGGCGTTTCGGAGTTCCCTCGAAATGTGTGACCGTCGCGGCACGTGTGGTGGCGACGGCAAGTATACCTCCAATCCACGGTGCCCCTTTTTTAACGGAAAGACGAGACATGAGTTCGACCATTGTAGACATTCGCGCCCGACAAATCCTCGATAGCCGAGGCAACCCGACCATTGAGGTCGACGTGGAAACGGCCGACGGCTCTTTCGGCCGCGCCGCGGTACCCAGCGGTGCCAGCACGGGCATTCACGAGGCCTGGGAACTCCGCGACGGCGACCCGGAGAAATACCTCGGCAAGGGGGTCCTTCAGGCCGTCGAGAACGTCAACAGCAAGCTGGCCGACGAGCTGTGCGGAATGGACGCGCTGGACCAGGTCGCCCTGGACCGGCGGATGATCGAGTTGGACGGCACGGAGAACAAGAAGAGCCTCGGGGCCAACGCGCTCCTGGGCGTCTCGCTGGCCAATGCCCATGCGGCGGCAAACCACGCCGGCTTGCCCCTGTTTCGCTATCTGGGCGGAGTCGGGGCCCGATTGATCCCGGCGCCGATGATGAACGTCGTCAACGGCGGCGAGCACGCCGACAACGACGTCGACGTCCAGGAATTCATGGTCATGCCGCTGGGCGTGGACACGTTCACCGACGCCATCCGTTGCGGCTGCGAGATATTCCACAATCTCAAGAAGGTGCTGCAATCGAAGAAGCTGGCCACCAACGTCGGCGACGAAGGTGGGTTCGCGCCCGATCTGAAGAGCAACAAGGAGGCCCTGGATCTGCTGATGGAAGCCGCCGAGAAGGCCGGCTACGAGATGGGCAAGCAGGTCTTCATCGCCATGGATGTGGCCGCCACCGAACTGTTCGACGTCGACAAGAAGGTCTATTCGATGGACGGCCAGAAGCTCGACGCGGCCGCCATGGTGGACCTGTTGGCCGATTGGGCGGCCAACTATCCGATCTGCTCGATCGAAGACGGCTGCTCCGAGGACGATTGGGACGGCTGGAAGCTGATGACCGAAAAGCTTGGCGAGAAGATTCAACTGGTGGGCGACGACCTGTTCGTGACCAACACCAAGCGGCTGCAGCGCGGCATCGACGAAGGCGTCGCCAACAGCATCCTCATCAAGGTCAACCAGATCGGCACGTTGACCGAGACCATCGAGGCCATCGAGTTGGCCCGACTCAACGGCTACACCAGTGTGACCAGCCACCGCAGCGGTGAGACCGAAGACGCCACCATCGCCGACCTGGCCGTGGCCCTGGGGACCGGCCAGATCAAGACCGGCTCGGCCTCGCGAACCGATCGCATGGCCAAGTACAACCAGTTGTTGCGGATCGAGGAGATTCTTGGCGACGGGGCTCTGTACGGTGGACCGGTCTTTCCGATGAAGGGCTAGCCGTCAGTCGTCAGTTGTCAGTAATCAGTTGTCAGTGATCGGTGACCCGTAGTAAGGCAACTCGGCGTCGATGACTGCCTTCAGCCTACTGCCCTCCGTTTACTGCCTACTGTTGCTGACGCTCCCACTCGTGTCCGGCCAGACGCCAAACCGCTTTCCACGTCATGACTACGCTGCTAGAAAACCCCGTGCCCCTGATTCTCTTTGGCATTTGTGCCGAAGCCGTACTGGGAATTCTCCTCGTACGGACCGGGCGCGGCGTGCTGCTCTGGGCCATGGCCGGCGTGCTGGCGGTGGTGTTGGCCGGCGTGGGATTGGAACGGCTGCTGGTCACCGAGGTGGAGGAGGTCGAGACCGCGTTGTTCGAGGCGGCGGCGGCCCTGGAAGCCAACCAGCAGGAGAAGGTGCTTCAGTACGTCGATCCGGCGGCCATCAGCACGCAGAACCTGGTGCGCTGGGCTCTGCAGCAGGTGCGGTTCAGCCGGGTCAAGATCACCCACCTCGAAGTCACGAACATCAACCGGCTGACCAGCCCCCCGACGGCCGACGTCGAACTGAACGTAACCGTCTGGTTCGAAGGCCGTGGAGGCAACATTCCCCGCGGGACTCGCCCCGGCAAATTCAGCATGCAACTGCAGCGACAGAACGACCGCTGGGTAGTCTGCGGCCACGACTGGAAAGACGATCCCCGAGGTCGTTGACCCGGAATGATGCACCGCGCTTCGCCATGACGGCTTCCGTGCGCTGCTGTTCGATAGGCCGAGGGAGAGCCGGTTGAGTTCCCGGGTCCCCGCCCCTCCGAACCGAACGTGCAGTTCTCCTGCATCCGGCTCTCCAGTCGGTGGCGTTACCTCCGAGAGGGTCGGACAGCCGATGTTTGGGCCGCTTCCAAACCGAACAGTTCAGGCATGGCAAAGCAGGCATTTGACCGGCGATGGTGATCCTGGCCTCGGCCCCGGCCGCTCCGCCCGTTTGCGCGAAATCTTGCGCAGCCGCATGCGGACCCGGCCGTCGAGACCTCCGAAGACCGTCCAGTGGCTGTGCTTGAAGTACTCAAACCAGCCCTCCAGCGTGCAATAGACGTCGGTGATGATCGCGTTGAGGCAGTGGCTGTTGGTACGACTCGTTTTGTCGCAGATCGCCTCACGGAATGTCGCGAGGCTTGGGCACCGGTCCCGCGCAGATTCCGCCGATTCTCGGAAGTTTTTCGAGATTCCTTAAGGCATTGCGGCTTCATGGGTTACGTCTCCGAGCGACACCGCGAGACGGTAGTCTACGAAGATCCTCGTTGACTTAAACGAAACTCTTCGTATACTCAAAGCGTCTGTAGTGTAGCGGCATCGAAACTCCAAGGAGGAGGCCCTTCTATGGCCAAGCGAAAAAGGAAGCTCCCACGACCCACGGATGCGGAACTCGCGATTCTGCGGGTGCTTTGGCAACGCGGGCCCTGCACCGTGCGGCAGGTCCGAGACGAGTTGAACGCGGACCGGCCCACCGGCTATACCACCGTGCTGAAGCTGATGCAGATCATGACGGAGAAGGGGTTGGTCACGAGGGACGAGAGTCGCCGTACGCACGTGTATCAACCGCGCCTTCCCGCGGAAGGAACCCAGCGGCAATTGGTCGCCGATCTGCTGGAGCGGGCGTTCGAGGGGTCCGCCGAGAAACTGGTGATGCAGGCTCTCAGCACGACGAAAGTCTCGTCTGCGGAGTTGGCGAAAATCCGGGCCATGTTGGACGAAATCGAAGGAGCAGACTCATGAACCTGCTTGAAACGCTTGTGGCCAATCCGCTGATCCACCGCTTTGGATACGCGCTGGTTCACTTTCTTTGGCAGGGATTGGCCATCGCCGTGATTCTCTCGACGGCCCTGCAACTGCTCCGCGGCCGCTCGCCCGGGGTGCGATACCTGACGGCCTGGGTGGCGCTGCTGGGGATGGCTGCGTCGGTGCCGATAACGGCCCGGCTCGTAGCTTCCCCGACGCTGCCGGAGTTGGTGAGCATTGCCGCCGAACCGTCGAATATGGAACGGACGCCTGCTGCTACAAAGCAGGGTGTGGGCGTGACAGGGCCGGACGGAATCGATCGCCGGTGGAACGACGAAATGGTGGAAACTTCGTTACCAGTCACCGCAGTGGAGTCGCCCGTCGTCGTACCCGGGGAACCTCACAACGACGCGCCGACGTCCGCCGGCAACACGTTGTGGGCCGGTGTATCGCAGTCCGTGCGCCCGGCGCTGCCGTGGGTCGTCTGCGGCTGGCTGGTGGGTGTGTTTCTCTTGTCGTTATGGCGCCTGGGCGGCTGGATACATCTTCGGCGTCTCTGCCGCTGTGGCACCAGCCCGGCGCCCGAAGTTCCGCAGCAAATGCTGGGGCACCTGCTGGGGCGATTGCATGTCAGGCGGACCGTGCAATTGTTGGAATCGACCTTGGTAAGAATCCCGACCGTCATTGGCTGGCTGCGGCCGGTGATCCTGTTGCCGGCCGGCATTCTCGCCGAGATGCCACCGCGGCAACTCGAGATGATCCTGGCCCACGAGTTGGCCCACGTCCGCAGGTACGACTTCTTGCTGAACCTGGTGCAGACGGCCTTCGAAACGCTGCTGTTCTATCATCCGGCGGTGTGGTGGGTCTCGCGGCGGATTCGCATCGAACGTGAGGCCTGTTGTGATGATCTGGCGGCAGCAGCTGCCGGCGATCGGCTGCTCTATGCCCGGGCGCTGACCAGGCTGGAAGAACTCCGCCACGAAGCCCCAAGTGCCGCCCGCGCGAGTCTGGACGTGGCAGCCGACGGAGCACCACTGATGTCCCGCGTGCGCCGGGTGTTGGGCCTGCCGGGCGATGACCAGGAGGGACGCCGCACGTGGCTCGGCGGCAGCGTGCTCGTGCTGCTGCTGGTCGGCGCCCTGGTCCGGTATGCGGCCACGGCGGGCGAGCCTTCCTTAAAGCCGGCGGAAGAGTCCGCCACATCGACCTTGGAGGCGCCGGACAAGGCGGAGTTGAAGCAGTGGGTCGAAAAGGCAAACAGCCCGGTGCAATCGGAATTCGATGCCGCCGTGGAAGCACTAGTTGCTATGGGGCCGGAAGTGGCTCAGGAGATGATTCCGCTGCTGAAGACCGGGGGTACGGATCGGTTAGGACTCAAGGTGCTGGAGGCTCTTGCTTCAGAGCCGTCCGTGCAGCGGATACTGGTCGATGCCGTTGAAGAGGCACGGGGCAACCGCCATCCCAACGTGGTCCATTGCGGGCTGATCGCTTTGGGAAAAAGCGGAAATGTGGCCCACGCAGACTTCATTGCAGCTTTCCTGGAGACGAATGACATCGCTGCGATATCCGCCTTGGCAACACTCGGTGGAGAACGGGTGAGGGAACATCTGATCAGAGCCTTCGACGTTGTTCCGAGCGAACGTTGGTTTGTGCTGGCGGGGGCTTTGGAGCGTCTGGGTGATTCGGCCGCGGTGCCGGAACTGAAAAGACGCTTGACTCAGGTGGAGTTGCCGCCGAACGATCGGTTCCCTCCCACGACGGTGGCCGCCATCACCGGTGCAATCTCGGCGCTGTCCGGCGAGAACGATACTTTCGCGACGACGACCTACTGCCAGGGACAACACTTCTGCTACCCCTTCGCCGGCCCCGGATCGCCCAAGACCTTTTCCGTAAATCCGCTGAGGAATCACTACGTTCGCCTGCCGAAGGTGGACCCCGAGAGCAAGGCGGGGCGAGAGACGATTTGGATGGCGATGGAGGGAGCGACCGAAGGCCCGGGGTTCACAATCGATGGAAACAACATTGTCGCGTTTCACGGATTGAAGCTGGCTCCCCTATGGTCCGACGGCAGACCGTATCCAACAACTCTCTACGACTGGCTGCAGCGGACCTCCCACCAGGTGCTGCTGAATCTGATCGATCAGGAGAAGCAGACCGGTCGGTGCACCATTCCCAAAAGCGGTCTGCTGGTCGCACTCGACCCCGCCGGCCGCCTTTATGTGCTGGCATTGAAGAGAACGTCCGACCGGTTCACCTATAACGTCACGGTGATGCCGCAGGACCCAAGCATGCAGTTGATTCCGGTGGGAGAGGGTGCAGAGGAAACACAGCTTACCAGAATCGCCGGGTGCACCCTCTACGACCTCGAGTCGGAGACAAAAGACGGATCGCTGAATTTGAGCCGCGCACGTCTTGAAACCATGACTCCAGAGAAATGGCAGGAAATACGCACCGACGCGGTGTTGGTGGCCGAGTTTGCCGAGAACGGGATAGCATTGGCCGTTCCGGGCGCGGAACAGTTCCTGCTGGCCGAGGGGGACGGCGAATGGGAGGATCCGCAGAAGGTGCTGGCACTGCTCAAGGCGGCCGCGAAGAAGGGACTGACGACTCCCGGGCAAAAGGTCATCAACAGGGACAGCGCAATCTTCCATCTATTCTCCGCACTAAGAGAGGGCCGGAGGTTCGCCTTCGCGGTAAGAAT
>Ga0180437_10011003_pt1 | contig 10932 bp, 10 predicted proteins | sample SS_ome_4_FD_132410 | JGI IMG/M metagenome (GOLD analysis project Ga0180437, IMG submission 132410) | Hypersaline lake sediment archaeal communities from the Salton Sea, California, USA - SS_3_D_1 metaG | ecosystem: Environmental > Aquatic > Non-marine Saline and Alkaline > Hypersaline >... | reverse complement strand
TCGCGGACCTCTTCCTCGACCAGCTCGATCCAGTCCGGCTCGGGCAGGTCGCATTTGCTCAGCGCGATCACGCCCACGTCAAGTTTCAACAAGCGGAGGATTTCCAGATGTTCGCGGGTTTGCGGCTTGACCGAATCGTCGGCGGCCACAACCAGCAGGGCCAGGTCGGTTCCGGTAGCCCCGGCCAGCATGTTGCGGACGAACCGCTCGTGGCCCGGCACGTCGACGATTCCCAGCCGGTACTGATCCACCAGCAACTCGGCGAACCCCAGTTCGATGGTGATTCCGCGTTGTTTCTCCTCGGGCAGCCGGTCGGTATCCGAGCCGGTGAGCGCCTTGACCAGCGCGGTCTTTCCGTGGTCGATATGTCCGGCGGTACCCAGAATCAAGTCGATGGCCATGCCGTTATTGTAGGAGGGCCGGAAGGTCTCGGCCAGGGGCTGCCAGACGGTCGGATCTCGAAAGTGGTTGCAGAGAGCCCTCCCGCGGCGCCATAATACGGGTGCAGATTCCGGCCGCAATCACACCACACGTAAAGGGAGCAAGAACTATGACACGAACACGATTTCAGGCCCGAGTGAAGGCTTGCGTCCTGACCGTCTTGTGCTGCGCCTGGCCGGCCGTCCAGGCTCGAGCCGCCGGTCCCGACGCCGACGTCTGGGTCCCGGCCATGAAGGAGGTCCACGCCAGGTTCCACGGCGAGCAAGGAACCTTTGCCCTGTTCGGCGATTCGATCACCGTCTCGAAGGCGTTCTGGTTCGGGCTGCAGTACGAGCGCAAGGGCGCCGACGCGAAGATGGCCAAGGCGTTCGAGCTGGTCGAGGACTACATGCTCGAAGATTGCTGGGATCGCCGTGGGCCTCAGTACGGCAACCAGGGAAGCATGACCATCCGCTGGGCCCATGAAAACGTGGACGCCTGGCTGAAGCGTCTCAATCCGGAAGTGGCGCTGGTGATGTTCGGAACCAACGACCTCGGCCCGCTGGAGGTCGAGGAGTACGAGACCAAGACGCGGCAGGTCGTGCAGAAGTGTCTGGCCAACGGCACGGTCGTGATCCTCAGCACGATTCCGCCGAAGCACGGCCGGGCCGAAAAGGCCGCCGTCTTCGCCGAAGCCGTCCGCCGCATCGCCCGCGAGCTGAAAGTCCCGCTGACCGACTACCACGCGGAGATCCTCAAGCGTCGCCCCGACGACTGGGATGGAGCGATGGAGAAGTTCAGCCAGTATCAGGGCTACGACGTGCCGACCCTGATTTCCCGCGATGGCGTGCATCCGTCCAATCCGCGAAAGTACGTAGGCGACTACTCGGCCGAGGGACTCCGCCACAACGGCTACGGACTGCGGAGCTATCTGGCCCTGCTCAAATATGCCGAGGTGATCGAAAAGGTGTTGCCGCCGAAGCCGGCCCGCCCGGCAGCAAGACCGCGCGGTTGATGGTCGACCACGTCCGCCTGGAGGCCAGCGAATAATAGAGGGCCACTCACGGCCGAAGCATGAACGTGATGTCGCCTGTCTCTTCGTCCGTACCGGTTTGTTCCAGCGGGGTGCCGTGGTCGTCCTTCCTGTCGAGGCCGATGCTGTAGATGACGGCCCCCTCGTCCGTGAGGCGGTACCTCATCGGTTTCCCGTCAACCGGATCGCGCGGAAGGATCGGAATGTAGTCGGGCGCGAGTTGGTTCAAGCTCTCGGGAAGACGGCCGTTTTCGGTTCGATAGCGCGCCGCCGCCAGCGCGAGCCGGGCGGTCCGATGCCGTGCGTCGCCGTGGACCTGGTGTCTCACCATCCGCGATAAGGCGGGCATGAAGACCGCCGTCATCAAATCCTTCGGCTCCGATTCGAATCGCCGGTTGAACTCCTTCAATTCCGACCGGGCTTCATGGTACGGCTTGGCGGCGATCCGCGAGAACCGCTCCATCCAGTTCCGGTACGACGCCACATCGGACGTCGCTATGAACATCCGATAGAATGATTGAGCCTGCGGATACAGATCCAAGCAGGGAGATTCTTCTGGAAACGCCAGGTCGAAGTATTCCCCTTCCTTCGAGACTGCCACGCGCGTCCATTCAGGATCCCCGCAGCAGATCTGCTCGAACGTGTTCAAGACGGCCGCCATTTCCGCGTGAAGCGCCCGACTGAGGAGCCGCCGAAATGAGAGGCGCCCGTCCAGGTCGATCGCTTGGAGTTGCTCGCTGGTGATTCTCTTGTCGGCCGGAAGCTTCCGCTGGGAGGCCAGGACTTCCTGGAGTGTCTCGGTCGCGGTGGCGTCGATGGCAATCGCCACCAGCGTGGAGACGAGAAACAGGTCGCCGCCGACGTGTTCGACCATCGCGAAGATGGCATCGACGTCCTCCAGCGCGGTCTGCACGTCGCCCTGGGCAACACGATACCGGGCGTCCAGGGCCATCAAGTACGCCGCCCTGCGCACCTCTTTGAGGCCCGGCAACAAGGTCGCGATGTTCACGCGCCCGTAATCTCGCCCGAAGTGACAGCCCGGCTTCCGGCCCGCTTGCCGCAGCAAGATCAACGTCGGGGTCTGTTCATCGAGGAGACTCTTCAGCTCGGGATCGTCCGGATCAAACTGCTTGTCGAATTCGATCCACTGCGCCCACTTCTCGCGACGATCTTCCGACCAGGAGTCCGGGTCGAGCACCTCATAGGTCTGCTCGTAGAGCAACGCGGCGTTGTCGCGATCGGGAATGCGGGCCGGGGCGACGGACAACGCCAGGGCCGACGCTTCCTCCGGCAAACTCGCCAACTGCTGTCTGACCGCGAGGTCCAGGTTCCACCAGGTCATCGTATGGAGTCCGACCGCGATGAACGTCACCAGCGCCAGTTTCCCGCGGGGCCAGGCCGAGGCCTTGGCCGACTCGTCATCACGACGGCGCAGCCCGGCAAAGAGGATCCAGACGACGCCGATCGCGTAGCAGGCCGTCAACATCACCAGCGGGCCGAACATGCCCACCACAATCGATTCGCGGAAACGGAGATGACCCAAAATCAAGAGCAGCAGCGCGTAAACGATCAGGGCCGGCAAGGCGACCAGCACCGACAGCGCCATCCGCAGCCAGGGTCGCTTCAGCTGCGAGATGCAGGCGACCAGGGTCGCCAACAGCAGGAGACCCATCGCCAAGTGTTCGATCCATAGCAGGACGTATCCCATCGTAACGGCTCCTATTCTGAAAGTCGGTCCAGTTCCTCCCGCGGATCTTGTGTGATCGAAGGCGGCGGCAGTTCCGGCCGAAACACCAGGGTGTCGCACGACCGGTGCAGTATGGCCTGGCGACGAGCTGCCGCTGCGGACAGCTCCGGCAGCAACTCGTGAATCTCGGCGGCCAATCGGTCGACCTCGGCGGCGCTTGACGCCAAGCGCGCGCGGCCGCCGGTCGCCGTCGTGGCGCTGATCGACAGGTTCATCCAGACCAGCAGCGACACCGCCACCGCCGCGGCAAACGTCCAGCGACTCTCCCGTCGCGAAGTCCGCAGCTCGGCCGCCAACTGGTGCTGCACGTCTCCCAGCACCCGATCCCGCAATTCCAGGGGCGGGCCATGCCAGCGGCTCGCCAGCAGTTCTTCTTCGAGTGGCCTCAACTCGCCAGGCAGTTCGTCCATGGGATTCACTCCGCCGCCGTTTCCGGGGCCTCTTGCAGTGCGGATCGCAACTTCTTCAGCGCGTATCGGTAACGGCTTGCCGCGGTGTTCGGGCTGACGCCCAGCACGCGGCCGATCTGGACAAAGGTCAGTTCGCCGTCGATCTTCATCGCGATCACCTCACGCTGCTCGGGAGGCAAAGCGGCCATCGCCGTGCGCAACTCCTCGCCACGGGGGTGGTCCTGACCGGGCTGCGCGGCCACCGCCTCCTCCGCGGCTTCCGCGACGACCGGCTGCCGCGCCCGACGCGACGCATACCGACCGGCGGCGTGCCTCAGCGCGGTGAAAAGGTATGCCGTCAGGTCGTCGACCTTGCTCAATTGGCCCCTGGAACGGACCATCGCCATGAAGACCTCCTGCACTACGTCTTCCGCGTCCTCGCGACGCCCCAGCATCCGCATCGCGGCCCCAAACAGCCGCCCGGCGAACCGGTCATAGAGCAGGCCGAACGCCTGCGACTGACCGGCCGCCAGATCGGGCAGCAGCGGATCGCCGGGGTGGTTCATTCATTGCTCCACATCAAGCAAGAGCGTACTTGTGGCCAGATTTGTCTAGATCGACAAGAATCTTCCAGAAATGAGCATTTTAGCCGAAATCGGGCAAGATTCCGCGGTGTGCGGCCGAATGCCCGACACTCGCCATGTTTGACGCCCGCCGTAGCCCAGTTCGCCAGAATTTGGCGTTTTCCTTGCGATCTGCCAAAGTCTGGCGACTTCGGCTACGAAACGCGCCGCGAGCCGGCAGAACGTTCGGCCGCCGCGCCGCCGGATCGGCGACGCCACAAGAAGAATCCCGCGACCCCGACGCCGACCACCAGCGGCCCGACTAACCACCACACCCAGGCGCGGGATGTCTCGATCCACTCCGGCTGCATGTTTGGCAGTTCGTCCGCTCGCACGCGCACGTCGACGTAGCGCACATCCAAGGTCTGCCCTCCTCCGGCAATCGTCGCCAGGCGGAACCGGCAGTCGTCGGCAATCGATTCTACCTGATGCAGCTGGCGGAAGCCGGCGTCTTGCTCTTCGGCCACCAGGTAGCGGAGCGTCGTACCTTTTCGTTCAAGCCGCAGCGTCCCTTTTCCGGTCTTGGCCGGAACGAACTTCAGATCCTCCTGGCGCTCCTCGGTGTCGAAGTCGGTGGTGTGCTTGATCAGGAAGCCATGCTGGTTGCCCAGGCCTCGATAGCGTCCCAGGTCGGCCACTTCGCCAGCGGGATCGCCGGCCATGACTCGCAGGTTCACCCCCACTTGCCCGTTGGGGCCCGCGTCCGCCTCGACCACTTCGTAGCTGAAGGTGATCTCGAAATCGCCCGCCACCGAGAAGACCGGCGAGACCCCCACGACGCTGCGGCCCTCGCGCTCGGCGGGCAGCGTGATGCGAATGCCGTCGAGTTCTCGTCTGACGAACTGGTCGGCTTCTTTGCCGTACACCTTCATGGCGGGATGGGGCGACTGGCCTCGAAACTGGTGATAGAACTCCTTCGCGCAGGCCTGAGGACCGGACGCCACGGCATAGAGAACGACGATCCACCGAATGCGGACAAACCGGGAATAGGACGTTGATTGCCTCATCTTATTCCTCCCTTGCGAGACCATGCCGCATGGCCGTGCGGCCGGACCGCTACCGCCTCACTCCACCGGAACGATATCGCCGCTGTCCGGCGTCAGCAACGCCGTCATGCGTTCCCAACCCGTGCCATGGGCCACCAAATGGACCGAACCGTCGGCAAAAAGGAAGTGGGCGCCGCCCGGATGGGGTGAACCCCAGTTGGTCCGGAAGTCGATGCCCGCCGCGTCGCACAACACCTCCGAGCCGCGCCGGGCCGTGGAGCCGGAGCCACCCAGGAAGTACGGCTCATCGTGAAACCAGGTCGTCGGCGTCTGCACGCTGGGATCAAACGCCTTTTCGCCGGCGAGGATGGTCTGGGACGTGCCGTCCGACAGGTTCTTCATCGACTTGATGCGCCGCAGGGGGGCAATCGCCAGCCCGGCGATCACCAAGGGATTCGACGCGTAATCCGCTTTGGCCCACTCCCAGCCGCCGCCTTCGTAACTGGCCCAGGCGTCTTGCGGCACCACCTCGTGCGCTTCGGCCGGTCGTCGACTGGGACAGATGTAGAGTTCGACAGGCTCGCCCCACCGGCGCTCGCGATACACGCTCTCTCGTTCGATGAACGGCAGGATTGCGTAGAGCCACGAGCCGGGCTGCTTGCCCAATGCATAGTCCGGGTCGCCCACGCCCCAGTTGAGGACTTTGCCGGAAGCCAAGGTCGTGGAGACGACGACCTGGTTTCCGCTGGTCGACTCGATCGTCTGCTGGCCGTCCCAGCCGCCGTTGCCGGGCAGAGCGCGATACTGATCGTGATGCTGATGCAGCGCCAGGCCGAGCTGCTTGACGTGGCTGCTGCACCGCACACGACGGGCCGTTTCCCGCGCCGCCTGCACGGCCGGCAACAGCAGCGCCGCCAGGATGGCGATCACGCCGATAATCACCAGCAGCTCGATGAGCGTCAGCGCATCGCGCCGCGGCCGATTGCCCCCGCAAGTGCTCGTGCTCATACCACGTGCCCCGAATCAACGAGCATGTGTTCGTCGGCACCCCGCCACGTCCGATCCTCATTACCGTTGTGGGGCACGTTGGTAACGTGCCAGGCACGATGCAATCGTGCCCCACTCATTGCCTTCGCGATCCTTGATCATGAAAACGCCATGGAGTGGAACTTGCCGGATCCACGTTTATTACACCCCGTTTCGGCCGACGCGTCAAGAGAACCATGGCGAATCGGCGCCCCCCCGGGCGATCAGATCTCGTCGGCTTTGACCAGCTCGCGACGCCGCAGGATCCAGGCGGCCGCCGTCAGCAGGATGGCCGTGGCGCCGAGCAGCACGACCACGTGCCAGGCGGCCGGCGCGTCGCTGAACAGCAACCGTTGTTCCACGCTGCCGGCCTGCGGCCCCGGCAAATCCATCCATTTCACCATCAGGCAGCGGAGGTGATACTGTACGCTGAACTGGTTGATCATGGCGGGAATCCAGGCCACCAGCGCTTCCAGAATGGCCGTATAGGCCACGGCCGCCACCATGGCCCGCTGCAGAAACAGGACGCCCAGCAACACGTAGATTGCCCCGTAGGTCAGGCACGAAAGCGGAACCAGCGCGGCCAGCACCCAAGTAAGCCGCGGCCCCACCGGCCCGGCGAACTGGCACAAGACCAGGCTCAACCACGCGCAGGCGATCGTCCACACGACGGCGGCCAGATACTTGCCGGCCAGGATCGAGCCTCGTCCCACCGGACGCACGGCCAGATAGGACCAGGTTCTCGCTTCCAGTTCGGCGTGGATCAGTGGGGCCGCCCACAGCAGCAACCCCATCAGGCAGACCACCTCCGGGATCAGCAGAAACAGGGCGATTGTCCCCCGCTCGTCGCGTTCCAGATGGGCCCCTTGGTATTGCAACAACGCCACGATCGCCGCGGGAAACAGGGCCAAACCCAGTCCGAACATCAATCTCGGCAGCGTCAGTGTGCGGCGGCACTCGAACCGGAACACGACCCACGCACTGCGGAGTTCCTTCATGGCTTCCCCCGATGGATGCGCAACAGCGAATCGAACAACGCCTGCAACGAGTCGTCCGTCGAATGGAGTTCGGCGATCTGCAGTTGCGTGTCGGCGATCCATTCGGGCAGCCGGGCATAGAGGGTGGCCGGGCTGCGAGTGGAAACGACCAGGGAGCCCTCCTCCCCGGTGAAGCGGATCGCCTCGACAATCTCCTCCTGCAACAGCCGCTGCGCCATTTGCCGGGCGTCGTTGCAGCGGATGCGGATTTCGTTCGGCACGTCGGCCAACAGGGCGTGCACCTCTTCGGCCGCTCCCGACGCCAGCAGCCGGCCCCCGCAAATCAACAAAAACGTGTGCGTGACGGCCTCCACCTCGTGCAGCACGTGGCTGGCCAGCAACAGGCCCTTGCCTCCTTGGGCCCAATGGCGCAACAGCTCGGTGACCTGATGCCGCGCGACCGGGTCCAGCCCGTTGAGCGGTTCGTCGAGGATCAGCAGGTCGGGCTCGTGGGCCAGGGCCTGGGCCAGCTTGGTCCGCTGTCGCATGCCGCGGGAATAGCCGCCCATGGGACGGTGCATGGCGTCGGCCAGCCCCACGCCGTCCAGCGCCTTCTCGGCCAGTTCGGCCGCTTGGCGCGACCCGAATCCGTGCAGCTCGAGCAGATAGCGGACCCACTCCAGGGCCGAGACGTTGGCGTAGAGCAGCTCCCCCTCGGGACAGACGCCGATCCGCCGCCGCAGCTCGACGTCTTTCCAAGGGCAGCGCCCCGAGACGCGCACCGTGCCCAGCGTCGGCCGCAGCTGGCCGGTGATCAGGTTCAGCAGCGTGCTTTTGCCGGAACCGTTGGGTCCCAGCAGGCCATAGGCGCCCGGCGGCAGCGACAGGGTCACGTCGTTGGCCCCGATCACCGAGCCATAGAGCTTGGTCACGTGCTGCAGATCGATCATTGCGTCGTTAGAACTTGTACGTGAATAACCTGGGGACTGTCCCGATTTTCCCGCAGGGAAAATGGGACTGTCCCCTTCGGAATCCGGGGAGTTGTTTCTGTACGAGTTCCCAGTCACGGCACCACCAGGGGGTCAAATGCGCATCGGGGAAGAGATGCGTCGAAACAACACCATCAACGACACGACCGCCATACCGGCCAACAGTGCGGCCGGCGCCAGCACGTCGGAGAAGCTCGTTTGGCCGCCCAAGCTGAGCGGAATCCCGAAGATCCAGTGCTGGACCCGGCCCAACGTGTGGTACAGCGAAAGCAGCACCCAAGTCTCCGAGTCCAGCTTATCCACGCTTGTCACCAGCATGACATAGGACACCAGCCCCAGCACCCAGTAGGCGAACCAGGCGAATCCGGCGTAGACGGTCCGCGTGGTCAGCGACGAGAACGCCAGGGCCAACGTGGCGGTCGGGATCATCAGCACGGCCGAAGCCGCCAGGATCCGCAGCGGCAAATCCCACGTCGAGGCGACCACGTCGAACTCGGGCGGCGAGAGAAACACGCCCACGCCGTACAGCGCCAAGGCGGGGAGCGTGGTGATCATCATCACGTAGCCGCAAACCACCAGCAGCTTGCCCAGGAGGTACTCCAGCCGCGCCAGCGGACGCGAGAAGTAGAGCAGGAACGCCCGCGACTGCACGTCCCGGGCAATCAGCCGCGGCGCCACCAGGCCCACCACCAGCGCCATCAACAGGCCTTGCGGATAGCGGAAGAACGTCAACAGCAGCCACGACCAGACCTGGTGCCGCGCTTGGGCCCGGTCTTCCGTCTGCAGGGCTTCGCCCACGACCTCCGACTGCGGGAACTGGCCGAGAAATTCGGCCGCCATCCGCAGCGCAGTCGGCTGGGTCAAGGCCTGTTCGAACAGGAAGAAGGCCAGGCCGAGGTAGACCGCCGGCAGCCAGGCGACCAGGAGCATGCGCCGCAGCCAGCGGCTTTGCCAGGCCAGCCGGGCGTCGGTTTGGGCAACGACCCAGAGGCGCGCGATTCCCGGATCGCGCTGCCCCTGCCAGCTTCGGTAGCCCAGATCATGGATGGGCACGGTCGTCCTCTCTCACGGCCTGCAAGAAGATCTCTTCCAGCGAGTTCTGCGTCGGCCTCAGCGCACGGATTCCCACGCCCACGGCCCGGGCCCAACTCCAGATCCGGTCGGCGACGGACTGTTCGGCGTTGGCCACGGTAAGCGTCCCGTCGGCGGCCTGGTGCACGTCCAGCCCCTCGCTGCGGATGCGCTGGGCCAGCGCTTCGGGCCGGCCGAAGACGCGGACGTGAAACGCCGGTGCGGCCGGCCGGCTGAGCACGTCGAGCCGCTCGACGATTCGCACGCGGCCCTGGGCCAGGATCACGACCGAATCGCAGATCGCTTGCACGTCGGGCAGGATGTGCGTGGAGACCAGCACTGCCTTGCCCGCCCGCCGGGCCAACGCACGTACCCGGCCCAACATGGCCTCCCGCTCCTCCGGGTCCAGCCCCGAAGTGGGCTCGTCGAGGATCAACAGCGGCGGGTCGTGCACGATGGCCTGGGCGAACTTCAGCTTCTGCCGCATACCGGTCGAGTAGGTTTCGACCGGGCGGTATCGCTCCTGCTCGATGCCGCAGTAGTCGAGGATCTCGTGGGCCCGCCGCAAGGCCTCCACCGAAGGCAGCCCGGAGAGCCGGGCCAGGTAGCGGACCATCTCCACGCCGGGCAGGCCCGTCATGTAGCAGTCGTCTTCCGGCATGAAGCCCACGCGATGGCGAATCGAGCGGACCTGGCGCCGCAGGTCGTAGCCGAGGACCTGGCCGGAGCCGCGGGTGATGCGGACCAGCCCCAGCAGCACCTTGACCAGCGTGGTCTTGCCGGCCCCGTTGGGCCCCAGCAACCCGGTCACCCCCGGGCCGATCGACAACGAGACGTCGTCCAGCGCCTGCACGGGGCCGTAGTGCTTGGTCAGGTTGTCGAGCTTCAGCACCGTATCCATACAACCCGCCCACGCCCCGTAACGATCGCACATCTCTTAGCTACTGGAGGATATCTTCTGGTTCCCAAGCTCCAGCTTGGGAACCCGCCGACGCCTCGTGCCGATCGCGCGACGCTTATTTCTATTCGTCGGCCCCGCAGGAATCTTAGCAGAACGGCGAGTTTTGGAGAAGTTGCATCTGGTGCCCAGAAACGGGGCGGGGACTGGTTTTCCCGCATTTTCCGAACTGGGCGGGCTCTCTGGCGAAGCGGTGGTCCGCCTCCTCCGGCAAGCATGCGAATTTCCGGGACACAATCGATCACGCGGCTGTCGGCCGCAGCCGCTGGCCGCAACCAAAGGAGGGTTCAGCGGTCAGGGTCCAGGACTTCGAGATAACGATTGGAGGCGGAGTGCTGAACCCTGACCACTGAACGCTAACGGCCGGTTGGTTTGCTGCCGGGCAACAGGCGGCCTGAAGGTGCGCGTTCATCCGCCGTATCGATTGAACCACGCCCGCTCGTCAAACGAGCGCTTCTCCTTCTGGGTGCCCGGCTGGGCCGCCACGCCCAGCGGCAGCAGGACGCGGAGGAGCTTTCCTTCGGGCACGCCCAGCAGTTGGGCCACTCGGGCCGCTTTGTCCTCGGAACGGAGCACGCCGTCGAGCCATACGGTGGCGTAGCCCAGGGCGGTGACCGCCAGCAACATGTTTTCCACGGCGGCGGCGCAATCCTCGGGGGCGAAGGAGGTCTCGCCGACCACCGCCGCCGGATGGACCACGCAGGCGATGATGG
>Ga0180437_10011002_pt1 | contig 10933 bp, 5 predicted proteins | sample SS_ome_4_FD_132410 | JGI IMG/M metagenome (GOLD analysis project Ga0180437, IMG submission 132410) | Hypersaline lake sediment archaeal communities from the Salton Sea, California, USA - SS_3_D_1 metaG | ecosystem: Environmental > Aquatic > Non-marine Saline and Alkaline > Hypersaline > Sediment... | reverse complement strand
TGGTCACTGTGAATGTGAACGACTTTGGCCTCGCCCGGGCCGGTCATCATGTAAGCAGCAACGGTGGCCTGGGCATCAGCGTCGCTCATCTGGTCCTGCCTGTGATCGCGGATGGCCCGATCAACCGCTCCTTGATTTCCGGCGAGAAGGGCAGCCAGAGAACGCCGTCCATACAGAAATGCCCCACCCAGGGCCAGACCTGCGCCCGTGATCGCCGCTCCTCTTATGAATTCACGGCGGCCAATCTTTTTCTCTTTCATATCTTCCACCTCTACCTCACAATTCATTCCTGTTCATCCACATCACGGTACATAGTCTCGCAGAGTCAACGGCAAGTATGAATAGGAGATCACGTCCATCACGCGAACGTAACGCGGCCGCACTAGGGTGTCTTCCGATCCATAGGCGTCCTCGACCTTCAAACTCACCGTATATTCGCCCAGCGCGCCGTAAATGTAAGTGGGGCCTGGGAACGTGAGTGTGCCCTGACCGCCGAAGTCCCAGGTGCGCGTCAGGATGTTCCCCACAGAAAGATCGGTGAACTGCACGGTGTGAGGGGGCAATCCAAACCGCGGATAGCCAGCAAAGTCAGCTTCGAGGACACTGGGATAGCCAAAAACAGCCGTACCCGTAGGGGTGGTCTCCAGCCAGCCGGCCCAGCCCATGGTGTCGACAGAATAGCCGCTGCCAGTGCCCCCACTCACGAGCAAGGTGTACACGATCTGCGCCGTGCCGCCAGAAGCGGCGACCGGGTGCTCAGGGAAGAAAGCACCTTCGCCCTGCGGCATCTCCAGCGCCCAGCGATGCGGCGTGAAGCCAGCGTAGATCTCACCGGCATAGCCTGGGGCATAAGTGTGATCCGTGATTGGCAACCCATTCACCGAGACGCTGACAGTGTTCACCACCCACCCATCTGGCACCTGATCCGAGTAGTAGAAACCGCGCATTTCAACATCTTCGTTATTGGTTACGTCGACCGTGACAGTAATGAGGCCCCCACTGCCGACAGCGGACAAATCGTCCGGGCCTATAGAGCGACTGACGACGATGTCCTTGTCGGGCGGATACACATACGTGACAGGTGCCGCGTAGAGACGGGGAGCAAGAACCGCCCCCGAGCCCGCGACAAACAATGCAAGAAGAACCCAGACTACCACTCTCATCCCTCTACCAAACCGAAAGTCGTGCGCCGAGCGTTCACCGCCATCTGCTCCGCACGTAGATATCGTATTTCTACCCATAGACGTTATGTCCTCCTCATCATATCCTTTCCCTGCTTGCCTCACAGCGCGCCTGCTCGTAGACCTCGACGAGCCGGCGCGCCCCTGCCTCCCAACTGTGATACTCCTCCACGTATCGCCGTCCGGCCGCCGCCAGCCCCTGCGCCAGAGCCGGGTCCGAGCAAACGCGCAATACAGCCGCCGCGAATGCCTCCTCCCCCTCAGCCACCAGGACATCCCGGCCCACTTCTGCCGCCAGGGCTGCACAGCCAGCCGGCGTGCTGACGACGGGCGCACCCATCGCCATGGCCTCCAGCACCTTATTCTGTATCCCCACCGCGTAGAGGGCCGGGCACACCGCTACCGTCGCACCAGACAGGTAGGGTCGCAGGTCATCCACGGTTCCGGTGACCTGGATGCGCTCATCCGCGGCCAGTCGCCGTATCGCTTCCGGCGGGTCCTTCCCGACGATCTGAAACCGCACACTGGGGTCACCGGCCCAGACGTGGGGTAGCACCTCCTGCGCGAAGTACAGTGCAGCGGCGACGTTGGCATGATAACTCATTTTGCCGGTGAACACCACCGTCCGGCCATCCCGCTCCTCGCCCCCACCCTGACCCTCCCCCGTCGGAACGGGGGAGGGGGACGGCACTCCAGGCCGGAAGTATTCCAGGTCCACGCCGTTCGTGACGACCGTGATCGCAGAGGGCTGCGCCCCTGGGGGCAGATAGCGTCCGGCCAACCGCTCCAGTGCCTCTTTATCCCGCTGAGAGGTAACCACCACCCGATCATACCGTGTGAGGAGCTGGGCCTCGTAGCGGCGAGTGCGGGCCAGGTCAACGGCGGTCATCAGGCGCGAGCGGAGTTGGGCCCCGCTCTGAACAGCCTGCTCGAACAACAAGGAGATGCAGTCCACCGAGTCGTACACGACGGGGATGCCTCCTCCAGAATGGGGGGGCGGCTCCCTCCCCTGTTCCGACGGGGGAGGGTCAGGGTGGGGGCGAGCATTCCTGATCGCGTGCGCCAACCGGGCCGCCCGTAGGTGCTCTATGTGAACGACGTCGAAAGCATCGTTCTGAGCCAATTCACCCAGCCGGCGCGCCATATCCGGGTGGTAGGCATAGACCGCCTGCAACGGCTCACGAGTGGGCAATGCCAGCAAGCAATTGACCAGAGAACGCACCAGGGGAACCGGGAAGACCTCGACCTGCATGCCCCAGCTTTCGAGTTCCTGGACCTGTCCCTGCTCCTCGGACGAAGTCCCGGCCGCCGTCACGAGGGTGACCTGATGGCCCAACCGGAGCAGCGCCCGGATCAGGTTGTAGGGCCGGGTACGGATGCAGGAGGGGACATAGGGGGTGACGTAAAGGACGCTCATCTCTCTCACAGATCCCGCTCCTTTCCCCGGCAGATGCGGACGGGGTGAGCCTCCTCCACAGGTCGGGACGAGAGGCGCGTGACGAACATATCGTGCAGCAGTTGCGTGGAGAGGACCCCCACCAATGCCATGTCATCCCCCTCGCTGACCCGCGCGCCCTCCCGGCATTTGCGCACCAACCGGGACACGGCGATGGGGTTGAAGACGCCGCTCGCCTGGACCGCCCCTGGCGAGAGCAATGCCTCCACATAGTCGAGAGACTGGGCGAAAAAGGCCGAGTGAATAGGGGCACGATAGGGCTGCTTGTGCCGCTGCCATATCTCCGGGGGCAGGAGTCCCTCGGCGCTCTTCTTGAGGGCGTATTTCTCCTTCAGGCCCCGAATCTTGAGATGCGGCGGCAGCCGGCTGCAGAATTCCACTACCCGGTGATCCAGGAAAGGAAACCGCCCCTCGACCGAGTTAGCCGCCATCATCCGATCTCCCTGTGAGGAAAGGAGGTAGGGCGACATAAAAGTAGCGACTTCAATGTACTGAGCCTGGGCCAGGGGACTCCAGCCGGACAGCATACCGTCCAGCGAATGCAGAAATTCCTCTACCGGGTCATATTCCCTCAAAGTCTCCAACAGCTCAGCGGAGAACAGACGTTGCAAACGAACGGTATTGCGCCAGCGGATGCGGTGGGAGTAACCCTTCTGATTGACCTCCGTCAGCCCCGGGCGGAAGAAGGCCATCAGGTAGGCATCGCCGCCACGGGAGAGATCGGCCACGTAGGGATACAGCCGCCGCAGGAGCAAGGGACGCCAGGCGGATTCTGGTTGGCGGGCCCAGAAGCGACGCACCTTATCCTCCTTGAAAATGTTGTATCCGCCCAAGAACTCGTCTGCGCCCTCTCCAGTCAACACAACCTTGATGTGGTTCTGATGAACCAACCGGGAGAGCAGATACATAGGAGCGGGCGAGGCACGCAGGAGCGGGGCCTCGGCGTGCCAGACCACCTCCGGAAAGACCCGACCGATGTCGGCATTGGTGCACTCGGTCCGGCAGTGGTCCGTGGACAGGAAATCGGTCGCGATCTCCTGATAGGACCGCTCGTCGAAAGCAGGCTCCTCGAAAGAGATAGAAAACGTGCACAGGGACTCAGGCGTATGTTGGCGGATGAGGGCGGCGATGAAGGTAGAATCGATCCCACCGCTGAGGTAACTCCCCACCTGAACGTCGGCCCGCAGCCGCAGCCGCGTCGCGTCAGAAAGCAGATCCCGCAACTGCTGCACGGCGTCTTCCTCGGAAAGCCGCTCCTCAGCCCCCGCATGCGGGAAGCTCAGGCCCCAATAGCGGACGGGGATGCAAGAATGCGTGGACGAGGTAGCGTCCGCGCACACCTGCATGTAGTGACCCGGTGGGAGTTCCAGGATTCCCTGGAACACCGTGCGTGGGGCCAGGGGCGCCCAAAAGGTGAAGGCCTGGGCCAGGGCCTGGGAATCGAGCCGGGCCGACACACGGGAGTCCATCAACAATGCCTTGATCTCCGAGCCGAAAATCAATCCCTGGGGAAGCTGCGCGTAGAATAGCGGGCGGATGCCCAACCGGTCACGAGCCAGGAACAACTCCCGCTTGCGAGTATCCCATATCGCGATGGCAAATTGGCCGTTGAGCCGCTGGAGACATTCAGGCCCCATCTCTTCATAGAGATGAAGGATTACCTCGGTGTCGGAACGGGTAGCGAAACGGTGACCTGCCTGCTCCAGTTCGGCCCGCAACTCAGGATGGTTGTAGATCTCGCCGTTGAAGACGATCCAACTGGATTCGTCGGCGTTGGGAATAGGCTGCTGTCCAGTCGCCAGATCCACGATGCTGAGGCGTGCACAGCCAATGCCCGCCTGGCGGTCCACGTAGAGGCCGAGTTCGTCGGGCCCGCGATGGCGGATGACCTGTAACATCTGCCGCAGGAGGCCAACGTCAGGTGGGTGCTCCCCACTCCAATCCAGTACGCCGATGATGCCACACATAGGCTTAATGCGTGATGCGTGAGACGTGAAACGCGAAACGTGAGACGTGAAACGTGAAACGTGATGCGTGATGGGAGTCGCACATAAGAGTACTACCTCTTGTTACGCACTATGTTATTCCTCGCTTGGGCGCGCGGGTGAGCGTAGGGCTGACTTCTGGATCTTGCCCGACGTGGTCTTGGGCAGCGAGGAGCGAAACTCCACGTGCTTGGGCATCATAAAGTCCTCCAGGTGCTGAGCGCAGTGACGGAGCACGTCCCGCTCGGTGAGTTGCCGATCGTCGGCGTAGACGACGAAGGCCTTGATGGCCTGGCCCAACAGATCGTCCGGCACACCGACGACGGCGGCCTCCACGACGCCTGGCAACTGGTAGATCACGCTCTCCACCTCCTTGGGGGCGACCTTCTCGCCCCGGCTCTTGATGATGTCGTCCTTGCGGGAGATGAAGTACAGGAATCCCTCTTCATCCATCTTGAACAGATCGCCTGTGTAAAGAAAGCGCTCCGCCGGATAGCGCCCGGGCCGGTACCGCTTGGCGGTCTCCTCGGGATCGTTCCAATAGCCCTGCATCACGTGTGAGCCACGCACCACCAGTTCCCCGATCTCCCCGGGAGGCAGCTTGTTGCCGTCTTCGTCCTCGATCCAGACTTCGGTGCCGGGGATGGCGATCCCGACCGATCCGGGCCGGCGATCCAGTTCCTCCGGTGGCAGGTAGAGCGTCCGCTTGCACTCCGTGAGCCCGTACATCGAATAAAGGCGCGTCCAGGGAAATGCATCCCGCAACCGATGGATGTGCTCTACCGGCAGGGCAGCAGCGGTGTTGGTCAGATAGCGCACAGACGAGAGATCAAAGCGGCTCAGGTCCATCTGGAGCAGTACGGCGAAGACGGTCGGCACGCCCGGGAGGCCGGTGACTCGCTCCTGTTCGATCCGCTGCAGGATCGCCGCCGGGTAGGCGAAGGACCGCTCCAGGACCAGCGTGCCACCGAACTTGAACACCATCATCAACTGGTAAAGCCCGTAGTCAAAAGAGAGGGGCAGCACATCGATGACAATGTCCTCCGGGACGTTCTCCAGGTATTGGATAATCGAGGAAGCAGCAAAGACCATGTTGGCGTGGGTAGACATGACCCCCTTGGGCTCACCAGTACTGCCGGAGGTGTAGATCAGGCAGGCCAGGTCCACGTCGATGGTGGAACAGGGAGGGCGCACCGGGGGATAGTCCTCCAGCAGTTGAGAAAAGGTCACGCGGTTGGCAGACAGCCGAGCATCCGGTCGGGCGGCGGCCACCTGTTCGGTCCCCTTGCCACACTGAACGGCAAGCCGGAGAGAGGGGACAGCCTGAAGGAGAGAAGTCACATGGTCCCCGCGCCGCCCTGGCACAAACAGCCCGCTGGCAGCGCAGTTGTTCAGGACGTAGATCAGCTTGCCGGCTTTGGTGGTGGGATTGACGACAGTGAAGGTCGCACCAGCTTTGAGGATGGCAAAGATGGCAATCACCGTCTCGACGGAGTTGGGCAGCCACACCGCCACCCGATCCCCCCGCTGCACGCCCAGCGACAGCAACCCGTTCGCCACCCGATTGGCCTGGCTCTCGATCTCGGCATAGGTCAGCCGCTGGCCGTCGCAGACCAGAGCGACCTTGTCCGGAAATCGTTCCGCGTTGTTCTGCAGGAAATCATTCACCAACATCAGGCACCACCTTTCTCATTCCCAATCGCACGCCTCAGAACCTACAGACAGGCCCGCCATTCTCCCCCGGCTCCGAGAGAAGCTGCATTATACAGCATTTTCCCACTTCCAACCATTCTATGGGTTGCGTCTTATTGCATCCGCGTGACCATTGGAAGGTAGACGTGGTGGAACCCCAAATCAATGGGCCCCGCGACGTTGTTCATCTCGTTGTATTCCGGCACAATGCCATAGAGACGTGTCCAACCTATGATCCGCCCTTGCCCATCATATACAGCATCGGCAAAATTGTCTACTTTCACGTAGAATGCCTCGATTTCATGCCGGATCTCCTGCTCGCTGAATTGGATTCTCTTTGTTGTACCATTGTAGTGTGTGATCGTCAGAATCTGCTGCGCACCAGGTGCAAGAGGATCGACGCCAGCATAGATGTTCTTCTCACTGAAGCGCTCCCATGGATAGGAGGGAATGGAAGCAATGAAGACATCAGACCAGCAACCTGCTCCATTGTCCGGGTTCCATGCTATCCCAGTGCCTTGGTTCTTCACCACGATGGTGAATGTAACCGGCACCTCAGCCTCCAGGGGATAGGGCTCAAAGGAAAAATGCGTCACGACCAGATCTGAGACACCGATGTAGTCGACCGTGGCATTATTCCCTGGATTGACATCCCAACTGACACCCCTGTCCTCAGCAACAGTGAAAGGGGTGTTGTACACGGTCGCTTCAACCTCTGGCTGATCTGCGTGTACAACCTCGAACGTAACTGTATGACCCGTGTCGCCGGCAGGCAGATCGCCCACGTCGTAAATGTAGGTCTCGCCGTCGGAGGAGTGCCAACCGGGGCTGGTGGGCGTGGTACCAGGCGGGCGGATGGTCATGATGGTCACATCCTCGGCGTGCATGTGCTGTCCGGCGTTGCCATAGGTTATGGTATAGACCATCGTCTTCCCCGGAGAGAACCCAAGAGGCCAATGATCCGCCGTGACGATAAGGTCCGGCCGGCTGGCGATGGCATCCGTGTCCTGCACGCCAAGCGGCACCGCAAGCGACGGATGAGTCATGCGGGCGCGGTTGACCACGGAACTGGCACCTGCTGCGAGTGGATCATCGACCTGGACGACGAGCCGGGCCTGGGCGCTGGTCTGGGCGACGATTGCAGGAATGTGGAAGACAACCCTGGTGGGATTACCAGATGGCACAGGCTGGCAATCTCCCTCCCCGATCTCACAACCGACGTAGGAGATGTGACTCGGCAGCGTATCGGTAACGGTGACGTCGTAGGCATTCTCCGTGCCACTGTTGGTGTAGGTCAGCGTGTAAGTGAGAATGTTCCCGGCGTAAACGGTAGCGACGCCGTCGCTCTTGCGCAGGGACAGGACTGGGGCACTGGTGATGGTGGTTTGATCTGCCAGGGACAACCAGTCGCCCTGCGCATCGGCGAGCTGCGCCGCGAAGTCCAGCTTGAGGCCGTTGGTCAGGGGCAGCGTTACGCCCGTCTGGATGACGATCTGTCCAGAGCCAAACCCGCCAGAACCGTCCGCGCCAGCGATCTCGTCGATCTCCCAATACCACGCATTGCCCACGTTTCCGGCCGGCGTCCGCGAGGCAGTGACGAATTCGACGTTCGGATCGAGCGTGGCCGTGATGATGACCTGGGTGGCATTGGCATTGCCGGTGTTGGTGTAGGCCAACGTATATTCCAGGGTACTGCCAGGCCCCACCGGGTCCGGTTGGTCGGTGACGGTGAAGGCCAGGTCGGGGGCTGCGGAGACAGTCGTCGTCTCAGTGAAGACGTACGGGGCCGTGTACTTGCTATCGATCGTCACCAGGTTGGTCAACACAGTGCCACTGGTGAGAGGCGTGTCCACGTCGACCCACACGATGATGTTGCCGCCCTCGCCCACAGACAGGTCGCCGATGTCCCAGACATTGTTGGTGCCGTTCCTCGGGGTCACGCTGGCACGGTCGAAGGTCACCAGGCTGTCGTACGTCTCCGTGATCACCACGTCTTCGGCGGGGGCCGGGCCGTAGTTTTGGTAGCTGATGACGTACATGAGCTCCCCACCAGCCTGAACGTCATTGTCAGGTGAATCCAGCTTGGAAACCACCAGATCGGAACCCGTCGTCACATCCGTGTTTTCGGTGATAGTGACGGGGGTCGTCTGGTCGCTGTCGAGCGTCACATGGTTTGTCAGGATAGTGCCCACCGGAAGCGTGCTGGATACCTGGACGACCACGTCTATCTTCCGTGAGGTGTCCACAGCCAAAACGTCGAAGGTCCATTGCCGGTTCCCGCTGCCCCCGTCCGGGTCTGGATTGGCATAAACGAACACCGTGTTCGGATCGTAACTCTCGGCCACGGTGACATGGGTAGCGTTCTCGTTACCACTGTTGGTGACGACGATCGTGTAGCGCACCGTCTCACCCGCAGGCACAGGATCTCGATGGTCTGTCTTGGTGATGGTCAGCACCGGGCTGGAATGGACGATCGACTCCTGCGTGGCGGAGGTGGGCACGGTCTGCACAGAATCGAGCCAGGCGACGTTGTTCAGCTTGATGCAATCGGTGAGGGGCCTGGCGACAGCGACGGTGAGCTCGATCTGGCTGATCTCGCCAATCGTGATCTCGTCGATGGACCAGAAGGGCGCATCCGGCAGCCCGCCGGCCGGCGCCAGTGAGGCGGTGACGTAGGAGACGTTAGGATCGAGTGTATCGGTGATGAGCACACCAGTGGCCACCTGGTTGCCGGTGTTGGAATAGGTCAGGGTATAGGTAAGATAGGCACCAGCCTCCACGAGATCAGGATCGTCACTCTTCACCAAGTACAACTCCGGGGACAGGACGGTGAGGGAAGCAGTGCTCATCAGCGCGCTCGTCTCGGTGTAGACGCCCTGCACCGTCCAGTCGCCATAGTTGCTAGAATAGTAGACGTTGTTCGTCCAGTACCCCCCGTGACCCGCCTCAAGGATGCCAAAGGAGGCCTGGCCAGATGAGGTAACGTCCCAGGAGTTGCCGAACGTATCGGTTGCGATGAGGGTATATGCAATCGACTCACCGGCGCTGATGACGGCGGTGGGAGGCACGACCATCACAGAAACGGCAGCACCGTGAGCGGATACAGCCGTGGGTTCAGACACCTGAAGCGGCGTCGTCTCCTGGCTGTCGACGACGGCCGTGTTGGTAATGACCGTGTCGCCCGGTATGGGGTTGGTGACGGTGACGACGACCGTCCCCGTGGCGACGTCGCCACTGCCCAGACTGTCGAGGGTGCAAGTGACGGTGCCTCCTGCTTCATCACACGACCCCTGTGTAGCCGTGGCGGTGATGAAGTTCACGCCCGCCGGCAGGATGTCCGTGAGTGTCACGTTCGTGGCATCCGAGGGGCCATCATTGGCGCTGGTGAGCGTGTAGGTCAAGATGTCGCCAGCCACAACCGGGTCAGAACTGTCAGCCTTGACGAGCGACAGGGCAGACACGGCGCTGACGGACGTGGTCTCGGTGTAAGTATTGTTGCCCAGGGTCTCGTCGAGCTCATTCGCAGACACTCTGGCGACGTTAGTGAGCGTGCCCCTGGTTGAAGGATCGACGTCCACGACGATGGTGACCACGGTGGTGGCCGTATTGGTCAGTGTGCCAAGGGCGCAGGTCACGGTGCCGCTCGATTCGTTACAGTCACCCTGGGCAGCTATGGCGGTGACGAAGGTCACGCCCGCAGGCAGGGTATCGGTCACCAGCACGCCCGTGCCGGTGAACGGACCATTGTTGGTGATGGTGAGCGTGTAGGTCAAAGGCTCCCCGGCCACCGCAGGGTCGGAGGAAGCAGACTTGACGATCTCCATGTCGGGATCGTCCTCCGTGGTCAAGCCCAGCGCAGAATACGCTGTGCGGGCTCCGGCCCGGGTGACATCCGCGTCAACCACATCTGATCGCACGAGACCGGTAGCCCCGTGAATCATCGACCCGGCACGAGCTTCTCCTGAGAGCAGTGCCAGTGTAGCCACGACGCCGATCAGTCCGATCAGCATCGCGACCAGCAATCGTGTAATCGCTTTCTTACCAGTTCTCATTTCCCTACCTCACTTACAATCCGCCCTGGGTGTGGAAAATACGAGACTGCGTCATCGGGAAGATCCGCTGGATGACGCTCAGAACACTCCCTAAAGACCATTCTATCCAAACTATGATCGCCGTCAAGCAACGGCTAAGATAAGTCAGAACCAATCTTTCATGCCCAAAAGGGCACAGTAAATCGTGGCTTGGTCGGCGGTGCCCCCCACCCCAGCCCTCCCCCGTCGGAACGGGGGGGAGGGGGTGGTGTCAGCGGTGGTTATTCCGTCGGCGGCGGCTCTGTCGGTGACTCCTCCGTCGGCGATTCCTGTGGTGGCTCCTCCGTCGGTGACTCCGGCGGCGACTCCGCCGTGGGCTGCTCTGGCGGCTCCGTCGGCGGTGACTCCGTCGGCGGTGGCTGCGTCGGTGGCGGCTCCGTCGGTGGTGGCGGCTCCGTCGGCGGTGACTCCGTCGGCGGCGGCACCGTCGGGCGCGGCTGCGTCGGCGGTGGCTGCGTCGGTGGCGGCACCGTCGGCGGTGGCTGCGTCGGTGGCGGCTGCGTCGGCGGTGGCTGCGTCGGCGGTGGC
>Ga0180437_10010999_pt1 | contig 10934 bp, 14 predicted proteins | sample SS_ome_4_FD_132410 | JGI IMG/M metagenome (GOLD analysis project Ga0180437, IMG submission 132410) | Hypersaline lake sediment archaeal communities from the Salton Sea, California, USA - SS_3_D_1 metaG | ecosystem: Environmental > Aquatic > Non-marine Saline and Alkaline > Hypersaline >... | reverse complement strand
CTGCTTCTCTTGGACCATACCCCACGCCCGACTCGCCAGCGTGTTGCAGTATGTGGACACGTCCGACCATCCCGTCGTGCTTGTCCCCGTTATGCGAAGCCCGTTTCCGACCATTATCTGGTCGATGATCAAGTTTTCGGACTTGGACGAGGACGTCGTGTCTATGTAGATTCCGAAATATCTGGCAGAAGACTTGGTTAACCCAGCCCCGCCAAAACTAGTCCTGCTCGTATTGGATACGTCAAGAACGCAGCACATCCAGCCACCCGTGTAGTTGTTGTCGTTCCCGTCAGACCCCATGATCGTCCAATAGTCGTAGTTGGCTGTCGTTGACCCAATTTGGATGGCGAGACCGATATTGCCCAAGGTGTCGAGCGCCTTCACGGTGGTCACGTTCACCCAGATGTACAAGAGTTGGTTCTCTTCCGTCCCTGACGCCCCGAAGTCGAGCTCATTCCCGGCCCCTATATCGAAATACAACCAGCCGGATTTGTTGCTGGCCTTTGAAGACACGGCTTGGGAGCCTTGGAGGTAAATGTCCGTCTCATCTTGGGGAGCAGAGATAAGGCCACTGCTTCCCCACGTCTCCGTACCAGTGTCGGCAATGGCCACGGAACCGTATCCATCTATGCTTATGGTTAATGCCATTTTTCTACCTCTCTACGACGACGTGACCGACGTCAAATTCGCTCCAGTGTATGCATACGCCTTTGTGACGGTCGCCCCATCGCTGATCCTTGTCAAAACAGTCTGACTCAACTTCCCAGCCGCATAGGAAAACGTCTTCGAGAACAGTTGCAGCGTCTTTGCGGAACTGGAATAGATGTTCAACGATGTCAAGTTTGCGCCAGCGTACGTGTACTCCTTGTACCAGTACAAATAGGCGTTCTTGAACTCCAACTCCATCTCCAAGTTCGGAGTGATGCTGTTGGAACTGAACCCGCTGAACCCTGAAACCCCTGAGAAGCCTGAAAATCCAGAGTATGTCCCAGAGAACCCAGACTGACCAGAGTAGCCGGAAGAGCCCGCTTGCCCAGAAGTACCAGAAAAGCCAATTCCAGAGGCTCCTGAAAATCCAGAGTCACCAGATGTACCAGACGTTCCAGACGTGCCTGAGGCACCACTCTGACCAGAACCCCCAGTCCCAGAGAAGCCAGAGTCACCAGAAGTTCCAGACGTTCCAGACGTACCTGAAATTCCAGACGTGCCTGAGGCCCCGCTCGCCCCGCTTCCGCCTGCACCAGACTGGCCACTGAACCCGCTTGGACCGACATTGCCGCTGTAGCCACTGTAGCCACTGAACCCGCTGAATCCAGATTTCCCTGACGTCCCCGACTGGCCAGTGAAACCACTCGTGCCCGATGTCCCGCTGGTCCCACTGATGCCACTGATCCCGCTGTATCCAGACGTACCACCCCCGCCGCCGCCGATGCCGCTGAACCCGGAGATCGTTCCCGACCCAGTGATGTTGTAAATGTCGCCGGTCGTCAGGTCAATGCGGGTGTTCCCGAGGACTAGAAATCCACTGAAACCCGAACTCTCGTCGACTGGTAGTTTCTGTCTCGTGTACTGGTTGCAGCCCATCTTCTACCCTAGCTGCTGAATACCTTGCCCGTGTAGCTCACCCTTACCAACTGGAGGAACACCGTGGCGTCCAAAGTGTCAGCGGCGTCAAGGGCCGTCCGTCTGACGGCCACCATGAGCAACCTCGCGGCAGCCAAGTCTGCTGGAGGGACAATCAAGTTCGTTCCCGTCGTGTTCAACTTGTCGGCCACCGTGGCGGCCTGGACGTATGCCACGCTGTTCACTGGATCAGTCATGTCCCCTCCGGGGGGGACCACCTTGTACTCCATGAGCCATCGCACGTTGGCTGGAGCCCCGCTGGGGAACGACCAGAAGGCCTCCACGTATATGGGCGTACCAGCGACGTAGTCCTCCGGGATGGACAACGACCACTTGCTCCTGTGGTTGCACCCCTCCTCAAAGACCAGGCTGGGAACACCATTGACGTCCCTGATGATGGCCGTGTCGGCCCCGCCATGGATGTCCAGAAGGACGTAGCGCGTCCCCGGCGTACCGATGCCGCCCGTTACCTCAGCATGAATCACGATCTGCTCGTCACGATCATCAAAGGCTACGATCTCAATCAACCCAGAGTCCACGGCACCCTTGATGTTGGGGAAGCGGTAGTACTCGTCGGGGACGGATATGATGTCCCCAGTCTTCATCGTCCGTCTGAACTGGGCCGCCGCCCCCAGCCACTCAAACTCAGTGGATCCCAGAACTTCTGGTGCGCTTATGTCCAGGAACCCTGGGAAATCCAAAGCTCGGAGGATCATGGGATCAACCCTCCAGCATGAGATCTTCGGTCACATTACGCTTATTAGGAAGATATAGGGCTGGGCTCGTCTCAGGGCCTATAGGCTCGACCTTATTGTTTGGGTCGAGATAGGTCGCCATTCGGTTTATTTTTGGTTCCACCTCGCCCTCGATTGAGGAGAGCCTCTTCCTCATCAGCCTGGGGATGGCGTTCTGTAACAAGTCATCGTCGATGACGTCTTGCCTCATCTCGCGCATCGCCCGGGCGACCCTGTCATAGCACTTTCTGGCCCCCTTACGGCTCTTTTCGCGAAAATAGTAGTCGGCGCGATAGGCGTAGCGCCCCAAGTATGTTTCCATCAAGTACGCAGAGACCGACCAGACCTTCCCTTCCGGCTTCTGCAACACCACCGTACACACGTAGTTCGGATCAGAGGCCCTCTTGGAGACGAACGTTATCGTACTCTCGGAGAAGTCCTCCCCGTCACCAGATATCTCTGCCGTCTTGATGTTGCCTTCAGAGCCCTCAGCCTCCCGCTCTTGGTCGTTGCCGTCCATCAGATGAATGTTGATCTTGTACTTCTCGGCGTATCTCGGGTCGACGAAAAGGTGGATGCCCTCTTGCCCTTTACTCGCCGTCTTGACTTGGCGGAAAGACGAGAATGCCCCATAGGCCTCCAAGGCCTCTTGACGAGCCAATTCCTTGGCTTGTTCCGAGAGATGGGACGAGCTGAGTGCCCGATACCAGCGCATAGGACCTCCTATGTACTGGTTCGGCAAACAGCCTCCTAGTCCTTTGTTTCTGAATATTCCCTTTCGGCCAAAAAGGATATGGCGTCGACCACGGCCTTGGGGTCGCAATGGTACAGACCCGCGCTGTTAACGGCCCCGATCTCCAAGAGCCCATACTCGTCACCAGACTGTGCGATATCTACCACGTAGGCGACGTCTGGCTGCCATGGGTCGCAAGCCAACTCCTCAGCCAGCATCCAAGGGACGTCCTTATGGATGGCCCTTCCCAGTGACTGCTTCCCGTCCTTGCGATACCTGCTCCCCGTGACCACCTTTCCATCGGCTATGACGAACCGCCACTCCCCAGAAATGGCATACGGCTTCGCCACAACGCACAAGCAGTCCCCAGGAACGTCGTAGCAGTCTTGCTCGACCCGTCGAAACTCGTCGAACCCCTTCCTCGACACCACTTTCCCCGTGAACAACTTGAGGTTCTGGTTCGGCTTTATGAAAAGGCATCCCCCCGAGGAGAACTTTTCGTAGAAGAAACCTGTGTCTTCCACCAGCATGGCCCACGTGACGAACGCGTTCTCCCTCACCAACATGTGCTTTCGCCAGTGGCTGTAATACGCTGTGCATGCCAAGTTCTCCAAGTTCATCCACGCGGTGGGCTGCCAGACGTCCTTGAACCAAGGATTCCCGCGAAGCAGCCTCCGGACGAGGTTGATGGAGCCATATGTCACCACGCAGTCGTCGCCCGTGATCTGCTTGCCGTCCTTCGTCCCCGGGACGGGAAGCGACATCTTGGCCCCGAACGGAGCATAGTCGATCCACCAGAAATCCCTTCCTTGATCCACCAGGGCCTCAGCCAGTTGGTCGACAAAGTCCTCAAGGAACACGTCCCGCTCAAGTAGCCAAGAAGCACGCATCATTCGCCCCGAAAAAAAGGCGCGGCCGGAGGAGGGGTTTCCTGGCCGCGCCAGCAGCTAAAAGCCATGCATTAACCACGGCCTAGCCACTATCCGAAAACTTGCTTGATCTTCGTGTCCAGGTAGTCAGCGAAGCCCTTCTTCTTCTCGTCGCCGAACACCATCTTGATGGCCTTCTGAACCTTCGCCGAGTACTTGGCGGGGAACATGGTGACGAAGGCGCGACTTCCCTTGGTGATCCTGGGAAACTGCCGGAAACTCAACTTCGCGCTGGAATACTTGCGCATGTTGCGGTTGCTCGCCTCCGGCGAGGTAGAACCGCAACAGACGGAGAGCATCTCGCGAACGTTGCCAACCCAGACGCCGTTCTGCATTCGCTTCTCGTTCTTGAGAAGCTTCTTAGCGGCTGGCATCCCCTTGGCCGCTTGCTGCTTGATCTTGGCCGTCTTTGCAGCGCAATAGTCGATGAAGCCCTGGTCGCCGCGAAGTTTCTTCTCAAAGTCTTCGCGGTCAACAAAGATGGAGCGGATCAGGGCCGCGCAAGACTTCTCGTCCTTGAGGTTGACTTGCTCAAGCAAGCCGCAAGCGACGTCGAACTTGATCTCTTGGGCGAGGATGCGGTAAAGGTGGGCGTACGCGGAGTCCTTGCGGACGTGGATCGCGAAGTCTCCGATGCGGAAATACGACCCGTCCTTCTTCTGGGCTGGCTTTGGCTTGGCCTTGGCCTTCGGTTTTGGCTTGGTTTTGGCCTTGGGCTTCTTCGCCACCTTCTTCTTTGGCTTGGCCTTGGGCTTCTTCACCTTGGGCTTCTTGGCTTTAGGAGGCGAGGTGGTCTTCGCGTCCTTGTTCTGAACCTTTGCTGTGATGGGCTTCTCTGCCGTCTGCTTCGCCTTCACAGCAGCTTCGACGTCCACCTCAATGACTGGGTCGAGTTTTGATCCAGGTTCTGGCATGGCAATTCCTCCTTTTCTGGAATCCTAACACAAGGAGGAGACACGTCAAGTACAAATGTGCTGGTTAATATCCTATCGGGTTCCCAGTGGCCGAGACAGACACCACCTCGTCGGCTGCGGCAAGCAAGTGCTTGGCTGAGGGGCTTCCCTTGCTGGCCAAAATGGCCCTCGACACCACCTCTTGTAGGATCGCCCCTGATTTGCCATCCAGACGGGCAATGAGATCCTCGCGGGCCTCTTTCGGGATCTTGTTCCACTTGCCTCGTAACATGCGCTGGAACATACGCTTACGCTCGTTCTCTGCTGGGTTTGGGAAGAAGTAGAACGAGTCGAACAAGCCCGGTCTGAACAAGGTCGTGTCGAAGTTTTCTGAGTTGACCGTACTGACCAAGAAAACCCCATCCATAGAGGCCACCTTCTCAAGCAAGTACAACAAATTGAGTATGGCCTCCGACTCATCAGAAGCCAGCAAAAGGGCGTCCAAATCCTCCACAATCACAACGCATGGGGCGTTGTATCCGATGGCTCTGGTCAACATCGTATGAACATCCTCGGAGGTCGTCTGGAGAGCCCATCCATAAATGACGGGAACTGAAACGTTCGTCCCGATGGCTTGGCACGCGATGGTCTTCCCGTTCCCGCGTGGTCCGACAAAGAGCATGCCACGACGATGGCGCAACCCATGCTTGCCGTACGTCTCGTCGGCCTTAAAGAAGTCGGCTATCTCGTTCTCGATCTTTTTCGCCATCCCGCTTGGCAAAGCGATGTCTGCCCACTTCACGTTCTGGAATGACTCGTAGCGATCACCGGCAAAGTTGGCGACTTGGCTCCTCTGCCTGCACAGGTCCTTGCGGACGCCATGATAGTTCGTGAGGGCCAGCGTGGCCTCCTCAGCGTTCTCAGCCAGCATGAACGACATGGCGCTCTGGCTCATCCCGCTTTGGCTGGTGTTGATCATAGTGAGAGTACCGAGGTAGACGGGCTTAGGGGAGAGCGACTTGAACTCGTACAGAACGTCCTTGCAGCCCGCTTGGACGGGCTCGTCGTTCTGGGTGAAGGTCACGCCCTCAATGGGAACGATGTCCTTGTACACTTCCAGTTTCTTCGCCTTGGATGCAGCCGCTATCACGTCCAGGTCTTGGAGCATGGACGTCAGAAAGGAGCAGTAGCCGAACTTTCGCCCCTTCTTCGAGACCTCTGCGCAGACTTTCTCCAGGAACCACAAGAAGAACACGTGGACGCTCTGCTCGGCCGCCTGGTAGTACTCAACCGCCTTTTTCTCGTCCATGTCACTCCCCTAACAAAAGGTACCTTTCGGCACACGCATCGACGACTTCCTCGTCGGTGAGCGCCTCGTTAATCAACATACGGCATTCTTCCATCAATATGATCCCTAACCCGCCAAATGACGCGAAACTCCACTGGGCCTCCGTCATGGAATCCTCGTCCGCGAGGATGTTGATCCCGACGTTGTCCCCCTTGAAGAAGTCGGTCTTGACGTCCCTTGGGTAGGCAGCCAAAAGCAACGACCTCAAGTTGAAAACGTGGAGCGGGAAGTTCTCCAGATAGAGCCCCTTGATGCGCGGAGGGTCCATCGGCGTGGCCGTGGAGGAAAGAGCCATCATCTTGCAGATATCCGCAGACTTGGGAGGCAACGAGAGGTCGCCGTCATACACATAGTCAAACTCTTCTCCTATAACGGGATCTGAGAGCAACTCGTCCGAAGAATTGATCACGCTGCCCTCTACGCCATTGCGTCCACCGAGCCAGTGACACGCGATGCGCTTGTAGCGTTCCAGCCACTCAGAGTGGGCTTGGTCAAGGTTCATTTCTTCTTCTTGCGTCCAACCTTTGGCTTGACGACGGAGTCGATCAGCCCGAACCTTATCGCCTCGCCCGGGCTCATGAAGTTGTCCCGCTCGCAGTCCTTCTCGACTTGCTTCAGCGTCCTGCCCGTGTGGAGGGACAACTTCTCGTAGATCAGACGCTTGAGACGGTTCATTTCCTTGGCGTGGATCTGGACGTCCGTGTTGTCTCCCAAAATGCCCCCGAACGGCTGATGAACCATGATCCTGGCACTCGGCAAGGAACACCTCTTCCCAGCGGTCCCAGCAGCCAGCAAAAGGGCGGCCCCAGAGCACGCCTCCCCGAGGCAGTAGGTCGCCACGGGGCAGTCCACCAACTGCATCGTGTCGTAGATCGCCATGGAGTGCGTCACGCTCCCGCCCTCAGACATGATGAACATCTTTATGTCGTCAGTCTTGCTCTGACAGTTCAAGTAGAGCAACTGGGAGATCACGACCATGGCCGAGTCCTCGTCGATCGCCCCCTTCAGGAAGACGATACGATCCCGGAGGAGCCTCGTGATCACGTCATACATGCGATCCCCGCGAGGCGTGGACTCAATGATCAAGGGTAGCGCTTCGCCCATCGGCATTGGCGTCTCCTAGTCTGTTTCCGTGGCGTACCACAAGCACTCGATGAGGTTGCACCTCAGCGCTGAGGTCTTCATTCGCCTCTTCCATTTCGAGAAGTCTGGATGGTCTGACGCCAAAGACAAGGCCAGGTCGGAAACGTGCTCGACGGTGTCCTGGAGGACGCACGATCCACCGTTTTTCTTCTTGAGCATAAAAGACAGCCAGTTCAACACGCCCTCAAAGTGTCTGGGAAGGAGGTAGTCGCCCTCCCAGTTGTCTGCGGCCATGACAGCCGTGCTGAACGAGGACACCACCATGGAAACGTGCATGGGGGTAGGCTTGCCCCATCGGTCCTGCTTCTTGAAGTCCTCTATCAAGGCTTGGTTCGGTTCTTCCCTCGACACCTTGTGCGAAAAAGCCACATATTCTGCCATCGCGTCATGGGCTGCCTTCTCCACGGTGAATTCCTTTCCTTCTATTCCCTCCGCTGATACTTATTCTACTCAAATCCTTCAATGGTCGGGACCTGATCGGCCTCCTTTCCGTAATTTCTTACGTAGTCAGCAATTCTGCCCGCTGGCAAGGTCTTCTTGGAAGATGGTCGCTCCCCTCTGGAGAGGGCTCTCAAATGATTCGCTATGGCCTGGGCCACATTGACGGTGACGGCGTTCCCGACGAGCGTCCAGGCCTCCGTCTCGCTCTTCGGCCAGCACCAACCGTCAGGGAACCCCTGACACTTCGCCCCCTCGCTCAGCGTGGGATGACGTATGAAGTCGACGTCCCCTGCATGGTCGCAAACCCCGATTTTCTTTCGCGTGGCCCCTCCGCCAAACCCGCACGTGATCGTGGGCATGATGTCGTCAGGCATGAGGATTGAGATGTATCTGCCCGTCCGCTGGAACGCCTTCAAGGCCGTCTTGTACGTTTTGCCCTTCCACGCCTTAGTCGTGACCCCTTGCTCCATCACCGTACTGAACGTCGGGCGCTCCCTACTTGGGTATCCTTGGGCGTCTGAGCCGTCATCGGGGATCAGTCCAGTGTATCCAGTGTCCTTCCGGGATCCGACGACGAAGAGCCTCTCGCGCAACTGGGGGACTCCAAAGTCTGCCGAGCACAAGATGTTCCACTCGACGTGGTACCCAGCGTTGACGAACGACTGGATGACGTAGTCTTTCGTTGCCTTGCCCGTCGAGTCCGACGTGTGCGAGAGAAGCCCTATGACGTTCTCCAGGACGAAGAATGTTGGCTGGAACTTGCGGACGTACTCAAGAGAGCACAAAAAGAGGTAGTCACGCTTGTCCTTGACTCCCAGCTTGGCCTTCTCCTTGGTCTGCTCGTAGGCGCTCTTGGAGAAGGTTTGGCATGGAGGAGACGTCCATAGTACGTCCGCAGCAACGCCGCCCTCGTGCTCGGTGATGTCGGCGAGGACGGCCTGGTGGCCCAAGTTCTTCTTCCTGTACTCGACCGCCGTGGCGTAGTTGTCTATGGCGAACACGCACTCCAAACCCGCGTACTCAAGGCCCAGGCAAGCCCCGCCCACGCCGCAGAAATGAGTGGCATAAGTCTCAATCAAGGTGCCGTCCTCCTTCCCGCCGAACCAATCCAATGAAAGGAGAGTGATATGGACTGGGTTGATAACTTGATATCACAGATGTCGTCTGGGAAGATCTTCGCCAAAATCGACGGGCAAGAAGTGGCCGTCGTCGTGACGAGCGAGGCAAAGGACTTCTTCGTCAAGAACAAAGACTTGTTGCGCCGCGTCGGCAAGAGCACGTTCAAGTCCTTCTTGGCTCTCATCAACGAGAAGAAGGAGGAGCAGGCCTTCATGCTCTTGCTGGCCAAGATGGACGCCGAGGACATCATCGCTCGGCTGAACCAGAACGCTGGCAACCTGGCAATCGACACTGACCAGAGGGAGAAGTTCATCGAGGCCCTCAAAGCGTTTGCGTGGGACGTCGGCAAAAAGGTCTTTCTGAAGGTTCTCCTCGCCCTACTCGTTGTCTAGGTCGACGACTTTGGCCAACGCCATGCCCCTCGTCGCGTCGGCCTTCTCGCGGCTACGGAGCGCAGCGTCCACTTCGTAGACGACACGGGAACACGCCCTGATAAACTCTTGCTCTTGCTCCCTCGTCGTCTTTCCAGTATCCATAAGCTGGACGAACTTGGCCGTCAAAGCATTGCCCTCCCGGGAGACCTTTTTCGCCTCCTCCTTGCAGGAACAGAGCATCAGCATGATGACGACGACGGGGACGGCCACGAACTTCCTCATGACTTCTTCTCCTCTGGCTTCTTCAGTGGCTCGTCGTGCTCGACCACTATCGTGAGGATTATCTCCCCGCGCATGTTCGACACAGAATCGAGCCACTTGACCTCTCCAAACAAACTCAACTTCTTCTCCAAATCAGCCCTGAAGTCCTTGTACAAGCCGTGGAAGACCGACTGTTTGCGCTTGACGTCCACGAACTTGGGCTCTTCCTCGACTGGAGGCTTGGGCTTCAAGACGCTCGGATCCGGTATATCAGACCATCCGATGGGCTTTATCGGGGGTCTCTTTTCTTGCACGTCCAAAATCTCGTCATCATCGTCTGCGGAAACAACCAAGTCCTCTTTAGGTCTGGCTGGTTTGGGAGCCCTCTTCCAGTGGGCCAATTCCATCTTTTCGCCAGGCTTCCCTATGTAGCATTCCACGATACTCATGCGAGCCAAAGCCTCCAGGGCCTCCTCCTTTGAGGACGCGTCCAGAGACCCAGCCTCTCCGTCGAGGGTCTTATACTTGAACGTCATTTCTTAGGTTTCCCCTTTCTTTTCTTATTGCTCGCGGGAGCCTCCACTGGCTCCTCCTTGACCTCATTCACCTCGAACTCCGAGGTCTTATATCCCCATTGCTTCAATTGAACCAACGCCCACTCCGTGGCACGCGCATGATCGGCGGCGAAGATCCTTTTTGTGACCTTCAACTCCTTGAAGAAAACATCAAAGGCAAGCATGCTACCTCCCTTTGCTAGGGACGCTGATCTTCCCCGCGCAGACCTCAAACAACCCCTTGTTGAAGACCTCCCCCTCGTAGCGCCTCATCTTGACGCCAGCCTCTTGCAGTATCTCAACCCCCACGATCAACAGCGTCTTCCAGTCCTCTCTTCCAAAATAGTGCTCACCCAGCTTACGATCCAACTGCCCGAGAGCGTAGTCCAGCGAGTAGAAGTGAACCACTTCTGCGATGTCGTTCTGGACGATGCCTTGTGCGCAGTAGCAGCAAGGAACCCACGGGGTATATAGGGTACAGCCCTCCAGCGACGACCTTATCCTGGAGTTGTCAATCGTGTTTCGTTCCGAGTGAACCGTATAGAGGTACTTGAGCGGATGCTTGTGTCTATCTGGATTGTCGTCGTCAACCCCTCTCGGGAAGCCGTTATATCCCACGGACACGATGCGGTGGTCTGGACTCGTTATGACCGCGCCGACACGCGTGAACTTGTCCTTCGACTTCATCCCGACGAAGAATGCCATGGACATGAAGAACTGGTCCCACGACTCAAATGACACGTCGTCCAGAGTGTATTTGGGGTCACCCAAACGCAAGCCCT
>Ga0180437_10010998_pt1 | contig 10934 bp, 10 predicted proteins | sample SS_ome_4_FD_132410 | JGI IMG/M metagenome (GOLD analysis project Ga0180437, IMG submission 132410) | Hypersaline lake sediment archaeal communities from the Salton Sea, California, USA - SS_3_D_1 metaG | ecosystem: Environmental > Aquatic > Non-marine Saline and Alkaline > Hypersaline >... | reverse complement strand
TCTAGTTGGAATAGTTGTGTTTCTTTCTATGATTTTTGTCATTACACCACCGGATGTTTCTACACCAAGTGATAAAGGTGTAACATCAAGAAGTAGTAAATCACTTACTTTTGAATCTTTACAACCAGATAAAATTGCTGCTTGAACTGCTGCACCATATGCTACTGCTTCATCTGGATTTACACTTTTATTAAGTGATTTACCATTAAAATAATCAGATAAATAATTTTGTACTTTTGGAATTCTTGTAGAACCACCAACTAGTACAATTTCATCTATTTTACTTTTAGAAATACCTGCATCTTTTAAAACTTTATCTAATGGTTCAAATAATCTTCTAAATAAATCACTACAAAGTTCTTCAAATCTTGCTCTAGTAATAGTAGCAGTAAAATCAATACCTTCATGTAATGAATCTATTTCAATTGTTGCTTGTGTACTACTAGAAAGATTCTTTTTAACATTTTCACATGACGTTTTTAAACGACGTATGGCTCTTTTGTTATTTGTAATGTCTTGTTTATGTTTTCTTTTAAATTCTTGCATAAAATGTTGTACTAAACGATTATCAAAATCTTCTCCACCTAAATGACAATCTCCTGCTGTTGCTTTTACTTCAAATATACCTTCGTCAATTGATAAAACTGTAATATCTAGGGTACCCAAATGTTAACGTGTAGTTTACTACTCTACACTTCTGTATATTTCTATACAGTTCAGACTATATCTTATTAATTGTGAATATTAATTAACTAAATAACTAAATAACTAAATTACTGTATTCTTCAAAAATTTTTTTTGTTAAATTTACATAATTTTTTGGAAATATCATTATAAATTTGTCATAATTATCATTAGATTTTATATACTCATGTACTCCATTTTCTTTTGATTGCCATTTACCTGTATTTAAATTATCTAAATGCCAACAATGATTATCTTTAATTTCAATTAAATATTTAAGTTTTGGAATCGCAAAATCAATCTTATATGTTCTTTGTTTATTGTTCCAGTAATATTCAATTTTAGGTCCATTTATTATATATATTTTATGTTCATTACAAAATCTTATAAATTTTAATTCAAACTTCGACTGATATAATATTTTTTCATTACTAAAATTACAATAAGAACGAATTTTAAATATATTATTTGTTAAGTTACAATCTATACAAAGTGTTTTTATTTTATTTTTATGTGAGTGTAAATCTTTACTTTTAAATAAAGAATCACAATTATCACATTTTATTATTAAACCATGTATTTTTTCTAATGAATTACGTGAAATAGAATATAAATATGGACAAAAACGTGTTTGATTCGATATACTTACAATAGGGTAATATACCAAATCATTATTTTGAAATAAGTTATATTTACCATTTTGAATAGATACTATTTTAGGTCGAATATAATTAAATTCTTCAATAGTCATATTACGCTTAAAATAATTATCTTTAAAATCATCATCATAATTATTAAAAATTTTTTGATCCATTTTTAATTTATCTAAAAGTGTTAAATTTATTTTATCTTCACGTATTTTTTGAATTATTTTACCATGATTTTTAAATGTATTTTTCATGTATTCTGATTGATTTTGCTTTTTAAATTCATACAATTCTTTACAAGTATTGCACCTAATCATATTTTTATTTATTTTTCTTAAAGTATTATTTAGTGCAACTTCTCTAATGGAATCACACATAATACATTTGTATTTAATTTGGTAATCATTGTTTTTTTTTATAATATTTTCTTCATAAATAAATCTATATACAGGCACTTTGGTACTTGAGTACATATGAGCAATTTTATCTATATATAATTTTGTCAAATCTAATGTTTCATCTGTTTTTTTATTTTTTACTTCTATTACATTATTTAGTAAAATATTTATATGATATTCCTCCATTGTATTTATTTTATTTTATTACTTTTTAAGTAAATACTCAGTTAATTAATCAGTTATTTTTTCACAATTAACCCCCGCGCAATTAGTCGTTGAACCTTGAAGTTTGTAATTTACAAACAACCTTGGCTGCTGATTGTCTAATACAATGAATTTATTAAAACCTTCGTTAAAATATTAACTGTGGTATTCATTGCTTAAAGAGTTTCCAGCAATTCACGGAGTTTTTTATCCTGGAGGCAGTACATATTAATATACAGAAATTGATTTACCACCAGCGTCAAAAATTAAAATATTCTTTTCAGAATCAGCACTTTTATCTAATCCATATGCAATTGCTGCTGCGGTTGGTTCATTTATAATTCGCAGTACATTTAAACCAGCAATCGCACCAGCATCTTTTGTGCTCTGACGTTGTGCATCATTAAAATATGCTGGAACAGTAATAACAGCAGAATCTACTTTTTTACCTAGGTATTCTTCCGCAGTTTCTTTCATTTTTGTAAGAACCATAGCAGAAATTTCTTCTGGTTTAAACTCTTTTTCTTCACCTTTATAATTAGCAGTGATAATAGGGCGATCTTGCGAATCTGCTTTTACATTAAAAGGAAAATGTTTAATATCAGATAGTGTTGTTGACTCTGAATATTTACGTCCAATTAAACGCTTTGCATCAAATATTGTATTTGTTGGATTACTACCTGCTTGATTTTTTGCAGATTGACCTATTAAACGTTCATTATCTGTAAATGCTACATAACTTGGTGTGGTACGAGCACCTTGATCATTTGCGATAATTTCTACTTGATTATCTTTCCATATACCGACACAAGAATAAGTAGTACCTAAATCAATTCCTATAGCAACACTTTCTTTATCCATATTGTTTTGTAATAAAATATTTTTTTAAGTAATTAAACTATTTAAAATTACTCTCAATAAATATTTATAATGAAAAAAATTGCAATATGGATGGGATATTGTGAAGGTTTTAATGGATTAAATTATAAGTCAAAAAAACTATATGGTAGTGAATTATCTTGTTTAAAACTTTGTGAAATTTTAAGTAATACTTATGATATTACAATTTATTCTTCTATTCCTGAAGAAGATGAAATTAAACATAATAATATTAAATATAAACAACTATTAAAAATTAAGAATGAAATATCTAACTATAATATAGTAATTATTTATAGATATATTAACTTCTTTTTATATTGTTCATGTCCTAAAAGAGTAAAAGTTATATTATGGTTATCTGATTTAGCAATTAATTATTATTATAATGGTACACAATTACATGATTATGCAAAACATTTATTAAACAATGTTAAACATAAAATTAATAATATAATTTGTTTATCAAAATTCCATAAATTAAATATTCAAAATATATATGATAATTGTTTAAAAGATAAAGATGTTAATTTTATTTATTATCCAATTGAATATAAAAAAAATGATAATGAGGAAGAACTTAAAATCATCAAAAATAGATTTATTTACATGTCTTCGTTAGATAGAGGATTTACAGTTCTATTAGACTATTTAATAGAATTGCAAAAATTTGTTTCAGATATTTCACTTGTTTTCTTCAGAAATGAAAAATTAACTGATGAATTAAAAATTAAACTTGGAAACATTAAAAATGTAATATCATTTGGAACAGTAGATAATTTTAAAGTAGTTGAAGAATGTAAAAAAGCAGAATACTTTTTATACCCAACAACATTTTTAGAAACTTTTTGCTGCTGTGCTGCAGAAGCACAACTATATAAAACAGTTTGTATCTATAATAGAGTTGGAAGTTTAAATGATATTATTGATGATAGAGGACTTGTACTATCAAATAACTTTCAAGAAAATATAAATAGTATACTTAATTTAATGTCAAATTATAAACTTAAACAAAAATATATTGAAAAAGGTTATAATTGGGCGATAAATTTAGCAGAATCAGATTTTGTTAAAAATGAATGGATAAAAGTTTTAGAAGAATAATACTTATTGTGTTACTGATGCTGTTCGTTCTGCATCTAAAAATCCCACATTATTTCCACTTCTATATCTTTTGGCAGCACGTGCCGCAGAACGATACGCAGATTCTACGTTTTCAGAATTTTCACTATAGTTCATTGCTTGTGCAGCATCTAAACCAAATTTACTTGCTTCTAAAATTGCATCCTGATTTGCACCTAAGTAGAGAATTTCAATTGAATACTTTTTTGCTTGTTCGATTAAATTTTTAATATTTTCATTAGTAAATTTTTTACTGCAATTTTCGAAACCATCTGTTGCAACATAAATAATACATGAATCATATGAACTTGGGTCACACATTTTTTTATTAATAAAAAAACTAATAGTAGATCCCATTGCATCTAACAGTGCTGTTTGTCCTCTTGGCATTAAATCTTTAACATTTAAAGGTCTTACATTTTCAATATCTAAACTTCTAATTTTAATATATTCTTGATGATCAAAAAACTTAACTGAAAACTTAATAATTTCATTACTTTTATTACTTTTAAGTTCTTCAATTGTTGAATTAATTCCACCAATTGTATCTGCTTCTTTTCCAGACATAGAACCTGAACGATCAATAATTGCTACTACCTCTTGAATCATTGTTAATATCTGTAATACTTATAAGTTACTTTTAAACTTTAAGTAATTACTAAAATTACAAAGTATATAATAATTAAGGATTTAAAGTTTGAATAGATATAAAATGTAGTGTACATATTAAGTGATTCATGGATGAATTTATTCACAAATTACGTCAACATCAAATAGAATCTTTGCAAAAAACACTTGATAATAATTTTGAATCCGGTGTTCATTTTCATGCTACTGGAACTGGAAAATCATTAATTGCATTAAATATATTAATTGAGTATAATAAAAAATATCCTAATAGAAATATAATTTGGTTATGTGAACAAAAAAGTATTTTATATGATTTATTTAATAATGATCAAGTAAATAATTTTATTATAAATAATATTTCTAAATCTACAAAAATTATAAATATAGTAAATAAGCAAAATTCAAATTTTATTCAAGAAATAAATAATTTAGATAAAATAATTAATTATTTTTTAATTGTGAATAGGGCATATTTAACATATTCAAATAGATTTATAGATTTAAAAAATATTCCTGGATTAGTTATTCATGATGAATGTCATTCAATAAATAACAAAAGTACACAAAATCTTTTAGAATATTTTAATCAATTTGGTACAAGTATAATAGGATTTTCTGCTACTCCAGAATTTATTGGACCTTATAAAAATATTATTTCAGAATATTCAATATATTCTGCTTTTTGCAATTCTATTATATTAAGTCCAAAAATATTATGGTTTGATAATAGTAAAAATATTATACAAAATATTTCTTATTTAGTTAATACTCAGTTACATTATAAAAAAATTATTGTGTGGTGTGGATTGATAGATTATTCAAATGAATTATTACAAACATGGAAAGAATATTTTAGTGATTATTTATTTGCAATAGATACCTCAAAAGTAACACAAAATTTAAAAGAGTTTTATGAAATAGAGTCAAATGCTATATTATTTTGTGCTGCAAAACATCGTGAAGGATCTGACATAAAAAATTTAGATTGTTGTATATTCATGGACCTAGTTTCAGAAAGAACTTCAAAAACATTTATACAATGTATTGGACGCGTTTTACGCAAAGACCATTCTGGTAATAAAAAAAATGGATTAATTATAGATTATAAGGCAAGAAGTGCTGGTGAAGTATTATCACGTTTAAATAAATATATTCATACTGATACTTTTCCTTGGGATTATAAAAAGTTAGTAATTGATATTGATAAAACAAATAGTAATTATTATGAACTTGAATTAATTAAAACTGAAGTTAATACATCATTAATTGAACTAAACACAACTAGAGATACTATTATTAAATTATTTAAACGACAAGTTATCAATGAAAAAGTGTATAATGAACGTTTAAGTTATGAATTAGATTTAATTGAAAGCAAAGACCTGTTTAGTTATCTTTTACAGGCAATAAAAATATTAGAATTAACATATGATATTCCTCATGTAACAAGAGGTTCTTGTGGTTCATCATTAGTTTGTTATTTACTGGGTATTTCAAATGTTGATCCTGTTAAGTATAATGTTAAATTTTCACGATTTTTAAATGAGTACAGAAATAATTTACCTGATATAGATTTTGATTTTCCACATTATAAACGTGATGAAGTTTTTATAAGAATATCAAAAAAATGGCCAAATCAAATTGCAAGAATAAGTAATCATATTCATTTTCATAAAAAATCTGCTGAACGTGAAGCATTACGTAAACTAGGTTATCATTCATTTATTGATAAATATTCTGTTCAAAAAACAATATCCAAATTAAATGTGTATGAAAAAATGAAATTTGATAAAATCGTAAATGAACTTGAAGGAACATTTAGAACATATTCTTTACATTGTGGAGGAATAGTTTTTTATCCTGATGGTGTTCCATCTGAATTGAAAATTAATAATGGTCTTATAGATCAAGTAAATCTAGATAAAAGAGATGTATCAAAAGATCGCAACTTTAAAATAGATATCTTATCATCAAAAGGCATATCACAATTACACATGTACTACTCTAGTATTTCAAAGGAATTATCTTTTTCTGATACTATGACAAATAGTAAAGTTTTTGATATTTTTAAAAGAGGAGATAACATAGGAATTACACTTGCAGAAAGTCCATTAATTCGTAAAACATTTTTAATGTTTAAACCTGAGACTATAGAAGATTTAGCAATTTGTTTATCTGTAATTAGACCAATAGCACGTGAGTCAAGAAAAGAAGGTAAAGTTCAAGGTTTAATTTATGATGATGATGCTATAGATTTAATTAAAGATTATTTTCAAGTTTCAGAAGATTATGCTGATAAACTTAGACGTGAATTTTCTAAAAACAATTTTGATTCTTTAAAAAAATTAAATGAAGAAAATCAAGAAAATAAAAAACAAAGAATTAATTACAGTTATGATAAATTACCAGATTCGTTAAAAGAATTGGGTATGTATTCATTTTGTAAAGCACATGCAATGTCATATGCTCAATTAATTTATAAATTAGCAGAATTTAAATTGGAAAATCCAACTGAATTTTGGAAATCTGCGTTAATAAATTGTACTAGTTCATATAAAAAATGGGTTCATCCATATGAAGCGTCAAAAGTATCCGCATATTACTCAGATACTAAAGAAAAATCTATATATTGTAAAGAAAGATGTACAATAGATGATGGACCAATTGAACAATTAAAAAAATCTGGATTATGGTCTTTCAAAGATTATCCTTTTATACCAAATTGTTATCTTGTAAAAAGATTAGTTAATGATAATGAACTTTATTATTTTTCTGGATTAATTGCACATATTAGAGTATTATCAATAACTGCAAAAAAGAAATCATTAGTGTGCTTAATTTGTAGTGGAAAAGAATACTTTGAAGTTAATACGATTGGTAATTTCTACTTTAGTCCTAAAAGTTATATGTTAAGTGGTGTTGCAAAATTAGATTGTGAAGTTACAAAAAGTTATACAGCAAAAAGTTTTAAGTATATAGTTAACTAACAAATATCTGAAGTTTTTGCATCAGGACCTAAATACTTTCTATCAATATATCTCATGTCTTTTGTGATAATCTTACATTCTTTTGGATTTTTATAACGTCTATAAATTCTCAAAATATTAAATCTTGCCTTTTTATCTTTTGCTGCTTTAATTTGTGCTGATTTAGTTTTTTTAGATTTTATACCTTCATTAATTGCACGACGTCTTTTTAAATCTGAATCATGTATATGATATTTGTACTTTTTATTGCGGTCCTTACTAGATAAGTCTCTTAATTGTGGTAACTTTGTAACTTTTCTTTTTGGACTCTTTCTTTTTGGACTTGTTTTTGTTTTTGGACTCTTTTTTGGACTTGTTTTTCTTTTGTTATGTTTATTTTCAACCATAATTTAATAATTAAAAATAAAATAAAATTCATTATTAATTTGATGTTATTAATTTATTATATTTTACACTATTCTGCTCTTTTCAATGGATTATCTAGACGTAATGTTATAAATTTAGGATTATCGAATATAATGATGAGTAAAAGTTTTGAGAATAATTACAAAAGTAACGAAAGTAACGAAAGTAACGAAAATGAAAATATAAATTATAAAGGTAAATATGATTTAAATTTCAATTACAAATACAAAATACCAGAATTGGATTCTGATTCAGAAACAAAAACAGTTATTCATACTGAAGATAATAATTTATATTTTCAAGGAGAAATAACACCTGAAAGTTGTTTTTACTTACAACAAAATTTAATTAAATTGCAAAAAATAAATGAAAATAAATTTATTAATTTTTATATTCAATCAGTTGGTGGATCATTATTACCTACATTTGGAGTAATTGATACAATGAAATTATCAAGAATTCCAATTAATACTTTTGTAAATGGGTATGTTGCAAGTGCTGGATCATTATTAAGTGTTTCTGGACATAAAAGATTTATTACAAAAAATTCTATGATGTTAGTTCACTCTTTACGAACTACAATTGGTGAAGTAAATTTTCAACAATTAGAAGATCATTATTATAATTCGGCAAGTATGATGAACATAGTTAAAAATATTTATAAAGAAAAATCTAATATAGATGATCAACATTTAAATTTTTTATTGAGTCACGATTATTGGTTGAATTCAACTGAATGTTTAAAATACCAATTTGTAGATTATATTGTTTAATAGTTACTTAAAAGTACTTAAAGAAATGTTATATAGTATTATTAAGAAGCAACAAAGTCTTCTTTGCTAGGTTGCCCGAGTTGGTCTAAGGGGTACGACTTAAGATCGTATGGCGAAAGCCTCGTGGGTTCGAACCCCACACCTAGCAAAGAATACTTTATGATGATAAGGAACACATGCCCGAGCGGTTAAGGGGATGGACTTGAAATCCATTGGGCATTGCCCGCGCAGGTTCGAATCCTGCTGTGTTCGTTATCATTATAATTATTCTAGATTTATAATCATAAAGAACACATGCCCGAGTGGTTAAGGGGATGGACTGCTAATCCATTGGGCATTGCCCTCGCAGGTTCGAATCCTGCTGTGTTCGTTATGATTATAAACAATAATTTTAATATTTTTTTTTTTATTTATAATATATATATATATAAAATGTTTTTTGATTCGCTTGGACATGGATTTAAAGATTTTATTATTGCACTTTTCATTATATTTACTGTAGTATTAAGTATTTATATAATGATATTAAATACTAGTCTACACTGGTGGAATGATAATTGTAGAGACCCAACATTAGACAAAGACCAGAAAAAAGAACATGGACCTAATGATACTTTTGTTATTATTGCAAGTGTATTTGTAGGTATTGTTGGATTAACTATATTATATTCTATTTATGAATTTTGGACTAAAGGTAGAATTGTTGGTTTAAATAGTTACGGAAGAAGATTACGTTAGTCGAAACTATATTTCCATATAGTCACATGATTTGGAATATAGTCAGTTCTTTTAAAAGAATATTTTTCAATTGTTTTTTCAATTGTTTTTTGATAATCTAGTAAGTATGGTTCTCCATCGCGCATTAATTTACTACTTTTATACTCAGGACTTAGATCAACTATAATTACTTCTTTTGATGCTAAACGTAGTGAATTATTTATAATTTTTTCATGTGCATACTCAGGCATTTCATGAAATGCAAACATACAAGTTACAATATCAATGTTCATGAAAAAATCTAAATGATTTGATTTCCAAAAATTTTCTGCATTTTCTACTAAAAACTTTTTATTTGGAAATTGCCGTTTTGCTTTATTTATCATTTGTGGCGATGTATCAATACCATATTGTGCAGTGCTAATACCAACACCACAACATAAATCTAAAATTTTATTAGTAGGTTCACCGTTTGGTTTTTTATTTTCTAATTTATCTATGATTTCTTGTCGAATATTACGCCCATTATATGCTCTAATATCAATTATTTTAGTAAATATAGGCGCAAACTCAGCATGAATTGCACCAGAAAAACCCGTGTTACCTAAATTGTGAATGTTTGGATTAAAAGGATAATAATACATCTATTTATTATTTTAAGTTTAAATTATCTTTAAATAAAAACAAATAATAAAATTATAAAATTATAAAAATATTATTATTAATGAAATCTCCATTAAAATTACTTTTGCTATTATTAGCAAATTTACAATTAAGTTATAGTTTCGGTATAGAATTTCTAAGTATAATAAATTTACCAAAAATACACCCTGAATGCGCAGTTAGTTTAGTTAAAGCATCAAGTGCAATATTACCACAATTTGATTCTATTGGGCATCATGTATTACATGCTAACCAAGTTCTTATTAATAAATTACTTGAAAGTAATTTTGATCCAGTATTAAAAAAAAAATTAATACTGCAAGTTATTGATTTAACTAGACAAGGTGATGAAATGGGTGGAAAAATATTACAGGACTACTATAATTTTATTGATTATCTACTATAATTTAAATAAAGTACAATTTAAATAATGTACAATATTAATAATGAAAATACCATTAAAATCAAAAATATTTCCTATTTTGTCTGGTATAGAAATAGGTGTACCAATTAATATAATTAGTAAAGTATCAATTGATGTAAATTTTGCTCATAGTCCTTTAACTAAAGAATCAATACTTTTAAATTGTTTACTTGGTTTTAGCACTTATAAACAAGATAGATATTTAGATTCATTGGAATACATTAATAATGTTAACAATACAATTTTAAATAAAAAACATGATTATTACATATCAATTATAAATAATGAAAAAGATGTACAATTTACACTATTTTGTAGTTATATTGCTATTTGTATATTTGCTGTATATTATCATATAGGTTTAATTTTGCCTTTATTTACTAGTACTTTTACTTATAAAT
>Ga0180437_10010997_pt1 | contig 10934 bp, 8 predicted proteins | sample SS_ome_4_FD_132410 | JGI IMG/M metagenome (GOLD analysis project Ga0180437, IMG submission 132410) | Hypersaline lake sediment archaeal communities from the Salton Sea, California, USA - SS_3_D_1 metaG | ecosystem: Environmental > Aquatic > Non-marine Saline and Alkaline > Hypersaline > Sediment... | reverse complement strand
TTCGCGGGCAAGCCCGCGCATCCACCAGCCCTGAACGCCGCGGCTTGCTGCGGTGTTTCGCGGGCAAGCCCGCGCATCCACCAGCCCTGAACGCCGCGGCTTGCTGCGGTGTTTCGCGGGCAAGCCCGCGCATCCACCAGCCCTGAACGCCGCGGCTTGCCGCGGTTCTCCGCGGGCAAGCCCGCGCGTCCACTAGCCCTGGATGCTGCAGCTTGCCGCGGTTCTCCGCGGGCAAGCCCGCGCGTCCACAGGACCTGGATGCCGCAGCTTGCTGCGGTCCTTCGCGGGCTTGCCCGCGCGTCCACAGGACCTGGATGCTGCAGCTTGCCGCGGTTCTCCGCGGGCAAGCCCGCGCGTCCACAGGACCTGGATGCCGCAGCTTGCCGCGGTCCTTCGCGGGCTTGCCCGCGCGTCCAGGGTCGATCGCTCAGGAACAGAATGCGTGGATATCTCGATAGAGCTGGTGTTGTGCCGGGGGGTCCTGGACGGTGGTGACCACGAGCAGCTTCAGACCGGGCGACCACAGGCGCTTGACCCGCGCCAGCACCTCCTCGGGGTCGCCCACGATGCGCGCCTCCAGGATGACGCCCGCGTCGACCAGCGCGTCGCGGAATAACTCGCAGTCATTGTAGTCTGGGTCGGTCTGGGGACTGAACGCCCCGTCGATCATGACGAGATTGGGGATCTGCTTGACCGCGTCGATCCATCGGCCCCAGTTGCCGCACGAGTGGATGACCGCGCCGCCGAACTCCGCCCCGATCCTGGCGTTGTTTTCGACGCAGAACCTCTCGTACATCTTGGGCGAGAGCATCACCATCATGTCGTCGCTCATGCCGATGCCGGTGCCGGCGCGGGAGCTGGCGAAGCCGTGGCCGGGGCGGGCCAGCGTGTCGCCGATCAACGCGCTCTGCTTCCGGGTGAAGGCGATGACCACCTCCGTCAGGCTCGCCAGTATCTCCTTGACCCACTCGGGGTCCTCGTACAAGCCCATCAGGAAGCCGCCGGTGTCCACCAGTTCCATCGCCACGTTCAGGGGCGACTGGATATCCGACCACGAGAGGGGTACGCGCCCCTGGGTCTGCTCCAGGAAGTACTCGATCATCTCCATCGTGTGCACCATGACAGGCGCCCGGTCAAACTCGCGTGGCACCAGTTCCGGCACCTCCTGGATGGATTTGTAGAGCGACTTTACCACCGGGGCCTCACCGGCGGGCCACACGTAATCGCCGCCGAAGGCCGAAGCTGTCGTCCCGATGCCGTACCAGGGCTCCAGGTAGGTGGGGACATCGGTGAGGTAATCCAGCGACCTGGTCAGGCCGCCCAGTTGCCAGCGCAATGACCGTCGCATGTCCCGGCACCCCTCACGAAAAACCTCGGCGACCCGTACCCGCTGCCACACGGCGACACCCTCGTCCTTGCGCAGGAACTCGGCATACCGCTGGTCTCCTGCGAAGGCATATTCCTCATACCGGGCCAAGTCGAAATCGCCGGGTTCCACCGGCGTCACGGGCATAGCCTGTGTATCCTTGGCTGTGTAGTCAAATGCTTTCGCGTTCACTATCCCTTCAGCGCGCCTTCCATGATTCCCTTGACGAGGAACCGTTGCAGCAAGAGGAACACGATCAGCACCGGCAGCAACGTCAGGACGATGGCCGCGGCGAGGACCCCGAAGTTCCACGACTGGGCCTCGCTCTGGAGGAACGTGATGCCGATCGGCAGCGTATAGGCTTTTTTCGACAGCATCAGCGCGCGGGCGAACATGAACTCAGACCAGACCATCACGAACGTGAAGATGCCGGTCGTCGCCACCCCTGGCATGGCGATGGGCATCATCACCCGCGACCACGTCTGCAGCCGTCCGGCGCCGTCGATCAAAGCCGCGTCCTCCATCTCTTTGGGGATGTTGCGGAACGTACCCCGCATGATGAAGATGGCCAGCGGCAGGTTCAGCGCGACGTACGGTAGGATCAACCCCAGGCGGGTGTCCACCAGGTCGAGGCGGTTCTCCAGGATGAAGACGGGGATCAGGTAGACGGCATAGGGGATCGTCAGCACGAGGAGCACCAGCGTCAGCAGCAGTCTGTTGCCCCGAAACGACAGGCAGCCGAAAGCGTAGCCGGCCAGCGAGCTGAGCAATAGCACGATGGCCAGGCTGACGACGGAGACGATGACGGTGTTGGCGAAGTAGATGGTAAACTCCGACATCTCGCGCAGCACGTGCTCGTATTGGGAGAAGACGATCTGGCGTGGGAGGATGGTGATCGGGACCTTGTAGATCTCGGAGTCGGCCTTGAGTGAGGTGAACAACACCCAGATGAACGGGGCGATGAAGACCAGAGAGACAAACACAGCCAGGAGGTAGAGGGTGAACTGGTTGAACCACTTGAAGATCGTCGCTTTTTGCATTGGCTCACCTCACGCGCGCTCGCCTCGAGTCAGCGCCATGTTGATCAGCGAGAAGATCAGGATTAAGAAGCAGACAATGTAGGCGCTGGCAGAGGCATTCCCCATCTCGTAGAAGTCAAAGGCGTTTTTCCAGGTGTAGTAGTAGAGCGTGAACGTGCTGTTGGCAGGGCCACCCTGCGTCATAACAAACGCCTGCTCGAACACCTTGATGGACTGGATGATTCCCCAGATGCCGACCAGCGCGAAGGACTCCCGCAGACTGGGCAAGGTGACGTGGAGCAGGCGCTGCCACCCGTTGGCCCCATCGACCTTGGCTGCCTCGTACAGGGCTTCAGGGATGGCCTGCAGCCCGGCCAGGAAGATGAGCGCCTCGAAGCCCACGTATTTCCACAGGCTCACGGCAATCAGGGATGGCATGGCGGTGTGCGGATCTGTCAGCCACTCCCGCGTCCATACTTTGAGACCCAAGATGTTCCCCAGGACGTGGTTGAGCAGGCCAAACCTCCCGCTGAGGATCATGCCCTGGAACATCACGCCGGTCAACGCCAGGGAGACGATCACCGGCAGGAAGACCGACGTGCGCACCAGCGTGCTGCCCTGCAGTGGCTGGTTCAGCAGCAGCGCGATGCTCAGCGAAAGGATCACCAGCATCGGGAAGAAGCCCAGGGCAAAGTAGGCCGTGTTCTTGAACGCTGTCTGAAAGAAATCGTCCTGCAATACCTCGAGATACGTGCGCAAGCCTGCAAACGTGGGGGCCTCGTCGTAGACAAAATCGTACGTGGTGAAGCTGAGGTAGAAGGAATGGAGCATCGGATACAGCATCAGGGCGAGGACGAAGATCAGCGCCGGCAGCAGAAAGGCATAGGCGGATGCCTCTTCCCTCCGTTGGCGGCGACTGCGACGTCTCCCCTCGTCTCCTTTGTTGAGGCGGGTGAGTGGAATGCCCATGGGCGTTCTCCCGGGAAATGGCGCTCGTTGCAGAGATGTGGATTATATCACGGACGCAGAGGAGAAGGAACCGGGCGCGCCGTCCAGAGGCGTGCCCGGCCCCTTGCCCCAGTCTATTTCGCTAGACCAGGCTCAGATCGAACCCCTTGGCGGCATCCTGCAGGTTGGCCAGCGTGTCCGCGGGCGTCTGCGCGCCGGTGATGCACTTCTCCAGCTCTACCTGGAGCACCGCGTTGAGCTCGCGCTGCTCTTTGTAGTTGGGTTCGTGCACGCCCACGGCGGCGGCTGCCAGGATGTCCTGGTACTCCGGCGCATCCAGCACGGCGAAGTTGCGCTTCAACGTGGGCAGCTTGCCGTAGTTGTTGGCCGACCACTGCTGGCCGTAGAGCGATAAGATCTGCTCCTTGACGAAAGCCTTGGCCAGATCGGGTACGGGCGATTCCTTGGGGACATAGATGGTGTGGGCGTACGCTAGCGTGCCCGCACCTTCCAGGATCGGCATAGCCGTGACCAGGTCTTCGCCACCTGCCTCCAGGACCTGCTCACACTCGGGCCAGCGGGAGTGGGCGGTGATCATCGAACCGATCAGGCCGGCCTTGAAATCGTTCCGGTTGGCGTTCTGGTCGGTGAAGGTGCCGGTGGGGGCATATCCGGCATTGACGATGTCCTGCCAGAACTGCAAGAGAGCCTCGGCGTACTCGCTGGAGAAGTCCACCATCGTGCTGCCCTCGCTCTCGTAGATGGACCCCTTGGAGACCTGCAAGCCCGTGAGGTACTGCTGCCACATGAAGTTGGTGCCCCACGAGATGGCCAGCCCGCTCCGCTCACCGGGGATGGTCAGCGCATCGGCATACTCTTTCCAGCCGTCCCAGTCCTTGGGTGGGATAGGCTTGCCGTCGGCGTCGAGCAGGCCGGCTTCCTCGTACCAATCGCGGCGCACGGTGGTGTACATCACCTCGCCCAGCAGAGGCACGGCGTACTGCTTGCCGCCGGCGAACTCCCCCTCCTGCAGGAAGGCCTCAATGAACTCGTCGCGGGCGAAATCGCCGGTGAAGAAGTCGTCGCCAAACTCGACCAGCAGATCCTGCCCCACGTAAGTCGCCACGTCGGACTTGGAGCCACCCAGCGCGACGTCCACGTTGGTGCGCCCCTGGCTCCACTGGATCAGATAAGTCTCGCCCTCGCCCTTGCTGGGTGCTGGAGAGACCTCGACGGTCACGCCTGGGTGATCGTCCATGAACAACTGAGCTACCTTCTCGACCGGCCATTTCTGGATGATCCAGGACTCGGCAGAGACGCGCAGTGTACCTTCGAGTTCAGGCGGCGCCGTGGGTTGGACGACCACCGTCTGTTCCACAGGAACCTCGACGGTCTTCTCGACCTCTACCTCGACCGGGACCTCCACGGTCTGCTCGACAATCTGGACCTCTGGTGTGGGCTGGGCGCACCCGGCCAGGGCCGCGCCCGCCGCAGTCAGGGCGCTCATGCGCAGAAAATCACGCCGGCTTATCTTCTTAGCCATTTTTGACCTCCTCCTGTTCTAATTTCGGGAGTCTCCTGAAGTCAGAGGCTCGTTCCGCTCACCAGCTATCGCGATGCAAGATGGCACGTGCAGGTTTTCGGCAATAAGTCCTCCTTTCAGAAATCCGGTTACCCTTGCGAAGGTTGTGGATCGCCTTGTCAACGAGAAGGTTGTCAGCGAACGATGATGCCTCCAGCCTGAAATCCGCTTACAGACCTTCGCAAGGGTCTCATACAAACCCTTTGACAGCCCCCGCGTTCGTGATAGAATCTAGCCAATCTCCCATCATTATACACGCAGGCGTAGAGGGCACACGCCAACTTCGCGCCAGAATCGCGCCATAGAATCGATGGTCGATCAGGCAGACTTTCGCAGGGACATCAGGGACGCCCTGGCCCATTTATACGACACCGCTCACCTGGAGTGCCACCCGCTGGCCCCCCAGCTCCTTGAGCTGGGCGCATCGAGCCGGCTGACCCGCGCGCAGATGCTGCGTCGGGTGCTTAAGGAGGCCATTGAGGCGCTGCGCCCCCAACAGGGGGCTCGCTCCAGCGCGCCCGAGTGGCGCAGCTACCTGGCCCTGCACGATCGCTACGTGAAGGGGCTGAGCCCTCTGGAGATCCAAGACGAGCTGGGAATCAGCCGCCGGCAGTTGCAGCGGGAGGAGCGAAAGGGCATCGATGCACTGGTCACCATGTTGTGGGAGCGCCGGGTGGCCGACGCTGGACGGATGGGCTTGTCCACTGCGGAAGGCTCGAATGAGGTGCAACTCCTGCGCCAGGAGCTGGAGCGCTGGGAGGTGAGCCGTCAGGTCTGCGCCGTGCGGGCGCTGGTGGAAGACACGTGCTGGATGCTCCGCCCACTGATGGACCGGTTCGAGGTCACCGTCGACATTGCCCTGCCGAATTCGTTGGCACCTGTGTTCGTCGACCCCACGCTGACGCGCCAGGCGTTGTTCAGGATCGTGCGCTTGCTGGCGGAAGCCGCCCGGCAGGGGAATGTCTCGCTCCGGGCGACGGTCCAGGCGCGGACAGTGGATCTTGTGCTGGAGGGCGCCCGCGCGATTCCACACGGCGAAGCGATGAGCGTCGACCCGGCGGCGGAGGACTGGGAGATCGCCAGTCTGCTCACAGATCGCCAGGGAGGAGAACTGGCGTGTGGGCCAGACCGGGGCGATGCGGTCCGCGTGGTGATGAGACTGCCATTGGCCAGCCGGGAGCGCGTGCTGGTGGTGGACGACGTAGAAGCGGTCCACCGCCTGTTTGAGCGATACCTGACCCCCCACAACTACGAGGTCGTCGGCGCAAGCAATGGGCCGGACGCGCTCGGTCTGGCTGCCGAACTCCACCCCGATCTGATCATCCTGGATGTGATGATGCCCACGGTGGACGGCTGGCAGGTCCTGCGGGATTTGCAGGACGACGAGCATACCGCTCCCATCCCGGTGGTTGTCTGTTCGGTGCTCGACGAGCCGGACCTGGCGCTGTCGCTGGGCGCGCGCGCTTTCATCAAGAAACCGGTCAACCGTCTGGAACTGTTGGACACGCTGGAGCGGTTGCGGAGCACGACGGCACCCGCAGCGGCAGCGCATCCAGAAGCGCCTGCAGACAGTGAAGCATCTCCGCCGTCGTGAAGCCCTTGCGTCTGACCAGCCCCAGTGTGTGTCCTCCCTCGACCTGCTCGATCTCCGGGTACTCGTGCGCACTGACGAGGATCACGGGCACGTCGACCAGAGAGGGATCGGCGCGCATGGCCTTAAGCACCGCCAGCCCATCGACCTCCGGCATGATCAAGTCGAGCAGGACCAGGTCGGGGCGATCACGGCGCATCCGCGCCAGCGCATCCTCCCCCCCGAACGTCTTGATCGGCCGGTAGCCCGGCCCGGCCGATTCGAGCATCCGGCCCAACAACTCCACCAGCCGGGGATCGTCGTCCACGATGAGCACGTTGTGTACGTCCCCGCCCAGCCTGTCGACGGCGTCCAGCAGTCGCTGCCGCGTGACCGGCTTGATCAGGTAGTCGCGCACGCCCAATGCCCTGGCACTTCCGAGACTGTCGCGTTGGGGGAACCCGACGACCGGCAGGTCAGTCGGGACATCCGACGACCATCCCTCTACGGAAGCGAACGTGCTCTCTCCCTGGCTGTCGACGATCAGGGCCACCGGCTGGTGTTTGTCGATCAGATCCGGCAGAGCTGCCCGCTGCGGGACCCCGACCACGTCGTACCCGTCGATGTGGCGGCGCAGCGTGTGCAACAGCAACGGCCCGGGCTGTGCGGCCAGCACGCTCCTCCGGTGAGCGGGGCGCGTGGGTGGAGTAGCCGGCACTCCTTCTGACTGCTGAGCGACGGCGAGCGGAGTCCCTACGACTGTGGGCAGCGTGAAGTAGAACGTAGTCCCCTGGCCCGGCGCGCTCTCCAGCCACATCCGCCCGCCGTGCAGCTCGACCAGCCGCTTGCTGAGCGGGATGCCCAGGCCTGTCCCGTCGTGGTTGCGGTGGGGGGATCCGTCCACCTGGCGGAACTCCTCGAAGACCTTGGGCACGTCCTGGGGGGCGATGCCGACTCCGGTGTCCGTCACGGCGACCTGTATCTCCCGATCGCGCTGGTGGGCGCTGATCGTCACGCCGCCCTGGCGCGTGAAGCGGCTGGCGTTGTTGAGCAGGTTGAGCAACACCTGGCGGATGCGCGTAGGGTCCAGGCGAACGCGCTGCAAGTCTGGGCTTAGGTCCACCCTGAGGTACAACCCTTTGGCGTGGAACAGGGCCTCCATCACCGAGACTACCTCCGCGATCAACGCGCCGACGTCCACGTCCTCCAGCGTGAGCCCAAACCGGCGGGCGTCCAGCGCGGAAAGGTCGAGAATATCGTCAATCAAGGATGCCAGGTGGCAACTGCTGCGGTAGATCTGGTCCACGTCGCCCCGCAGGCTGGGGGACCAGGCTACGTCACCGTACGTCTCCGGCGCGTTGGCCATCGTCTCGCTGAAGCCGATGATCAGGTTCAGCGGGGTGCGCAGCTCGTGGCTGATGTTGGCGGCGAACTCGGCCTTGATGCGCCGCGCCTCCTCGGCGGCGTTGCGGGCCTCGACCAGCGCGTAGTTCATCTTCTCGATGCGGGTGTAGGCCTCCTCCAGTGCTTTGAGCGTGCGGGCCAGCGTGGCACGCTGCTCACGCAGTTGGTCGAGCGTCTCGCGAGCGCGGGCGTAGCTATTCTGCATCCATTCCAGCGCCATGTGCAACTGGCGTGAGCCCAGCCAGGAGGCGAAGGCCGTCAGGGCGATCAAGACCAGCGGGCTGATCAGGAGGTCCATGTCGGACCAACCCACGCCGTGCCGCCGGGCGACCAGCGCGTATGCGGCCGCGGCCAGCGTGGCGACGGCGAAGACGCTGGAATGGGAGACGAGGAGGCTGGACATCACCACGCACACGGGAAAATAGTAGCGGACCGGTCCGCCGGGGAAGGACCAGGCCTCGAACGCGGTCCCTCCGATGAGTGAGACGACGAGCCAGTAGCGGGCGGCGCGGACGTTCACCCGGCGCAACAGGAGCGCGCCGAGCGCGCCACCGATCAGGACGGCCGCGACCGGCCAGGTATCGAAGCGCCCGCCAAAACGGAGCGCGCGCAGGCCGGCCAGCCAGCCAAACACCAACAGCACTGGCACCAACTCGCCGATCGTCCCCTGGCGCAGGTACTCCAGGTCGGTCACGTCGGGGGTCTCGACCACTCGTTTCAAGCGCTTGTTTGCCTGCACGGAATCCTTTACTCCTCGACGACGAGTTCCACTCCCTCCGTGGGGATCACCTCAAAGAAGGTGTTGCCTACCTTCAACGGGATCGGGTTCCCTTCCTCGTCCGTCAGCGTCAACATATCCGCGCGCTCCCAGTGCTGCCAGAAGGCATCGATCCGCACGCCGTCACGGAAGATAGCAGCGCGATTGGAGTCCCAGAGTGCAAACTCGATCGAGAGCGCGCCGCTGTGGGGCTCCTCGACGATGTTCGTGTCCCAGTGCGGTACGTAGAGTACGACCACGTTGGCCACGTTGAGCTGTTGCCCGTCCAGCGCGTCCACGTGGGGCGCGCCATCCGACCAGCGCAGATAGCGCCCGCTGGGCTCGTCGTAGCGCCATTCTGCGTCCAGGCTGCGGTACGGGACCAGGATGTGGGTCGCGGGCGCTCCCTCGGCCGCCGGTTCATCGGAGAAGGCCATGCCCTCCAGTTCCTGCCGTCCGCTCACGTCGCGCTGCGCGGCCCACTCTCGCACCAGCGCCGGATCGGTGTACATCGTGTGCTCCAGCGGCACGTCGCGGCTGTAATCCCGGTAGAATGGGTTCGGGTCGATCGTCCCCCACAGGCTCTCGGAGACGACCTGGTCCGGGTAGAGATCCGAATCCTTGACCAGGGCCATCACGCCGTTGCTGAAGCCGGAGCAGGCGAAGACCGCCTTGTAGATGGCGGGGAGATGCAGGTCGATCAGCCGGCCGCTGCGCACCGGCCCCACCCGTTCCGGGTCCTTTCCCAGGAAGATGACCGTCCACCGGCTGGCAAACCAGCCCTCGTTGTAGTGCTCGAAGATCAGGTCGGCGCTGTTGATGCCGGCCTGAGGCCGCACGTACTGGCCCGGCCAGTTGGAGATCTTGATCGCCACGGGCACCCGCTCCAGCAGGCCCACGTCGGCCACGACCTCGCCGGTGAGCGGGTTGACGTTCTCCGGCAGCGGCGTCGGCGTAGGCGGGAACTCGGGCGTGGGCGTCGAAGTGGGCAAGGGTGTGGCCGTCGGAAGCGGGGTCGCCGTCGGCGCTCTCGGCGCGGGCGTGCGGGTCGGCGTGGGCGTCGCCTGCGCGGTCTGGCCGCCGCATCCACCCAGCGCGCCCGACACGAGCGCCACCGCCGCCAGCCCAGCCGTGATCCAGGTCAAAACTCGCAGCCACTTCTTGTGCTCTCGTTGGCTCATCGTGGTCTACCTCCGCATGGTGTGATGAAACGCGTTGTATTATATCATGGGTAGACGGTAGTAGGTAGACGGTAGACGGGGGAACACCCTATCCCTGTCTACCGTCTACCGTCTACTGAGCTGTTTTCGCACGCGCCAGCAGATACTCCGTGCTTATCGTCCCGTCGCTGAACAAGTTGAGCGACGTGGATGTCGTGCGGTCGAAGTCCCACCAGGTGACCTCCATCCCATCCCAGTCGTAGACCGGGTTGTTGCGGTAGGTGGCGACCGGCGAATGGTGGGGCAGAATGTCCCAGCGGCGGTGGTCGCCGTACAGTTGGCGGAGCACCACCCGCCGGACGCCGATCTCGCGGCAGTGGGCCAGGAACGTGTCCACCTGCCCGGCGTTGTGCTCATTGATCACGCAGGAGACCTTGACGGGCACGCGGGCCGCCCGCACGATCGCCCTCAGGTCGGGGACCCGCCGCGAACCCGTCATCTTCTCGTACGTGTCCGGCTCGAAGGAGGGGAGGGAGAGCGACACCCGGTCGTAGAGATTGACCACGTCGATCCTCTGCAGCGCCAGTTGGCCGTTGGTGTGGAGCGAGAGCCGCGCCTGGGGCAGGTGCTCCCGCAGCCGGCGGACCAGCCGTGCCTCGTGGCGGTAGAGCTGGGGATCGGTCGTCGTGCCGGTGAGGACGATCTGCCGGACGCGGTGTGCCCGCAGCGACGCGACGAAGGCGTGCAGGTTCCGTGGGGGAAACTCGTCCAGGTTGTCCCGGTTGAGCGCCGGATCGACCTGTTTCCCGATGCAGTAGGGACAGCGCAGGTTGCACGGCCCGGCGAACAGGATGTTGGCAAAGTCGTACGTGTGTGACATCATATCGCTCCGTGGGAAGGGTAGACGGTAGACAGTAGACGGGGTGCACGCGGTTTTTACCCTGTCTACCGTCTACTGACTACTGTCTACCTCTCTCCGATCTACCCAATTGAATCAAGTACTCCTTGACCGCCCCCGCGTAAAACAGCGCCACGACGCCGTTGAAGTGTTCGGCGCCTACGGGCGTGAGGCGCAGGTAGGGGCCGGTTTCCTCCATCAGGCCGCGGTCGAGCACGAAGGCTACCTCG